>Ga0213869_10001372_pt1 | contig 18373 bp, 19 predicted proteins | sample PICome_10_FD_160083 | JGI IMG/M metagenome (GOLD analysis project Ga0213869, IMG submission 160083) | Coastal seawater microbial communities near Pivers Island, North Carolina, United States - PICO132 | ecosystem: Environmental > Aquatic > Marine > Coastal | place: USA: North Carolina...
TATCATGATGGGAGGTTGATATATTTCTAGTTTATAATATGTTATATGCGGTATTTATACACATGCATTTGAAACACCTAGATTATAGGCCTTTTTTGGATTATTTGGTATTTTAGTGTATATTAAAAATCGAAATTAAATCGATTTACAGGTTTTGCACCTGTGTCTTTTACCATTTTGGAATATTGAAAGTACAAATCATGAATAGTTTTTGGCATTATTATATTTCTACCTAAAACTCTTTTACGTTTATTTGTCTTTATTCTCATTCTTACTGTATCGATTCCTTGATCCCACATAGGATACCTGTATAATGTATCGAATTTATTATATTCACCGCTCTCTGATGCTAATATTCTTTTTAAAGATTCAAATCCTGTGGTGCCTGCCTTTTGAGGGACAAGGCCTTCTATAATATTATTATACCATTGATACTTAAAAATGTAATCATCAGTTAAAAAAGGACTTCCTGCCTTACTTATGGAGTTAGACGATTTGACTCTTCTGATATCATTATCTATATAAATTTTATGTTTATTAACTACCTCTATATTGTTTTTAAAACCAGCATATACTAGCTCAGGACTATGATAATACATATCTCTTAAACATAAAATATTCTTTGATTTACAAAATAAATAATAGGGTGCTAAAATATCTTGATAAAAAGAATCATTATTTCTAAATTTATTTTCTTTTTTATCTAGTAGAGTATATTTAAACAAAGGTGGATCACCACCCATTAAAATATTTTTAATTTTATATTCCGATTGTAATAGATCTAACCAATATAGATGTACTGATAGTTGAGGACTAGTATTCCCATATTCTTTACCATATTTAAAATGTTGGTTTGTATCAAAAAATGTTTTTAAATTTATATCAATTACATTTAATTTAATATTATTTTTATCTGACATATATTCTGCCATATATACATCTTCTGCATTACAAATAGTATTGTCCCAGAATGTTCTGTATGTATATGCAGTTATATCTTTTTTTAATTCTTTGGCTACTAATAAACTAAATTGGCTATCTATACCACCACTTAGAGATATATTTATTTTATCCAAATCTTTAAGTAGTTCAGCAGTACCTCCTAAAATAGACTTACTTGTTTTTGTTGCATATAATTTTACATAATGTCCTGGAGACGTATCTATCTCTAGACCTGGTTGTTCACCTAACTGTACAAAAGTTTCCATAAAAAAATAAAAATCCTATTAATTTGATAAATACATATAGTAAATAGTTATCAAAAACTTAACAATTTGGAGAATCATAATGGCTGTATATATTGTAGCATTAGATAGTGGAACACATGCAGACGCAACTGCGGCTCAAAATGCTATCACAGGCGCAGGCGCAACGATTACGGAAACGTACTCATTTAACTTAACATATAAAATAGATTGTACTGCAGATCAACTTGCCGCTATAGCAGGTGTCTCACATAGTTCATTAGAAAGTGCAACAGAAACTATAACAGTAAACTATTCAACAGACCATTTGAAACATATGGCTAACCCTTACAATAATAGTTTAGCAAGGGCATACAGTCCACAATACGACGGAACTGGTTCTCATATATATCTTTTAGATACTGGTATTAATGCAACACATACAGAATTTTCTAGTGCTAATATTATAAACTTACATAGTAATTTTCAGACAGACGGTAATCCAGATTATACTGATGCTACCGGACATGGTACAGCAATGGCTAGTTTGATTAATGGTGGTAATGTAGGTGTTTCACCAAGTGCAAGTGTTTATAATATAAAATTTAGTAATACTAATTCTGGTTCGGTATCTGTTGGAGATATCTTAACTTCCATGAATGTTGCTTTGTCCCATCATAATACAAATACTCCTTCTACAGTTAAGGCAGTATGTATGCCTTGGACTACAGCAAAAAATAGTTTAATAGATGCAAAATTACAAGAATTAGAATCACATAATATGATTGTTATCTGTTCAGCAGGTAATAATGCCGCTGATGTAGATAGTTATTCTCCAGCAGGTTTAGATCAAGTTATGACAGTTGGTGCATATAACAATAGTTACCAAGTAGGTGCCTTTGGTGCTGATGCAACATGGTCAGGCGGAAGTACAGGGTGTAATTTAGGTGAAGAAGTTGATATTTATGCTCTAGGTACTAACGTTAGTATCGCTGATAGCAGTAATGTTAGTAATTATAATACAGCATACGGAACTAGTGCTCCTACAGCCATTGTAGCCGGATTATCTGCACAATATGTTCAACAATCTCCAACAGCAACAGCAACACAAATAAAATCTTTTATTGTGGCAGAGGGAAGTCATAGACATAGAGGAGCAAATATTACATTTGATGCTAATCTAATTACAGCAACTGGCGCCAATGCTAGTTTACTTAAGAAGTCTATTGCATGGAGCCCTCAAACTACTGCTATAGAACTAGCCTCATCTCCTTCTGGTACAATTATTACTGTGGAGCAAGGACAAACAGGTTCTGTAAATGTAGGTTTAAATTCAGATGCGGCAAATGTTACTGTACTAGGGTTTAGTCCTGTACCACCTTTTGCAACGTTCAATACTTCTACAGGTGTTTGTGCTGTTGATACAACTTCTAATATGACAGGTGTTACAGTACCAGGTAAATACCACTTTGCAATAAGAGGTGATGTTAGTGGTGTAACCAGAGTTGAAGAATATACTGTAGGTGTTTATGCAGTAGGCGGTTCAGAAACTGATCTAGATGCGGCACCAGAATATTACTATGATGGTACTAATTTTGACCAAGTGGTTAACTTTACCTCAGGTAAAGAATAATCATTCTTAACTAATAATTAAATAAGATCAAATAAATAGAGATATGAATAATATCTTTATTGATCTTACGTCTAAAAATAATCAATATATTTGTGTAGAAGAACAAGGTTCTTGGTTATTTCATAGATTCGGAAAAAGACTTTTTAAAGAAGAAGAGTTAGATTTTGATTTACTTAAACAATATATTAAAAAACAATCTCCAAAACAAATAACTCTTTATAGTATTTTAGGTGACCCAATGGAATACTCTAGAATATTAGATTTATTACATTTTTGCAGAAGATCAGACATAGTTGTAAATATTAATACTAATGGGTTTAGCAAAAAGATAGAAAAGACTCTAGCACACAATATAGAGTTCTGCTTCAAGATATATGGATATAAAGAGACTTTAAATATAACAATACCTGATGCAAGTAAGTTCTTATTTAAAAATCTAAACTTAGATTTTAAAGTAAAACCAAGAATACAATACATGCTATATCAACATAATCTATCAGACGTTAAACACGTTATAGAACTATGTAAAGAAAAAGGTTATACATTAGAAATACATCCTGGTGTTTGTGTTTACAACAACCTTAATCATATTATTTCTGAAGATGGAGAATGGCTTTACGATATACATGGAATAGAGGAATATAAACTAGACTGTTTTTATAAGCCTTACACAGAATTTCAAGATCTTAAAGATATATTTTCAAAATTTGAAGAGATTAAACATAGACGAGTAAAAACAATGGAAGGCTGGCATCTATTAAAAAATTATGTAAGTGATGAAGGAGTAAGTATTTTAGATACACCATTACCCGATATAAACTCAGAAGAAGAATTTAATCAAATAAAATGTATATCCTATAAGGGACATATTTTTAATAGCATAGAAGAATTAACTGCTATAACTAATGCTTATGTACCAGATTGGACAGCAGAAAAATTTGATCGGAGAGTAAGGTATAATGACACATTTGTTATAAACATTTATAATATATTATGTGAATTTGCAAATAGTGATAAAGATACTATAGAGTCTTTGTTATAGATATATCCGATATATTATTACAAAAATCAAACGGACATACAGTCTTTTTTTCAGGCAACTCCCAATCTTCATTTGATATATTACCAAATGTTTTTGCACCACACCAACTACTATATATCTCGCCACTAGCATCTATATTTAAACTTTCAAATCCTAAGTGACACCTAAGTCCTCTAAATGTATTTAAACCTTTATCTATAATCTGATGACCTTGCACATATTCTGTTGTTCCGTCATCATATAAAAATTCTGTCATAAATGCATTTGGATCAGGAGCAGTAAAATTATCTTCTACATTTGATTCTCTTCTTGTTTCTTGTTGTTTAATTCCTGGTCTTTCTAAGACGTTTCTTTCCTGATCTGTATATTCCCAGTATGTTTTTTGCTTACTATGACGTCCTAAGAGCTTCTGATACATAGTTTTTACACATATACTTACATGATTATAGTTGTTTAATTCACAGTTTATAAATAAATTTCTCAACTCTTCAACAAAATAACCTAATTCTTCTACCTGCCCGCCGATGCCTGCAATGTTAATATCTATAAAAACATCTTCTTTTATTTCGTTTACAACATCTATAAAATGTTGTTTATCTTGTGATAACGGATGAAACGTCAGTACTACTGCATTCATATATTTTTTAGCCTTTGACCACCATTTAACTGTTCTACTTGCGTTTGTATAAACTGTGCTATTAGTATTATACTCACTTATTGTTCTTATTATATCCTCAAATCCAGGTATAACTGTAACTTCTCCGCCTATTAATTCATAATCAATACGTTTACCTAAACTGTTATAATACGTAGAAAACCTTTTAATAGCATCTATATACTGGTCTTTACTTAACCATGACTTACTGCCATCGTGTAATTGTGGGGGACAATATTCACATTCGTAATTACAAGAATTACCCATGTTCCATTGTATTCTAATGTAATTGTTATCGTTTCTGGCGTGAGGGCCTTTTACAGAGACCAGCTCTGGCATTAGAAGCCTGCAAAAACAGTCGCTGACCCAAATATAATTGGATGTCCACATGTAGTTGCACTACCTACAAGTGTTATAGGTTTGCCTTCTGCAAATACTGTCGTAGAACCATTTGTGACAAAGGATGTAGCATGAGGTGGTTCACCGTGAGGAGCAACTTGATCGCCGGTAATACTTATAGGCATACCTTCTACAAAAACTGACTTGGCTCCTGTATTAATTATCAAGGCACAATCTGTACCACTAGCGAATATTCCACATGTATTTGGCATATAAGTATTTATCTACTTTTTACTTATCGTCTACGATCTTAAGATAGTCTTCAGCACTTTCTTCTATAGTTTCATTTACAGATAATACCTTATCTATAGTAAATGATATTTGTTCTGTTTTAGATGTAAATGTAAAAGGAACTACAGCAATAGAGTTATCTTCGTTGTTACCTGAATTACCTAATACCACCATTCTAGGATGTGTAAGCACAATTAAATCATTATCGTCATTTGTAGCAATCATCTTACCTATTATCTCTAATCCTGTTAGAGTTTTTATTGTAACTACTTTTCCTATTAATTTTTTTAGTTCTATTATCATAAACTGAAGCCTTTAAATGTGTTTCCATCTACGTCTTGCTTTGTTCCGCCTATAACGTAAGATGATATTTCTGTCTCTTGTGGTGCAACCTGTACAGAACTACCTGTTATCCATTGTTGTGTCCAAGGTAAAGGATTACTACCACTATTATATACCTTTTCTAAGCCTACGGCGTGCATTCTTTTGGCCGCAATAAACTCAACATATTGTTTTAGTAGTTCGGCGTTAAGTCCTATTATACTGCCGTCTTTAAACAAGTAATCTGCCCATGCCTTTTCCTGTTCAACAGCATCTATGAACATCTGTTTACATTCTTCTGCACATTCTTTCTGTATCTTTGCAAAGTCCTTGTCCTCCTGGGGCAAAAACTTCAACATCTGCTGTGTACTTGCTAGGTGTACATTTTCATCTCTAGCAATTAACTTAATAATTTTTGCATTGCCTTCCATCTTTTTAACTTCAGCAAACGCCCAACTACAAGCAAATGAAACATAAAAACGTACACCTTCTAGGATGTTTACGCTCATTAAACATTTATATATACGTTTCTTATGCTCATATATGTCGTATTTCTTACTGCCTGTATCTCTGAGTAGATTATATTCTATCAGTTTATCATAGTTTTCTGTAATACTATCTGCACAATCACATATTTCTTTAATGTCTAACATTTCATCAAACACTTTACTAGGGTTTGCATACACATTTCTAATAATGTGTGTATAACTTCTGCTATGTATAGTTTCTGAAAATGCCCATGTCTCTATCCAGGTTTCTAGTTCTGGTAGGCTTACTATAGGTAGGAAAGCAATATTAGGTGAGCGACCTTGTACACTATCCAATAGTATTTGTCTCTTTAAATTAGAAGTAAAAATATGTTGCTCATGATCTGATAAGTTTTTGAAATCTGTTGCATCTTTAAGTATATCTACTTCTTCTGGTCGCCAAAAGAATCCTAACTGTTTATCAGTTAGTTTATCAAACTGTTTGTATTTAAGTGTATCATATCTTTGTACTACAGGCCCTCCTGTTGGATCTAAGAACATTTTTACTTTGGTATGATCTACTCTATTTTTTGTATTTAAAACTGTCATTATATTTTACAACTCTCGCAATCGTCTTCGTCTACTTCACTTATAGCAAGTTGGCCAGTAGCATCGTCTTTGTTTATATCTATTTCACCTTGTCCGTCATATGTGTTATTATAATACAACTGTTTGCCGCCATATTTATAGAACATTAGAATATCCTGTATCAATACACTCATTGGTACTTTTTCATCTTCATAGTGTTCTGGATTGTATGATGTATTTACCGAAATTCCTTGATCTATGTACTTTTGTAGGACCGCCATTATTTTTAAATACCCTTGTGGAGACTTTTGGTCCCACAGTAAATCATATTTATTTTTGTAATATGGATATCCAGGTACTACTTGTTTTAACACACCATGTTTGCTTTGCTTAATACTTACATAACTACGTGGTGGTTCTATACCGTTTGTGCTGTTACTGATCTGTGCTGATGTTTCAGCAGGCATTAGTGCCATTAGTGTTGAGTTACGGATACCTGTATCTTTTAATTGTTTACGCAATCCCTTCCAATCCTGCCTTTCTTTATGCTTAACTAATTCGTCTACTTCTTTCTTGTATGTTTGATTAGGCGTAATTCCTAATCCATATTTAGTTTCTTCGTTGCCTGATATTTTACCTTTCTCTATGGCTAAATCTGCACTTGCTTTAATTAAAGCATAACTCCATGCTTCTGCCCATTCGTCAACTAATTCTAAGTTAGGATCTTGATAATTCGTGTCGTGTTTTACTAACCAGTATGCAAAGTTAATTATACCTATGCCTAAAGGTCGTCTCTTCATTGTGCTAAGTTCAGCGGCTAATACTGGATACTCTTGATAATCCAATAGTTCATCTAATCCTCTAACTGCTAGATCACATACATTATTCATTTCAGACAGGTCCTTTAGTATGCCCCAATTTACAGCACTCAATGTACACAAACTTATTTCTCCTGTAGGATCGTTTATATCGGTTAATGGCTTGGTTGGTAGATTGATTTCACAACAAAGATTACTTTGTTTAATCGGTGCTACATCTTCTATAAAAGAACCATGTGTATTAGCATGATCAACATTCATTAAATATATTCTACCTGTATCCTTTCTTTCTGTTACAAACGAAGAAAATAATTCTATAGCAGGAATACTTTTCTTTCTAATACTTGTCATACGTTCTGCTTTTTCGTATAACTCTTGAAACTTGTCTTGATTATTAAAGAATGTATCATATAATTCAGGTACTTCATGAGGTGAAAACAATGTTATATTACCACCAGTAATTAATCTTTCGTACATTAGTTTATTAAACTGTATGCCATAGTCCATATGACGCACTCTGTTGTCCTCTGTACCCTTATTGTTCTTTAATACTAATAAGTCCTCAACTTCTAAATGCCAAATAGGATAGTATAGTGTTGCCGCTCCGCCCCTTACTCCACCTTGACTGCAACTCTTAACTGCTGATTGGAACATTTTATAGAAGGGAATAACTCCTGTATGCGTTGCATCACCGTTTCTAATCGCTGAGCCCACTGCTCTAATACTTCCTGCACCTATACCAATGCCTGCTTTTTGACTTACATACTTTACAATAGCACTAGAGGTTGCGTTAATGCTATCCAAACTGTCATCAGTCTCAATAAGCACACAACTACTAAATTGTCTCTGTGGTGTACGCACACCTGCCATAACTGGCGTAGGCAAGGAAATTTTAAATGTGCTAATAGCATCGTAGTATGATTTAACATAACTCATTCTAGTTTCTGCTGGATACTTGCTGAACAATGTAGCCGCAATCATCATATATGCTACTTGTGGTGTTTCAAATATTTCGCCACTTGCCCTGTTCTGTACTAGATACTTACCACGGAATTGTTCCATTGCCGCATAAGTTAAAACTTCATCTCTATCGTGTCTGATATAAGTTTGTAGTGTATTAATTTCTTCTTTGGTATACAGTTCTATAAACTCTGGATCATAGAAGCCTGAATCTATATTGTCTTGTATTATATCACAGAGGCAAGGAGGCTCAAATGTATTGTATACTTGCTTACGCAAATGATAGTTAATAAGTCTACCTGCTACATATTGATAATTTGGTGTTTCTTCTGAAATTAAATCTGCGGCACTTTTAATAAGTGTCTCTTGAATATCTTCTGTTGCTATAGATTCAAAGAACTGAATCTTACTATTGATCTCTACTTCTGATGCACTTACACCAGATATATCTTCACAGGCATACATAACAACTTTATGCAACTTATCAATATCTAATGGTTCAAGTGTGCCGTCTCTCTTTTTTACCTGCATGTGTGTCCTTGGTCTGTTCTTTATAAGATATATTTATTTCTATCTTATTGTAATATAAAACTATATAAATGTCAATACGTTTCTATGCTAATTCAAATTGATTATGAATTTGGAATATAGTTGCATTCTCTTGCACATATTTCCAAGAAACTATTTCTCCAGGTGTAAAATTATATACTGCTTCTCTATCATATATAACCAGTCCTGATGTCCCTGTTATGTTATTACTTATCACTGGTAACTGTATTGTATCTTTAGATATGAAACCTTTATTTATGAGTGTAGATAATAAAACTAATGTTATTCCACTTTGACATAAATACCCTTCGTTGACTATCTCAAACGGATTAGGCCAACTACTGGGAGTATAATAGTCTAAATATCTTGATAAGGGTTCTATTGTAGAAAAATCTTGTAATACTTCTACTATGTTGCTGTGAGTCTTTTGTCTAACGTTACGCCATATATTTAATCGTTCTGATCCAGATAAATTTTTATGAAACATTAGTCAATTAAGAGCTCCAACGCCTTTGGATCCAATTCATTGTTAGATCTTTATTAGTTGTGTTTTGTGCTGTAAGTGTAATAAGATTTGTAACCGAGTTAAATGTTGCTCCAAAGGAAACATTACCTGACAAAGTATCACTTACATCACTTGCAATATCCTGTATAACAACATCTGAATTACCAGTAACACTATTTTCAAATGCATTTAGATATATTGTTCCTGTTCGTCTATAGTTACCATCTGATGTTCCATCATACTTTACACTATATTCTAAAACATGTGTATCATATGTTGCTGTACTAATTGGAAGTTCTGAACTTGCTATAACATTACCATTACTAATCGTTGCAGTATTTGTAACATCAAATGTTGTTGTTTTTAATCCTGCTGAAGAACCTATTGATGTTAGTATTTCTATATTTAACTTTGTGGTAAGTAAACCTTTTATATCAAAACCTGTCTTAGCAAAATACATATTATTAATAATGTATGCAAAATTCTCTGCTTCTTCGTTACTTGTAAATGTCATTTCTGAGAACTCATTATCTATATCTACTGGAAAAGATTCTAAATCATGAGAACCAAGGAATGTATTACTAGCATATATTTGGTTAGTTGCTACTGACTCGAATAAATTTATTTCTGTCGACTTTAATGTACCATCTAGCCATTTTTCTAATTTTGCCTTTACTGTAGTGTCTCTATCATATAATTTACTACCATAAACATAATCACTATCTAGAAGTTGAAGTTTGCCTAATGTATCTGCAGAATCATTATGTAACCTGAAGTTAAACGGCGTTGATGATTTAGATGCTTTACTACTAAAGTAAATTCTATTAGTATTATCTGGTACTAATTGTAAACTTTCCCATGCATCTGCATCTGATAAATTATTTACTATTGCTGTTGCTTCATTTAAATTTGTTGCACTACTAATATCTGTACTTCTTACACGAGTAACACTTCCTGAAGTAGCACTACCAAATACGACATTTGCTGTACCTGTTACATTTGATGAACCTGCACCAGCCGCCGCCATAAAGAACGTATTATCTGTTGCTGTGCCTAAGAGAGTAGCATTACCATTAGCAACTTGTCCTGTATCAGTACTTGCAAGTTCAAATTGTCCACCTACTGGAACTCCATGATTAGCACTGAATATTTGTACATTAGCACCTGTATTATCTGTGCCATAATTTATGTAATCTAAATTATTTTCAACTTCTGAACTTACATTATCTTCCGTTATAGTAAACGTACTAGTAGTTAAACTTTGTACTGTATATTTTTTATCAGGATCATTAAATTGTCCTGCACCTGTACCTATAAATCTTACAGTATCATTTATTGATAACCCTTCCACATTACCTGTAATAGTTGTTGAAGTGCCTGCCGAAACTGCCGCTGTACATGTCCTTGCTGTTTGCCATGTATTCCCTGATGGTAGTGTAAATGTAAGTGCTGTTGTATTACTTGTTGCTAATGGTACCGCTTTGTTATTAACCCAACTATTTGTTAAATTTTCACAGTATACATAGTTATAATAACTACTAGCATTATATGTAGTACCACTATTATCTACAGTAACTACAACTGTAGACGCACCTACTGGTGTAAATGCAATACTATTCTCAATATCTGATGCATTACTTGATCTTAAATTTCCTAATCCTGAAACTGTTACATCTGCTGTACTATCAGCGACTATAGAAATATGCTTGTATTCTAATCCTATATGTCCAACACCTGTTGTAGGTGAAACTCTAATAAATTTTTCATTAATTTTTCTGTAGTCAGGAATAGAATACTGATCATAAAAGTTTAATGCCGTGCTATAATAACTAATCTGTGTATTAGAAGAACTAAATCCATCTAATGCTTGTATGACTGCACTATTACCATAGTATGTAACTGCAACTTCATCTGTAGATGCTAATAAGTTTCTAAAGGATATAGTATGCGTGTTTGCTAATGCAGTATTAGATGAGAAGATATAATCTTGACTAACTAAATTTGCAATATTATTATCATCTGAACCGCCTAATATAGTTCCGTTTTTAGAAACAGTAATAGTATTGGCTGTAAAAGCCAAATTTGTTTCTAAATTAATAAAGTTACCATCTGCGACTGTACTTCTGAATGTTGTTCTTGAATCACTACCTGAATTAGGTAATGAATATGTTTTACTTGTACTAGGAGTATAACTAAGGGTTTTCTCTGTACCACTAAAACTCCCTGATGGGTATCTTATATGTGGGACTGTAAAGGATATGATTTGATTATTTGCAATACTTTTAATAGAATCCTGAGCACCTGTTGTATTTTCTAGTGATAGAATCTTATTATATGCACCTGCTTGTATTTCGGTATCAGCACCAATATAAAGTTGCTTACTATCAGTTGCTAAGCCTAGTTCCCCAGGTCGCAATGGATTGGGAAGGTCTTGTTTCAGCCCTCGTCTGTTTTGTATTCTTGAAACAATTACATTATTGTTTGATGTTGCCATACTAAAAGTCTCCTAACTAGTAGTATTTATCATCTATTGGTATTACTTGGCGTAATAGTCTGCTAGTCGATTAGCCCACTTATCACAGTATTCTTCAAATTCATCGCCTTCTATAACAAAGTCAGCATATTTGCCTTCTCTATCTATCATAAGAATTGCAACTTTTTTAATATTACTACCAAACATTTCATTATGTGCTAATGCATACGCACAACCTTGCATAAAGTAATCTTCTATCCATTTACGAGGTTTTATTTTCTTGGATGTTTTAAAATCTATGATTGCTTCTTCTCCTTCCCACATACCGATACCATCTGCTGTTCCGGCATACAATCCTTGTGCTATTAATCCTACTTCAACTCCATATATTTCGTCTACTTTACTAAGACCTTTATCTATCATTTCGTCAACCATATTTTTTGCCATTACACTTATATGATTGTTTCCTTTTATCTCGTATTCTTCAAGTAGAATATATTTTTCTAATGCATTATGAACTTTAGTACCAAGTCCTGCAGACTCTGTACTTATGCGAGTTGCTTCTGCATCACCTACACGTTTGCGCCAGGCTATTAAGGCTGTTTTATCTCCTGTGTCTCCTAAAATCGTCGTAACACTTGGAACAGGATTTTCATCCTCACCTACATATCTTCTGCCTTGTTTTGTTTGTATTCTTTTGAGTTTGGGATACTCGTATTTGTTTTTAAGCATATATCTTTTACTTTATTAAGTAAAGATATTTACCAGGATAAATTCCAAACTATAGTATTATTGGAATCTGTATTTGTAGTAATATTCACACCGTAACCTAGGTTTACAAAATGTGTTTTTACTGTATTGATTTGATCTAATTTTGTAGGATCTGTAGTTATACTATTCCATACATTATAGTAAACATTGCTTGTAGTCATTGTTGTGTTTGAGGATACATTTGCATATAAAACACCAGCATCTATATTAGCAAATACTTTACTTTCTAGACTTGTAATTTCACCGTGTACAGTAATATTATTTCTAGTGTCTTTTCTTGCCTGAGTAGCATTTACAAATATGTTAGCCATTATAACTCCGATTTAATATCGCTCATTGCCTGGTTGCCGGCTAGATCACCAACATCAACAGTTGGTTTGTCGATATTTTTATCACCTAATTCAGTATTAGGTATAATTTCTACTTTATTAACTGATGATGCGAAACCGCTTTGGTCAACTGCTTGAATTATTTCTTCTACACTTGCAGGGTAGCCTTGTTTCGCCAAAACCTCTCCGAACTTTTCCATAGAAATCTTTTTTATATCTTTTGTCATTGCTATAGCCATAAGATCGCTTACTGCTGATATCAATTTATCGTCATAAGACTCTTGTAAAATTTCATGTAACCGCATTTATTACTCTATAGGTGCTCTACCCAGTGGCTCTTCTGCTGGCCCTGACGCCGCTGGTACATTATCGTCAACTGCTAAATCATCTATACTTGGTTCTTCTGGTGCTAAGTCTGTTGGCATAGCATCTGCACTTGGGTCTGTTAAATCACCCATTCCGCCCATGCTACCTTCGCCTGTAAGTCCACCAACAACTCCGTCTATACTACTTTTACTTGCTTTAGTAGTTTCTAAATGGCTTGATAGTATTCCTTCCATACTGTCTTTAAATTGCGCCGCCTGTTGAGCACCCATTTCGGAACTCATTTGGTCTGCAATTGCTGGAATATCTTCGTTAACCATTCTACCAATCTTTTCTATTTGATCTTGAATGTCGTCTGCTAGAGCTCTGACTGCCATAACAACTTCTGCTTCTTCAACTTTAACTTCTTCAGATAACATATCTGCTATTATATCGTCAAACATATTCATATTATTTTCCTCTACAGACTCTGCTGTTTTGTTCATTGCATCTTTAACTTCTTCCGGTTTCATATCAAGTTCTCTTGCAATTTCATCAACACTTTTACCATCTTTTTGTAATTTATACATATATTGAATGCTGTCTGTTAGTTTACGTTCTGCAATTTTCCTACCAAACATTTGAATACCTTGTGGTAAAGCATCTTCTTCTAGGCCGTTTAGGAAGCCTACAACTGAATCTCTACTTTTACCTGATACTTCTGCAAACATATCTAGTTTTTCTTGTATTGCATCATAACTTGCTAAATCTTCTACAGCAATACCCATTTCTTCGGATAGTCCTCTTAGTACAGAGTCAGTTAGTTTATCACCAACTACGCCACCTACAACTGCTCCACCAATTTTACCTAGTGTTCCGCCTATAGCCGCACCTACTGGTCCACCTATTGCTCCGCCTAATGCTGATGCACCATAGGCGCCTGCCGCCGCTCCGCCTAATGTACCCATGTCGTTTTCGCCCATGTATTCTTTTACTAGTTTAATAACAATAGGTTTAACGTGATCATCATCGTAACAATAATTAGGGTTCTTTCTGAATTCGTTCATTACCTGTGCTACAGTTTCTTCATTTGTACATCCACTGTCCATTAAAGTTACAACACTAGCATAAAGTTCCTGTTTCATTCCTTCGTATGCTGATGATTCTGCATATTGTCCTTCAGAAAGCATTGTTTCTACAATGTCTTTCACACCCAAAAACTTTGCGTATTCAGGTTCTAACTGAAATTGTTTTGTTGTATCTTTTAATTTGATAATAGCCATTTCAGACATTTCTTTAATTGTTTCCAATTTTGCTTTCTTTGGAAAGCCTGCTGAAATCTGCATACCAAATTCTTCTTTCAGCACATCATTAATTTTACTAATCTTTGTTGTACCCTGTAAATTAAAATCTTTTATTTGCATGATAATATCCTAAACTATATTTGTTATATAGTCTTATTTATCATTTGTTAGAATTTTTTTTAGAAATGTCGTATGTATTCTTTGGCAGTATTCATCATTTGAATTGCATCTTGTAATCTACATCCTGCTGAAAATACCTTTGTTTTGTCTTTACTTGTTCTTATAGTATGCTTATAAAATGTTATATCGTTATAATACTTGTAGTATCTGTCTATATGATTTTGATAATTAAGTACTGATTGTTTTTCTTTACTTTCGTTCATTGATTTGTTTACTTCATTAGCAATTTTTGAAAAGGGTATATTGTAAATTATCACTTCTTTAGTAATGTAATTTATAATATTAAATCCTGGATTACTTTTTGCAACAATGAAAACTCCTCGTTTAGCAATATTACTAGCCATCTTGTCTAATTTTTTTGCAATATGAGGTTTATTATATTTTTTGTTTTTGTATATATGTTTTGTAGCCAATTTTATCACCTTTTCTAACTTTATTTAGTACATCTCTTTTATAGAGTTCTTCTGCTAGATGCAATTCTCTTTCACTTAATGTATTTACATCTACAAACCTTTCCATATCACATTTATTGAATAATACTGTCTCAGGATTGTTGATGAAACTTAAAAAATTGTGTTTGCCTTTTACTGCTCTCATGACTTTTTCTTTGAACTAGTTTTCTTCTTCTTTACTTTAGTTTTAGAATAGATGCTAGGATTAGGTCGCTTAATCATACTACCCATAGGTATGGCAACTGAGGCTATAGCACCCGCAGTAGTTTCATTTATAACATCTCTAATAAGCATACTATTATTTATCTAGATCTAAATTTAAAATATATTTTTCAGCAAGTGCCTTATGATTGTTTGGCCCAGGGTGTAATAGGTCTCTACCTAAATCTTTATGATCTTGAAATATATCATCAAATTTATTTAAAACAACTAAAGGTATATTTTTTTCATCTGCTATTGTTTTTATCATAGCAACTGCGGCAAATTCATTATAAAATGTATTTTCTCTTTTCCACATCCAGTTTAAAAAGATGTCTTTTACTGTAACGTTGTTTCGTACAAAATCTTTATGTAATGGCCTTGGTAATTGTTTATCCCAGTAGTCGTCATTCTTCCAAACCATACCATTAAGATGTGCAATTTCTAATGGAGCAGAATTATCAGCATCTGGTCCTTTTAATTTAGTTTCCATAAAGATACTTTTTCTACCAGGAGGTGGCATGTATACACATATTGCTTTAATATTTGGACATAAATTATCTAAAAACAACCTACAATATAATGCTATCGTATCTAATCCCCTACCCGGCATTCCTAAGTTCCAATTTTCTAAACCAAAATGATCAGCAACGATCTGAGTCCAGGTATCTTCTCTTCTCACACCTATACCAAATGTTAAACTACATCCTAAGAATAATATGCCTGGATTATCAGTAAAATTCTTAGATCTAAATCCAAACTCATTTAAATCATAATGTACTGGTGTTGGTTTCCCATTGTTGTCTGCCCAGCCATATTTATAAAGTATTCCTCTAGTATCTGGATCTTCCCAATGCATATTAAATTGCTCTTCTGTATCAGAGGGATACCATTTGTATTGGTTGGAATAATCAGAATATTGAGATAATTTGATAGGTTCACAATTACCTACATTTTGTAAATGGCTCATTGTAATTGTTTGGAATATTCTTTGAAGAGTTTGGTCTGGTAGGTCTTCTACTCCTTCTAATCTTCCTGTTTGGTGCAGTAATACTTTATCAATCCAATCTTGACCTGTGTATTCTAATGCATCATCTATGTATTTTTTCTGTTCGCCGGACATACGACTATTTATTTAAGATTATTTTTTGCCGCCCTTCATGTTGGCACACCAATGGTACATTTTGCCTTTTTCACCACTATACTTTTTAGCCTTTGCTCTAAGTTCTGTTGCAGAACCTTTACAACTTGCACCTGCACGTTTTACTCTACCAGGAGAACTTGTGGCTTCTGCTACAAACCCTGTTAGACTATGATAATATAAGAGTTCACCTGGATCTGGATAACTGTCAAAGTCCACAGGCGTACCATTAGCATCGGTTAAATACCAATCTCCCTCATCATAGTGTTGGCTGTTACCATCATAGTTTTGACTAATAATATATACTTGATTATCTTTACCTACTATTTCAATATCTCTATCTACTTCAGCACCGTTGACATATTCATTATGTGCGGCTTGTATAGATTGAGAATCAAAGTAAGGTTTCTTTGCATGAGGATTCATGTCTATTACATCTTCGCTTATTACTGCCATTTTTTCTTCAAGTAATTTTTTAAAATAGTTTTCGTCCATTACTTCTACATTACTACTTTTATGTGAAAATTTATTAATTATATCTTCTATGTCAGCATTTATTCTAATTGCTTTTACACGTTTTATACCTAGCATATTTGCCGCATCATATCTGTGATGGCCGTTTATAATATATCCGTTCTTATCTATTATAAAAGGCTTATCTATATCATTTAAAAACACCTGTTCTGCTTTTTTATCGTAGCCATGTACACGTTGTGATTGAACTGGTTTTAAGTTGGATAAACTTACTTTACCTTCCTTGTATTCATCTGTACTATAATTAGTTTGGACATCTATTCTGTTTATTTGTGGTAGTTGGTTTCGATCAAAGTGTTTATTGCCCACAGGCCTATTGTAGTCTTCTTCTACAACTTCTCTTAATCTAATAACACCACATGCTAATCTATCTCCAGCATTGCCTGTTTTTAAACTTTCTTCATCTCCGCCCTTGCCTAAATCATCTTCATCAGCATGTATAACTATTGCTCTGCCTACTACATCCGAAAGTTCTACACGTTCTGCTTTAATTTGAAATCTTGCTGTGCCTGATTCATCTGCAACAATGTTACCCAAATCTCCTACATGACCTTGGTTTAGGTCGCCGTGATCTACACCCTCTGGATTATAGTGTCCACCTGCACTTTTACATCCATCACTAAGGTCACCGAATTCGTGTATATGGAAACCGTGTTTACCGGGCTCTAATCCTTTTAAAATTCCTTTGATTATAGTAGGCCCATTTGCCTTTTGTTTTAATTTAACAAATCCTTCTATATCGCCTACTATGTGTTCTAGCTCTACAATCGCTTGTATAGTTTGTTCGGCTTCTGTAATACCTTCAAGTTTATCGCATTGACATCCTGTTGATTTAGTTTTAGGGCAGGGTGTAACCTGCTGTATGGCATCAAATATTTTCATCGTCTATCTTATTCTGCACTTCTCTATATTTGTCTTTGAATGCTTGTTCTAACTCAAATATTTTACTTTCTAAATTACTTTTTGCTTTATAGATTTGTTTGATGTCGTATTCTTCTATTACAACACCATGTTTTTCTGCAAGTGCTTCTACATCACTGATTATTGTCATATGCATATCAGCATACTTAATATTTTTAGTAATACTTACGACTTCTTTTAGTGCAAATTGTAAGTCCATTAAATAATCGTCTAAACTTTCATATATACCATCACCAAATTTTATTTTACTTGTTTTCTTTTTCTTCTTTTTCTTTTTAGATTTAGAGTACGAAGGCATTGAACCTAAAAATGCATATCCTCTTGCAGGACTAGGTGTGGAATCAGCGGAATCAGTGTCTCCACTGACTGCAGACCCGCTGTCTCCACTTGAACTTGTTGAACCACCGTCGCCACC
>Ga0213869_10001376_pt1 | contig 18338 bp, 15 predicted proteins | sample PICome_10_FD_160083 | JGI IMG/M metagenome (GOLD analysis project Ga0213869, IMG submission 160083) | Coastal seawater microbial communities near Pivers Island, North Carolina, United States - PICO132 | ecosystem: Environmental > Aquatic > Marine > Coastal | place: USA: North Carolina...
CGAGGCGGCTCTGGACTCGGCGCTGCGCAAGGGCGCATCGCCACGTTGGATCGAATCAACCTGGAAGCGGCTGCGTCGCACTGGTCCTTGGGGTGGCGATGGGCTTGAAGCCGTGATGTATGACCCAAGTCGATCGGGGGTGCTCTCGGAGTCACAGCTCGAACTGTTGGTTGAGCGGGTCATCAGCGACCCGGCGTTACCGACACCGGTTCGCCAGTTCGAGGTGCAGACATCTGACGGTCCGAAGCGACTGGATCTGGCGTTTCCCACTGCCCGCCTTGGCATCGAGGGGCACTCGAAGCAGGTGCATTTCGGACCGGCAGCTGAGGAGGCAGACAATCTTCGCGACATCGCCCTGGCGGCCGAAGGCTGGGAGATTCTGTACATCACCTGGGGAATGGCGCACGAACCCGCCTTCTTCCTCGAGTCTCTGAAGCGCACGTTCAAGCAACGCCACCAGATGTATCGGGCCGCGTAACTGTTGGATGAAAACGTCGGTAGTGATGTTTTGGTCCAACAGTTTGTGGCAGACACGGTAACTGTTGGTTGAAAACGTCGGTGGTGATGTTCTGGGGCAACAGTTTGTGGCGAGAAGGTGATCGGGCACCGTTATGCGCAGCGGCGGTGACGAAAGCCGTACACTGCTGCCCATGTCAGACATTCAGACGACCGGCGCTGTCGACGAGAACGGCGAACCAATCGCACCCGATGCGCACGTCAAGATCGTGTACCTCGGGCCCACCTCGCCGCATTGGGACTTCCGTAGCGACTTCGGCGACAGTGGATTTGTCGAGTCCTTCAAGCTACGGGTGATGGCTCGCCTGTTGCTACTGCCTCCGCATGACCCCCAGTTCCGGCGCAACCGCGAACGTGTGAACCGCGATGCTGAACGCTCCAACATCCTTCTTGAGTGGGACCTTGGTTATGACGAGGACGGCAACTAGCCGTCGTCAGCGGGTAGTGCAATGACCGCAGAGCACGTGGCGAACATCGCCCCGGCAACCGATACGCGTTTCATAAATCGGCAACTGTCGTGGCATGAGTTTAATCGTCGTGTCCTGGCTCTGGCCGAAGACGAGTCGTTGCCCTACGCGGACCGCATGCGGTTCGTATCGATTTGGGCAAACAATCTCGACGAGTACTTCCTGGTGCGTATCGCGTCCATGAAGGACGACGCCCGCAACGGTCGGGTCCGTGTCATCGACGATGGCGTTACGTCGCAGAGCCAGGTCGACCTCTCGCTTGCGATGGTGCGACAACAGCATCAGGTGGCGCAACGGATCACGCTCGAACTGGCAAAGGCAATGGCTCAAGCAGAGCAGCCGCTTATGCTGGTCAACTGGTCCGGCCTCAGCCCGACTGAGCAGGCCGAACTCAGTGAGTTCTACGCCGACCAGGTGTTCCCGATCCTCACACCACTCGCCGTAGATCCCGGCCACCCGTTTCCGTACATCAGTACGCTGTCGCTGAACCTGGGCATGCTCATCGCCGATCCACAAAGTGGGATCCGCCGGTTCGCCCGAGTCAAGGTCCCGACCCATCTGCTCGGACGCCATGCCTACCTCGGCGCCAAGGCAGTGCCGCTCGAACAAGTCATCGCGGCCAACCTTGACCGCCTCTTTCCGGGTGTCGAGATCCTTGAGCAGACCGTATTTCGGGTCACCCGAAATGCAGACATTTCCGTCGACGCCGAGACGCTCGACGACCACGACGACGATCTCCTGACCGCAGTCGAAAGTGAGCTACGCCGTCGACGATTCGGCGAAGTCGTGCGAGTCGAAATCGACGCCGCCGCCAGTGCAGAACTTCGGAACATCCTGGCCAGCGAGCTCGACGTCGCTGATGATGTGTTCTTCAACGTCGACGGCACGGTCGACCTCGGCAGTTATTGCAATGTCGACAAGCTGGTAAACGGTCGGACAGACTTCAACCTGAAACCAATGGAACCCCGGACGCCCGAGGGATTCATGGGTATTGGTTCACCCGACGAACTCTTCGCCCGCATCCGGGCCAACGACATCCTGGTCCACCATCCCTACGACTCGTTCGACGACTCGGTGCTGGCCTTCATCAATGCCGCAGCCGACGATCCGCACACCCAAGCGATCAAGATGACGATGTATCGCATGTCGGGCGACGGCTTGATCGTCGAAGCCTTGGTGCGCGCCGCCGAAGCCGGCAAACAGGTCGTGGTGGTCGTAGAGCTCAAGGCTCGCTTCGACGAAGCAGCCAACATCAGCTGGGCCCGTCGCCTCGAACGTGCCGGCGTTCACGTGGCCTACGGCTTCGTGTCGCTCAAAATTCATACCAAGACCTGCCTGGTCATCCGCCGCGAAGAAGAGAAACTCACTCGGTACTGCCATTTCGGAACCGGGAACTACAACGCCCGCACTGCTCGGCTCTACACCGACATTGGCCTGTTTACCGCCGACCCCGAGTTCGGTGCTGACCTGAGCGCCATGTTCAACTCGTTGACCGGCTTCCATGTGCCCGTCGACTACAACCATCTTGTTGTCGCTCCCGCAGACATGCGGCCCCGTCTCGCCGAGCTGATCCGTAACGAGGCAGCAGCTGGCGCCGATGGTCACATCCGGATGAAGATGAACTCACTGGTTGACCCCGGCATGATCGATGAGCTCTACGCGGCGTCACAAGCAGGTGTGCGGATCGAGCTCATCATCCGTGGCATGTGTTGTTTGCGGCCCGGAGTTCCCGGCATGAGCGAGAACATCTCTGTCCGCAGCGTGCTTGGTCGTTACCTGGAACACGCCCGTTGTTACTGGTTCGCCAACGGCGAAGGCACAGGGAATCCCTACTATCTCATCGGGTCAGCGGACCTGATGAGCCGCAACCTCGACCGACGAGTCGAAGCGCTTGTGCCGGTGACCGATCCAATGACTCGAAGCAAACTCGACCACATCATCGAAGCCAACCTAGCCGACACTCGGCGGGCATGGACCCTTGACCATGATGGATCCTGGATCGCCCCTGATCCGTCTGGCACCATTGAGATGCACGTGCTTCTGCACGAAGTAGGGAGCTGACCGTGGAATCAAAAGAACGACCGGAATGCATCGAAGCGGCAGGCGGCGTGGTCGCTGACCTGTCAAAGGGAAAACCTCGTTATCTGTTGATTCACCGCCCCCGCTACGACGACTGGTCGTTGCCCAAAGGCAAGCTGAATCGAGCCGAAAAACATCGCGATGCAGCCCTTCGCGAGGTCAAGGAAGAAACCGGTTTTGTATGCGACGTGTTGGCCCGGCTGAGCCCGGTTAACTACATCACGCCGAACGGCAACCCCAAACAAGTCAAGTACTGGCTCATGGAAGCTCGGGGCGGCGAGTTTGTTCGCAACGACGAAGTTGATGCCGTGACCTGGGTCAAACGCTCCAAAGCCCTGACCATGCTCACTCATGTGCATGATCAGGCGGTTCTCGTCGAGGCTCACCTGTTGATCAAGGAACTAGGTCGCCAAGCCAAGAACGAAACCGACGACTAACGGGTAGTCCGCCTTTGCTCCGCAAGCTCCGCAAAGGCTGTTTTGGAGTTTGTACATCTGGGGTCCCGGGGGCTTTTGTGTTGAGTGTTGTCCGCCTTTGCTCCGCAAGATCCGGGCTAGCCATTTACCTGCTGTTCACCTGGGGGTACGGTTAGGGCAAGGTCACGTCCGTAGGTTTCTCAGTGGCAGATGCGCGTTGTTGCGGCTGCCTGACCGATTCCTATGGAGGAACAAACAATGAACACCCCCCGTTCGTCAGCGTGGCGAATAGTGAGCCTGGTCCTGATGCTGGCTCTGATTGCTGTTGCATGTGGCGACAGCGGCGACGTAACCGATGGCGAAAGCGCCTCGTCGCAACCAACCGCCGATCAGGGAACGACCGAAGAAACCACGATTGCACCGGTTGACCCTTCCGATCTTGAGGGTGAGATTTTCATTTCGGGTTCGTCCACGGTTGAGCCGATTTCGGTACGGGTGGCTGAGTTGTTCGAAGAGGTTGCTCCTGGCGTGTTCGTGGATGTTGAAGGTCCTGGCACGGGTGATGGTTTCAAGAAGTTCTGTTCTGGTGAGACCGATATCAGCGATGCCAGTCGTCAGATCAAGGATGCTGAAGCCGAGGAATGTGCGGCTGCGGGTATCGAGTTCACCGAGATCCTGGTGGGTATCGATGGTATTGGTGTGATGACGAGCGAGAACAACACGGCGGTCGAGTGTGTGACCTTTGGTGATCTGTATGGCCTGGTTGGTCCTGAGTCTGATGGTGTGACCAGTTGGGCTGATGCGAATGACATCACTGGTGTGGGTTTGCCGGATGCGCCGTTGACGATCTTTGGTCCGGGTGAAGAGTCGGGTACCTATGACAGTTTCATCGAGATTGTGATCGAGGACATTGCCGAGGAACGTGGTCAGGAGGCGTCGACTCGTTCGACGTACAGCCCGTCGGCTGATGACAATGTGATCTTGTCCGGCATTCAGAGTTCAGATACGAGTCTTGGTTGGGTCGGGTTTGCTTTTGCCGCCAATGCTGAGGGTTCCAAGCTGTTGCAGGTTGACGGTGGCGACGGTTGTGTTGAAGCAACCCCGGCAACGATTGCCAGCAACGAGTACCCGGTCAGCCGGAACCTGTACATCTATGTGAACAACGCCAAAGCTGCGGCCAACCCGGCACTCGCAGGGTTCGTTGACTTCTACGTCACCACCGGCCTGAACGAGGCAGTTGCCTCGGTTGGCTACGTCGAGCTCGCCGACACAGCCAAGGCTGAGGTTGCCTCAGCGTGGCAGGGCTGAGCGTCTGTGCAGATGGGGTCGACCATCCCCTTTGGTGGACTGCACATCCGGTCTTGGTCAACCATCATGCTCTCGATACACCAGTAGGTTCTAGGCCATGACTGACTTCTCCGTGACCAATACGGTCACATCGACACGGGCTCGCGCACCCCTGTCGGTCGAAGCCCTAGCCGGTCCCCAACGCCGCCAACGCAAGGAAGCCATCATCCGTGGTTTGTTCTTCGCGGCGGCGATGGTCTCGGTTCTGATCTCAGTCTTGATAATCGTTAGTCTGATCCGCGAGGCATGGACCTTTATCACCCAAGTCGATTGGTCCGTGACCTGGGGCGAAACGGGCTGGTTCCCGCGGCGTGGTTTGTACGACATGCCAACCTTGTTGGTGTCGTCGATCATCGTCACGGTCGTGGCCATGTTGGTCGCCGGGCCGCTTGGCCTTGGCGCCGCCATCTACCTAAGCGAATATGCGAGTCGCCGCACCCGAGGCATATTGAAGCCGGTGCTCGAAGTCCTTGCTGGCGTGCCCTCGGTTGTGCTCGGTTTCTTTGCCTTGTTCTTCATTAGCCCCCAGGTAATCGAGAAGATCGGGCGAAGCGCATGGTTGTGGATTGGCTACACCATCTCGGTTATGGCCGCTGCCGGTGTTGCCGTATGGGCGCTGCGCCAGTGGCGTGACTCAAGCGCCGAGGCCACCACGATCATCAAACGAGTGATCACGCTGGTCGTGCTTATCGGTCTCGTCTTCGTGCTCTTCTGGTGGGTCAACTCCATCGCCCAAGACTGTTCACCTGTCGCCGGTGACACCGCTGCATGTCCCTCCGAGAATGCATTCACCGTCAAACGAAGCGGCCAGCTTGCTGCGGCGGCGATTGGGGTGGGGATCTTGACGATTCCCTTGGTTGCATCGGTCGCCGAAGACGCACTCGCAGCGGTTCCACGAGAACTCCGCGAAGCAAGTGCGGGCCTAGGAGCACGTAAGGCAACGACCACTCGACAGGTTGTACTTCCGGCTGCAGTGTCGGGCATCGTGGCCGCGTTCATCATTGGTATCTCCCGAGCACTTGGCGAGACCATGGTGGTGTTCATGGCAGGCGGTGCCGCCGACGCGGCGGAGTTCACCTCGTCACCATTCGAAGGTGGCCTAACCATGACTGCTGGTATGGCCTCGCTCGCAACCGGCACCGACAGCGTGGTTGGCGAGGGGCTCACGTTTCAGAGCCTGTACTTCGTTGGTCTGGTGCTGTTCGCAATCACGTTGCTGCTGAACATTTTGGCCGGACGATTTGTGGCCCGAGTGCGGGAGCGTTACTAATGGCGATAACCACACTCGGAAGCGGCGACATAACCGCACGCGTCGAAGAAACCATCAAACGTCGGGGTGCCGACTCGACATCGGTAGCGATGGTATGGACATCACTCGCTGCCGCAGGCGGACTGCTCGCCGTCGTCGCTATGTTCGTGACCTGGTACGCCGACGTTCGCACCGCGACCGCCTGGTACTCAGGTTTTATGCCCCCGATTGCGCTGCTGCTGGTCCTCGCTGGCGCCGTTGTGCTGGTTGGCAAGCAGCTGATTGGCCGTGGTCGACAAGAAATCCGGGTCAACGCCGACCTGTTTCTGTATACGATTTTTGTCGTCGGTGCGCTTGTGCTGATGCTCCGTCAGATGTGGAAGGGCGACCTCGACAACGGGGTCTACCTACTCGCCGTGCCACTTGTTGGCCTAGTCCTGGCAATGACCGGACTGGTCCAGAAGGCGCCACAACTGTCGTCGCCACTAGCTACACGAGCCGGGTTTGCGGTTGCCGGGCTCGCAACGATCGCGCTCATTCGACAGCTTGTTCGAGGCGACCTGGTCGGCGCGGTCTATCTGATCGGCATTGTGTTGTCGATCGCGATCTTGGTTGGACTGAGCAACGTCGAACTGTCGCGGGCCACACTTGAACTCGAGCAGGTCGCGCTTGGGCTTGCAAGCCTGGGCGCAGGCCTCATCATCATGAAACGTATGCTCGACCCAGAGTTCGCTACCGGCGGCTGGGCGTGGGGGCTACTTGCTGCTGTGGCTGTCGTAGCAGCAGCGTTGGCAGCCTGCCAATACTTGGGTGTCCTGAGCCTGTTCCAGGTGGCGCTGTTCGTGGCGCTTTCGCTGAGCGTGATCATTCTGGTCGTGCTACTTGCCCAGGTGATCGGCGATGGGTGGCCGGTGCTCAGCGAACGTCTCAACGACTTCTGGTCGGGCACGCTTCGGTCTCGTTCCGAAGATGACCAGCTCGGCATCAGCCAGGGAATTCTCGGCTCGTTCTGGATCGCGGTGTTCGTCGTGGTCTTGGCGTTCCCTATCGGTATCGCCGCTGCGGTGTACCTCGAGGAATACGCACCACGTAACCGGTTTACCTCGATCCTCGACATCATCGTGCGCAACCTGGCCGGTGTGCCCTCGGTGGTCTACGGCCTGCTCGGCTTGTTCCTGTTCGTCAAAGGAACAGCGGTTACCCACTGGTTCATCGATCGAATCAACTCGGTGTGGTCGTCGGTCTTCAACGAGGAAGAACTCATCGAGGTCGGACAAAGCACGTTGTTCGCCGGCGGTGTCACGTTGGCAATTCTTGTATTGCCGATTGTGATCATTACCGCTGCCGAGGCTGTTCGAGCCGTGCCACAAAGCCTGCGCGAAGGTGCCTATGGCGTCGGCGCCACCAAGTGGGAAGTCATCAAGAGCCAAGTGCTTCCTTTTGCTGCGCCTGGGATTCTGACCGGCACATTGCTGGCTTTGGCCCGGGCAGTTGGTGAAGCTGCGCCGCTCATTCTGGTCGGAGCGATCACCGGCCGGTTGGCCCCCCGAGACTCGATGTTCGGCGGCTTCGATCAGTTCTTCGGCCAGTTCGCCGACCGGTTTACGGCAATGCCCATCGTGATCGTTGGTTGGGTCCGAAATGCAGGCGTTGACAAGGGATTCGCGCCGGCTGCAGGTGCCGCAATCGTCATGCTGTTGGTGTTTGTGATCATGATGAATTCAGTCGCGGTGTTGTTGCGTAACTATTTTGAGAAGAAGCGAGCCTGAGAATGAGTAGCGTGACCTCGACAGATGTCCCCGCGAAGGGCGTGACCGTGAGTAGTACTGATCAGACACAGATGCCGGAAGCGGCATCAGCCGAAGACGTGGTGTTCCAGACCACTGACCTCAGCGTGTTTTATGGTGACTTTCGAGCGGTCCGAGACGTCAACCTTGACATCCGTCAGGGGGAAATCACCGCGCTCATCGGCCCATCTGGCTGTGGCAAGTCCACCGTATTACGGTCGTTTAACCGGATGAACGACCTGATTCCAACCGCTCGGGTCGAAGGTCTGCTGCGCTACCGAGGCGTAGACCTGTATGACCCCAAGGTCGACGCAGTCGAAGTCCGCCGCCGCATCGGCATGGTGTTCCAGAAACCGAATCCGTTCCCAAAGTCGATCTTCGACAATGTGGCCTATGGGCCCAGGATCGCAGGCATCAAGAACAAGAGCGAGCTGAGCGACATCGTCGAAGCATCGTTGCAGCGGGCAGCACTGTGGGAAGAGGTGAAGGATCGGCTGAGCGCATCGGCAACCGGCATGTCCGGTGGCCAGCAACAACGTCTCTGTATCGCCCGGGCGATCGCGTCGAGCCCCGACGTGTTACTCATGGACGAACCGTGTTCGGCCCTCGACCCGATCGCTACCGCTCGTATTGAAGACCTCATGGCTGAGCTCAAACACGACTACACGATCATGATCGTGACCCACAACATGCAGCAGGCTGCTCGAGTCAGTGATCGCACCGCATTCTTCACTGCCGAGGTCGACCCAAAGACCGAGCAGCGCACCGGCGTACTCGTGGAATACGACGCCACAACAACCATCTTCTCGAACCCCGCCGACGAGCGAACCGAGAACTACATCACCGGCCGATTCGGCTAGGGGCGCACTATGACTGAAGCTCCACTCCGTGGGTCATTCCACTCCAGCCTCGACGAGGTTCGCGACGAAATTGTGCGCATGTGCGCCATGGTCACCGAGATGATTCCTCGTGCGACCGACGCGTTTTTGAACAACGACCTCGACGCAGCACAACGGCTCATCGACGACGACGATCTGCTCGATGCGGTGTCGGTCAACCTCGACACCATGTGTACCCAGCTGCTTGCGCTGCAACAGCCGATGGCGACCGACCTGCGCGAGATCGTGGCCGCCATTCGCCTCAACCCCGAGATAGAACGATCCGGCGACCTGGTCGTGAACATTGCCAAGGCAACTCGGCGTATGTTCGGCACCGACTACGACCCGCGAATTCGCGGCTTGATCACCAAGATGAGTGAAGAAGCACAGCGCATGTTCCGCCTTGCTGGCGAGGCTTACGCCGGCCGCGACGTTGCGCTCGGTGCCGCACTCGATGACATCGACGATCGTCTCGACGACTACGCCAATGAACTCATCACTGCTGTGCTCGAAGATCACCGCCTCCACGGCAACGATCCGCAAACATCCATTCAGATGGCACTTTTGGGCCGCTTCTACGAGCGGGTTGGTGATCATGCGGTGAACGTTGGCGAATGGGTCCGCTACATCGTCGAAGGTTGGACGCCCGAACACGCTGGCGCGGAGCGGGCACGAAACCGAAGCGCCGGCGGGGCAATCGGAGCACGTACTGTCAGTGAAAGTGCCAGCGACCTCGCTGGTACCGACCCGGAAGACGAGTAACGACGACCATGACCAAACAAGCGACACGAGTGCTCGTCACGAACGACGACGGCATCGACGGCGAAGGGCTCCGGGTTCTCACTGCCACTTTGGTCGCCCACGGATACGAACCCATCGTGATCGCCCCCGACAGCGACTACAGCGGCGCCGGTACCTCGATCATCAGTCGGGCCGCCAGCAGCTTTAGCGGCACGAGTCGCGAGATCGCCTATCAGCAACGCACCCTTGCCGAAGCGCCTGGAGTCGAGGCATACGCGGTTGCAGCCCCACCAGCTATGTGCGCACTCCTTGCTATGCGAGGCGCCTTTGGTGAACCAGCCGACATCGTCGCGTCCGGTATCAACTGGGGTCTCAATACTGGTGGAGCGGTCCGCCATAGCGGCACGGTGTCTGCTGCAGTCACCGCGGCTGCATTCGGCGTGCCAGCTGTGGCGGTGAGCGCCGAGCACAAATTCGACGATCTCGACGCGCCACTTCGTTTCGACACCGCAGCCGAGGTCGCGGTGCAACTAATGAAACTTTTGCCGACAAGCGGCCACCAGATTCTGAACATCAATGTCCCTCGCTGCGGGCTTTCCGAACTTGCTGGCATCGCTGCTGCCTCGGTCTCGCAGATATCGCGCTATCGGTCCTACGTCGAGGAAAAGACCGAGAACGTCTTGAAGATGGGCTTCATGGTGACCGACGACCAAGTCGAGCCTGAAAGTGACACGGGAATGGTGATGGCAGGGTTTGCTGCGGTGAGTTCACTTGTTGGAACCACGTCGATCGACTGCAGCGATCTGATTCGTCGATTCGCCGAGGAAGCGGTCTGACATGACCGTCGTCCTCGCAGTCGCGGTTACCGCTGCTGTGATCGGCGCGGTAACAACGCTTGTTGTGTCGCGTATTGTGCGGGCGAGAATCAACACAGCAATTGGTGGTCGACACGGATCTGACCCGGTCGACGAACACCAGCGAATCCTCTCTCACGCGGAACGCGACACCTCGGCCGCGGCGGCGGAAGTAAACCTGCTGAAGCTGTCACTCGATGCGCTGACATCGGGCGTGATCGTGACCGATGGTTCTGGAAAGGTGCTGGTGCGCAGTCGTTTGGCCGTCGATGCTGCCACTAGATCCCACGAGAAAACACTGGTCGATGCCACCACCGTGGCGGTGCTGGCAGAAGCAGTGCAAGGCCGTCGCGCAGAACGCGAAATCAACGTGTTTGGCCCGCCGCCGCGCAACCTGTTCGTGCATGCCGTTCCGATTACCGCAGACGCACAGGTCATTGGTTCTCTCACGGTCATCGACGATGTCACGGATCACCACCGGATCGAGAAGACACGTCGGGACTTCATCGCCAACCTGAGCCATGAGTTGCGGACGCCTGTGGGTGCAGTGAGCCTGCTCGCTGAAATGTTGATCGACGAACAGGATCTTGACACTCGGACCCAGCTCACGGATCGCATGCTTATCGAGACCGACCGTATGACCGAGGCGATCGACGACCTGCTGGAGCTCAGCCGTATCGAATCCAGCGCAGAGATCTACACCGACATTGTTGTTGTGCAAGATCTGATCGACGAGGCCGTCGAACGAACCCGGGTCCAGGCCCAGTCGGGCGACATCACCATTGGTGCGGTCGTTCCCGACGAACCGATCACGCTGGTAGGTAACCGATCGCAGCTGGCCACCGCGCTGGTGAACCTGGTTGAGAACGCGGTGAAATACAGCTCGCCAGGTGACTCGGTAAGCGTCAGAGCCCGGCTCGACGACGACGGTGTTGCCCTGGTTGTGCAGGACACAGGTCGAGGTATCCCAGCACGCGACCTCGACCGGATCTTCGAGCGTTTCTACCGGGTTGATCGCTCACGCGATGCAGCAACCGGGGGGACCGGAATCGGTCTGTCCATCGTGCGTCATGTCGCGCTCAACCACGGGGGACACGTCAGCGTTGCCTCGTTCGAAGGTGATGGCTCCTCCTTCACACTGGTCCTGCCAGTCGTTCCACCCGGCCGTGCCGAGCCAGGCCAGAGTCCTGAACCACAGACTGCACACGAGGTCGGGTAATGGATTCTGCGCCAAAACCAACGAAGGTCCTGGTTGTCGAAGACGAAGAGTCGTTTCTTGAGGCGCTTCGTATTGGCCTCGGCCGAGAAGGTTTTGCCATCGACGTCGCCCGCGACGGTGTCGAGGCGTTGGCGCGATTCGATGCCGGCGACCCAGACATTGTGCTACTCGACGTCATGCTTCCTCGGATCTCCGGCATCGACGTCTGCCGCGAAATCCGAAGAAAGAGTGACGTGCCGATCATCATGGTTTCGGCGAAGGGCGAAGAGATCGATGCGGTCGTCGGCCTCGAGGTCGGTGCCGACGACTATGTGACCAAGCCGTACCGCTTCCGTGAGCTTGTGGCCCGCATGCGCTCAGTGCTGCGGCGTTCTGCAGCCGATGAGACAGTGTCTGAGCCTGGAGCCGGCAGTGGTGAACTCAGCGCTCCGATCGAGGTTGGTGATGTACGCATCGATCCAGGCAGGCACGAGGTCGTGGTGCGGGGCATGCCGGTCGACATGCCGCTCAAGGAGTTCGACCTGCTGGTGGCCCTGACCACCAACGCTGGCCGAGTGTTGACCCGGGACCAGCTCATCGACAAGGTCTGGGGTCATGACTATGTGGGCGATACCAAGACGCTCGATGTCCATATCAAACGACTACGCAACAAGGTAGAAGTTGACCCGTCTACACCAGTCCTGATCGTGACGATTCGGGGACTCGGTTACAAGTTCAGCGACTAACCACGATTCGCTGACACCTCTGGGGCAGCCACAGTTGGTGCAACGAGACCGAGCTCGTGCGAGATGAACACACGGGTTGTCGCGGGACTTGAAACGGGTTGGTCCTCAGCCGATTTCGCTCTCCGCCGATCAGCGTGCCCGCTTCCACCTATCGAGCGCGAGCGCGAGACTTTTGCTGGCCGAACAAGGCACCCGGCTATCGCGGCGCCGGCGAACTAGATTTGTGAGGGTGAAGGATCAGGGAATGGGGTCGGGCTGGCAACCGCTGTCGCGTCCTGGGATGTCGCGCCCAAACCCCACGGGTCCTCCACCGGAACCAGGAGCTTCGTCTCGACCAGCATCGTTCAGAGCAGCTGCCGTCACGCCGTTCGTCCGCCTTGCCCGGACGCACGCCTTCCACGCTGCCGGCGAGGCATCGGTCTTCGTCACGTTGGCGGGCACCTTGCTCACCATCGATCCGAACGATGCGCGGTCGAGAATCCTGTTGGCATTGGTGCTGACGATGGCGCCGTTTGCTCTCGTCGGGCCACTGATCGGGCCAGCGCTCGACCGGGTACGTGGTGGTCGGCGGGCAACGATTGCACTCTCGCTTTTACTCCGCGCTGCGTTGATGGTGCTCCTTATTCGCAATATTGATACGGCATGGTTCTTCCCGATTGCGTTCATCTGGCTGGTGCTGGGTAAGACCTATTCGGTCGCCAAGGCGGCGACTGTGCCCACGACCGTTCACGACGAGGACGAACTCGTCGACAAGAACTCTCGGCTGGCCATTCTTTCGGCGGTTGCCGGTGTAATCGGTGTGATACCAGCCGCTGGTCTCTACCAATTGTTTGGGTCGACACCCACCTTGTGGTGGGCAGCCATCGTGTACTTGGTGGGTGTGGGGTTCTCGATGAAGATGCCCCGTGTCGTCGTCGACGATCCTGAAACGACCGACGACGACCTGGATATCCGATCGTCGGGCGTTCGGCTGGCGTCGTTCGTGATGGCAACCTTGCGGGGCATCGTCGGTTTCGTCTTCTTCTTGTTGCTGTTCGAGTTCGTACGGTCCGAGCTCCCGGATCTATCCGGTATCGGCACAGCGGCAGGGGCTGCGGTTAAGGCAGCGCTCGGGTTCGAGCTTCTCGACGATCCCGGCCTGCCGTGGTACAAAGCAGCCATCCCCTTCGCCCTCTGGGGTTTCGGCGGCTTCGCGGGAAATGTGATCGCACCATGGTTCCGCCGACGTTTTAGCGAAGAGACAATGCTTGTTGGCGCAGTCGTGGCAGTGGCTGTATCGGCAGTGGCCGCCGTATGGGCGGGTGGTCTCAGTGGCGCCGCCCTAGTAGCCCTCATTGTTGGCGGCTCAGCGTCGGCAGCCAAACTTGCCTTCGACTCACTTGTGCAGCGCGACGCTCCCGGTGCCAACCACGGTGCAGCGTTCGGTCGTTTCGAAACCCAGTTCCAGATCGCATGGGTCGTCGGGTCGCTGCTTGCTGTGATCGTCTCGTTCCCGCTCCGTGCCGGGTTCTTGGTGATCGCCATAGCCGCCGTTGGCATTGGCGTGTTCATCATGCAACAGGGCGCTCGTAGCGGCCTGTCGTTTGGCGGCGCCCCCCGGATAGGTGGCCGATTGGGCCGAACCCCACGGCCTCGCCAATCCGATGAGAGCGGACCAGTAGCGCCACCGGCGCCACCGATTCCTGTTCCCGAACCGCCACCAACGACACAGATGGCAGCGGTCACTTCTGACGAAGCGCCACGGGCGTCGGCGCCCACGACAAACGGGGCGAGTTCGGCGGATCCTTATGCCGAAGCCTTCGCTGACCGCAGGGTCGAACCGCCTGACTGGGCAGCTGCAGTCTTCAACGAAGAGCCAGGTGTCGATGATCTGCTCGGTCCACCAGCGTGGCTCAACGAAATAGACCCGCTCCCTCCACTGGTCGAACCAAACCACACACCGCCGATGGGAACAAACCCCGTCTGAGTTGCTCGGGTCTGCGTTTTCTGGGCTTTTGGTGACCTGGGGTTATTCCTCTTCGTCTGCCGGTGCCGACGGTTCGTCGAGGTCGCCGAGATCGATGCGGGCAAGCCAGAGGCCGGGAGCGACGATCTCGTTTGGTGTGGGTAGTTCTCGTGCCGACTCCCACAACCGAGCCAGTGCTGGGCGTCCACCGCGTTCGACGACACCATCGACGAACGACCGGCCTTGTTCGTAACACGCCTGGTCAAGTTCGAGGCCAAGCATGCGTTGCAGGAACCGATCGGTTGGATCAGCGGTAACTCGGCGGCGATGGAGTGCTTCGCTGATCATGGAGTAACTGCTGATTAGCGTGGACCCAATCGAGTCCATCATGTGGTCGACGTACCCAACGATGGCAGCAAGCAGCGCGGAAATCTCGGGCAACATTGCCCGCTGCGCGTCGCTTTGCACAACACCCATGAGGGCCTCGGGGTCATTCATCAACCCTTCGAGTTGGCCCATGGACTCGGGGTTTGAAGGATCAAGCCCACCGAACTGGTTGCCGAGTGCCTGGGAGTTTGACTCGAACGCAGACACATACCGGGTGATCAGTTCGTTCAAACGCTCGGCGACGTGGGGCTGGCGCAGAATGACATGATGCAAGTACTCGTGGAGGCAGACCCACAGTCGCACGTCGTCGGTCGGCACGGACCACTCTTCGGTGAACGACGAGATATTGGCGTGTACGACCAGGAGTTCTGATACGCCGGGCCGAGGGATCGGCAGGTCGTACGAGCCCAGGCTGGTGCGGGCCAGCTGACCTGCCATGGAACCCGAGGTCATCGACAACATCATCGGCGCGAGCATCTTCATGATCTGAGCCATGAAGTCACCACTGAACATGCCGCCAGGAAGACCGGGGATATCGGCATCACTCGGCAGCAGATCTTCACCCATGCCCGACATTGATTGGCTCATAGTCTCGGCCATGGTCTGAAGCATGGGCCGGTACGCCTCGAGCGTGGCCAGAGCCCACTCGTGACGGGTCGCGGGTCGAATCTGTGGGGGAGTGCCGTCGCCCACGGTCATACCAGTGGCGGTAGAGACATGAAGCTCGGCGACGCGGGCAAGTTGTTCGAACGCGATGCGATCGCCCGGGTCAACATTGCTCTCGGACTCGCCCCCGGTGGCTACCGAAGCTGCGATCTGCTTGGCCTGTGCCCAGGGATCGCCTCCGCCGCCAAACATGTTTGCCATGTTGGAGAAATCGCCGAAGAACGGCATATCGCCAAACGGGTTCCCGTCATTGCCGCTGTCATCACTCATCACAATGAGCGTAGGCTCGCCCTTCAACTATCAGTCGTCGCCCCGCAGGTGATTGCCGCGAACAGAAGGGATATCCGTGCGAATCGTTGTCACCGGAGTTGCAGGGGCAGTTGGATCGCGCGTTGCGAAAGCCCTGGCTGCATCAGATGATCTTTCGGTCGTTGGCGTTGACAGGGTTGGCACAGCCACCGAAGGACTCGCAGGACACCACCTGGGTGATCTTCGTGCGCTGGATCTCGACGAGATCCTCGAGGGAGCCGACATTTTGGTCCACCTGGCCTCGGCCTATGGGCGCAACGAGTTCGTTGATGCAGCTCGTCATGACACCCGCGCCGCGCAGCTCACGCTCGATGCTGCGGCTCGTGCCGGCGTAGGTCAGGTCGTGTTGTTGTCCAGTGCCATGGTCTACGGCGCTCGGGCCGAGAACCCGATCCCTCTTACCGAACACGCGCCGGTGCGCCCCAGCGCGCTTGCGTTTGCCGAGAACAAGGCCACGATCGAACGGCTCGGCAACGAGTGGCAGGCTGCTACCGGCGGGTTGCTCACAATCGTGCGCCCGAGTACCGCAGTTGCCAGTGGTCGTTCCAGCTGGGTTGCGAAGAGCATGCAACTTGCCGCTGGACTCGGCAGTGATAGCGATCCACCGTTGCAGTTCTTGCATCTCGACGACCTCGCAGCCGCAGTCGAACTACTGGTGCGGACACGCCAAGCCGGCGTGTACAACGTTGCTCCCGACGGTTGGGTCCGAGCCGAGGAAGTTCGTTCACTTTCCGGTCGAGCCCCCCGACTCCCGATCCCGAGTGCAGTTGCTGACGAGATTGTGCGCTTCAGCTGGAACCGAGGCATCGCGGCGACACCGCCGGGCATCATGCACTACGCCACAGAACCATGGGTGGTGTCGAACGATCGACTTCGGGCCTTGGGGTGGGAGCCATCGTGGTCAAATGTCGAGGCGTATGTCGACAGCTTCGACCCTCGGCCGTGGGCAATGCTGAACGCCAAACGTCGTCAGCAGATCGCACTCGGCGGAGCGGGCGCAGGCGCGGCTGCGCTCCTGGCGGTTATCCGGGCGTTATCTCACCGCTGGCGTAACTAGCGGGTTACTCCTGCGGGTCCAGCTCGGTGACGGTGGCCACGATGGTGCGGCGGCTCCCATCACGGGTCACCGTGAGTACGGCATCCTCGCCGGGCTCGGCGTTCTGCAGCTGGCGATGAAGCGACGCCGCATCGACAATCGGATCACCGTCGAATGAGTCGATCAAGTCGCCGTTTCGCAGTCCAGCCCGAGCTGCAGGAGACCCCTCGACGACAGAGGTGACAACGACCATGTCCGTGGCGGCTTCGTGGCTCACGACCAACCCGAGCCAGTTGTGTGCGGTCCGACCCGAAGTGATTAAGTCGACGGTGACCTGTTCGAGCATCCAAGCCCGGGCGCCATGGCGGTTCGTTCCGTTGCCGATGATCATGGCGATGACAGCGCCGGAGTCGTCGATAATTGCGGAACCAGGGACGGCGACTGACTGTTCGACTTCGAGCAACGGTGACGTGACACTGATGACTTCGCCGATAGCGATCGAGTCATGATCGTGGTCGAGCGCAAGTGCGTATTGGCCGTCTCGCAGGTCGGCGCCAGCATCGAGTGACACCGAGGGCCAGTCGATGCTTTCGATTTGGATTACTGCGATATCGGAGACCGGGTCAGTCGCAACAAGATGGGCCTTCCACCGTTGGCCGTCTTCGGTCCAGGCCAAGACGTACTCGGCGCTGTCGATCAGACCAGCGCTGGTGACGATATGGCCGTTGTCGGTCACGAACATGCCGCTACCTTCGCGCATGCCTGCCGAGGTCACGGCAGTGATTCGTGGCAGCGAGGCTGCGACCTGGTCATGGACCCGGGCGGCCAGCAGCGCTTCGCCCTGGCTTGAGTCTTCGGCCGTGAACTCGGTGGCGACTGGTTCTTGGCGTTCAGTACTGAGTGGGTTACCCGGACTGAGTGCAACCATGAGCGGAGCAGCGTTACTGGTCTCCACGGTCGGGGAGCTGCCCTGGCTCGAGACGATACCAATCGTGAGCGCACCAGCTCCGACGACAACAAGTCCAGCAGCAAGCTTCAAACCTGCGTTGAGTCGTGAACTGGGTGCCGGGTCGGACAACGATACGACGGGCACCTGCGCTGTTTCCGCGTTGGCGTGTGCAGCCTGCATGGCCGCAATTTCAGATGGATGGCGCCAAAGGCGATCGTCGGGATGAGGGACGGGCCGAAACTCTTCGGGTCCGTCGTCATCATCATCAAGCCCGGTCACGAGAGGCCACACTACTGCCGATAGAGCTCGCCCTCACCGCGCCCCTCATCGAGGTGAACGGCCAACCGGAAGTTGTGGTTGCGGTGCGTTCGTTATGGCGACTCGCTCTGTGGACCCGATCGATGAGGTCGGGTTGTATACGATGATGCAGTGCAGACTCCTACCTCCGGCGATGACTGGGTCGGACTTTCGACGGAACCGTTGCCGGTAACCGAGGCGCTCGACTGGGCGCATCGTCCAGACTGTGGTGCAGTGGTGCTGTTTTCGGGCGTGGCCCGCGACCACAGCAGCGACCGCAGCGGCGTTGACCAGCTTGAGTACGAGGCCTACGAAGCCCAAGTTCAGCCACGTCTTGCCGAACTGGCCGCCGATGCCCGCACCCGATGGCCAGCCGTTGGCCGACTCGTCATGATCCACCGAGTCGGTGAACTCGTCATCGGCGATAGCGCGGTTGTTGTGGTCGCTTCGTCACCGCATCGCCCCGAGGCA
>Ga0213869_10001378_pt1 | contig 18310 bp, 23 predicted proteins | sample PICome_10_FD_160083 | JGI IMG/M metagenome (GOLD analysis project Ga0213869, IMG submission 160083) | Coastal seawater microbial communities near Pivers Island, North Carolina, United States - PICO132 | ecosystem: Environmental > Aquatic > Marine > Coastal | place: USA: North Carolina...
GATAGACAACCTCATTTGAATCATTCAGCAATTCAGCTTTGGGGCCTTTGTGCTCAATCGTTAAAACGCCTTCTGCCAATTCAATGTTCAGGTCTTCACGAGACAGACCAGCAACAGCAACATCAATAAAGATCTGGTTTTGATCTCTTCTAATGTTATACGGCGGATAGCTCGAAGATCTCTCTGTAGTTTCAGAGAATCTCTGTAATCTATCAAACAGGCTTTCAAACCCTAACACACGAGTTGTTAGGAACGGATCGGTAAAATTAAGTACCATAATATAGTCCTCCTTAGTAGCGACTAAAATGTGCATACCCAAATGGCGTATGCGGTTAATAAACGTAGACCCAAATGGCATCTACAAGACTAATTTAGGTACTTTTAAAAAAAATTCAAGGCTAACAAGAAAGAAATTATTCGTTCCAATGTGTAACAAATTTGTCTACATCAAGTTGAGGTATTCTTTTATGAGTTCCAGTGGGAGTCCCTACATACAAATACCCGATCACCTCATGGTCAGGAGTTAAATTTAAGTATTCAGCTATTTTCTTGTTAAAGGCAAATTTGCCGGTTCGCCAAATTCCAGCATAGTTTTTTGCATGCAGTGCCAGCAGGATATTTTCCGCTGCTGTAGCTGTCGATAGCATTTGCTCGATTTTAGGAACTTTGGGGTGGTCAGTGATTTGCGTGGTTAGGATGATAATCATGGGTGCCCTAAACGGTGCAGATTGATACTTTTCCATTTGCAAGGGCGTGACATCCTTCAGTTCGTTTTTAGCAAACTCTATAAAAATATTAGACAGCTTATCTAACCCTGCACCAGTTACTTCAATGAATCGAGAGGGTCTTAGCCAGGCATGATCAGGAGCTCGCAGAGCTGCTTCGTAAATTTCATGCATCTCATCCTTTGATGGAAAAGGAGTTGTCAGTTCGCGAGGCGAATTTCTTGTTAAGAGATTGATCATTGCATCCATAGCTCTATTCTAATGGATGGATAATTTTTTTATAAGAAATACTCCAATCTTTTGTCTGATCAGATTAAACTTAAGGGAGTAAACAAAATTTATCTAAACCAACTTATTTATGGAAATAACACTTTTATACACATCTTTACTGACCATTCTTGCTATTTTTCTTGCGCTTAGAAATGGACTGATAAGAGGTAAAACCAAAACAATGCTTGGAGAGGGGGATTCTCCAGAGTTACTGCAATCAATCCGAGCGCATGGTAATTTAATGGAGCATGCTCCCATAGCATTAATACTTTTATTACTGCTAGAGATGCAAGGCGTTGCAGATTGGAAATTGCATTTAATTGGGTCTTCTTTTTTTCTTTGCAGGATTTTGCATGCATATGGCATTACAATTTCTAGAGAGAGCACTCCATATCGTGTGGTTGGAGCATTGGGTTCATGGGTATTAATGTTAGGAATGAGTGTATATGGTATATATGCTTATCTTGTCTGAAGCACATGAACTTTTTTTTAAATTGAGGGTCAAAATTAATATGATAGATCTAAAAAAACATTTGCTTCTTATGAGCTTAATTATTGCACTGCCTAGTCTTTTAGCTGAAACGGGTGATGATACTAAACCAGATCTTGTGGGAACAGTTTGGCAATTGGTTAAAAATGGCTCGCAGAGCTCTTCATTTGGTAGCGGGCAAGTTGTATATTTTCTATCAAGTGATGCATATCACACTCACAGAAGTAGGCAATTTCAAACTTGGGATACCTTTTCTATGGTTGATGGAAGAAACCTCGTGCGTTTGAAAAAAAACGAAAGTATCGAAATTGTTACATCTAAATTCAATGATTCGATATATGAGGTAAAACTTATTGATGGATTTTATAAAGGCAAGACTTATTATTTGATTGCAGATGAGCTTGAAAAAAATTTTAAACAGGAGATAAAAGATAATGACAACATCTAAAAATATTATCAGCATCATTTTTGTCATGTTCATGATGGGTTGTTCATACAGCTCATTGCGACCCGAGGTGGTTGATCGTTCTGATGCACAAAGAATGCAGACGGTGGTTTTTGCAACAGTCGTCTCCATTGACCGAGTCATATTGTCGGGTGATGGAGATACCGGTGCTGTGGCTGGCGCAATCGTTGGTGGTGTTGCCGGAGCCTCGGTCACTGACTCAGAAACTGAATCAGATATTGCAGGATTGTTGGGTGCCTTGGTGGGTTCAGCGGTGGGTTCAAAAATGGGAGATGCTGCGACTAGGAAGCCTGCTATTGAATTATTGCTAGATCTAGATTCTGGTAAAACAGTTTCGATTATCCAAGAAGAAGGAGATTATAGTTTTGCTGTGGGCCAACGCGTTAAAATTATTAAAAACAAAGGCAAGTCTAGAGTCATGCCTTTGCAATGACCTCAGAAGCTTTCACAATTGTATACAACAAAGCTCTTGATTTAGTTTCAAGGCGAGAACATTCGCGTCATGAGCTGATGCAGAAACTCGATAAGCGCTTTCCGGAAACCATGCCCATCATAGAAGAGGTGCTGGATAAACTTGCTCTCAATAACATTCTTGATGATGAGCGGTTTGCTGAAATGTATCTAAACTCGAGAGCTAGAAAAGGCTTTGGGCCTAAAAAAATAGAGATGGAATTGTATTCTAAAAAAGTTGATTCAATGCTCATTGGCAATGCCATTGAGGCCTATGAAAACTGGACAGAGAATGCAGAAAATGAATTAAAAAAGAAATTTAAGGGCAGTCAGCCAACCGACTACAAATCCAAGATGAAGCAAAAACAATTTCTATTTAATCGGGGCTTTAGCACCCAAATTATTGAGCAGATTTTATAAAATCACATGGTATGATTTACTCCTATGTCCTACCAGGTTCTAGCTAGAAAATATCGGCCCTCCACCTTCTCTGAAGTTGTTGGGCAGGAGCATATTCTAAGAGCTTTAGAAAATAGTATTCAGCACAATAAACTTCATCAAGCATACATGTTCAGTGGAACCAGAGGAGTTGGCAAAACTACGATTGCAAGAGTGTTTGCCAAGTGTCTTAATTGTCAAACAGGCGATATGCCACAACCAGAGCCTTGTAATGAATGCTCAGCCTGCATGGAAATAAAAGCAGGTCGTCATATAGAATTTTTAGAAGTCGATGCTGCCTCAAGAACAGGTGTCGATGATATGCGGGAGTTACTAGAGTCCGTTCAATATAAGCCTGCAAATGCTAGGTATAAGATTTATCTCATTGATGAGGTGCACATGCTTTCAAAAAGTAGTTTTAATGCCTTGTTAAAAACGCTTGAGGAGCCACCACCCCATGTCATGTTTCTGATGGCCACAACCGAGATAGAGAAAGTGCCTAAGACCGTCTTATCTCGCTGTCTGCAATTGAATCTTAAGATTATTCCTGAAAATCAAATTCGAGAACATATACAGTCATTGTTAGATCTAGAGAGCATTACATATGATGAAGAATCGCTGGGTTTAATAGCTAACTCTGCTCAAGGCTCTATTCGAGATGGATTAACGCTTTTAGATCAAGCTATAGCTCATGGCAATGGAGTGCTTGAATCAGATCAAGTTAAAGCGTTGCTAGGAACCATTGATCAATCCTACATCATTGAACTTGTAAATCATGTGGCGCTTTCAGATGGTGATGGGGCTTATCTGGCTTTAAATAAAATCACGGAATTAAATGTTGAGTATGAACAAGTTTTAAAGATTATCATTTCTGTTTTTCATCAAATTTCATTGCACCAACAACTTCAAAATAGCGAAGATGCAAGCATTCAACAATTAGCAGAAAATCTTGATCCTCAGATTATTCAATTGCATTATGAGATTGCATTAAATGCTTTAAGTAAGTTTCATGTTCATCCGCATCCAAAGCAGGCTCTTGAATTATGTATTTTGCGTATGCTAGCTTTTCAGCCTCTCTCAGAAGGAGCAGCTCCAAAAATAGAAAAAAAAAATCCTAAATTAGCAGCCAAGTCAGTAGCGCCTTCACCTCGTCAGGTTAAAGCCAAGGAACCCGCAAGAGAAGAACCAAAGCCTGTGGCAGCATCTAAGGCAGAGGATATTATTGAGGAGTCTATTGAAGAGAGCTCAAATAAGCCTTCAGAACTTGATATGCAAAGCTGGAATTCAATATTCAATTCATTGAATTTATCCATGTTCGTGAGTCAGGTCTTTTCAGAATTTGAGTTTGTAAGTTTCACTGATAGCACCCTGACTTTAAAAAAATCAGATGAACTAATTAATCCTACCGAGGGCCTGAAAACTGAATTTTTAGAAGCCATTTCTTCTGAATTAGGTCAAAAAATTTCATTGGTTATAGAAAGCGGAGAAGTAATTGCATCACCTGCAGCCATTGAGGTTGAGACTGCTCAAAAACAACTGAATGATGATAAAGATGCTTTATTAGAGAATGCAGCAGTCAAAGATATTCTTGATTCTTTTGGTGGAAAGATTATTGATGAATCTATTAAAAAGGTAGGCCCATGAGTAAAGATTTGTTATATGAACTCATCGAAGCCTTAACTATTTTACCTGGGGTTGGAAAGAAATCTGCACAACGCATGGCTTTGTTCTTGCTTGATAAAAACAAAGATGGTGCTTTACATTTAGCTCAAACACTTGAGGAGTGCTTGAATGCCATTCAGCGATGTGAGGTATGTCGGCAACTTACTTCAGAGCCCATCTGTAGGATTTGTAGTGACGAGTCACGTGACTCTTACAGCCTTTGTGTTGTTGAGAGCCCATCAGATGTATTGGCCATCGAATCAACTGGAGGCTTTAAAGGTAAATATTTTGTTTTAATGGGCCGTCTTTCACCGATTGATGGGGTTTCACCTGATGATCTTGGTATTCCAGATTTACTGCGTCATATTCAAGGGGCTAAGATTGAAGAGGTTATTCTTGCAACCAGCTCAACCGTTGAAGGAGATGCCACAGCATCATTTATCAATGATCATCTTGAGAGTGTAAAAGTTTCAAGAATTTCCTATGGCATTCCTATAGGAGGAGAGTTAGAGTATGTCGACGGCAATACAATTGCACGAGCTATCCAAGGGAGGATTGAAATTTAATGTCTATTAAACCAGATGTATGGATTAAAAGAATGGCTGAATCCGATGGGATGATTGAGCCTTTTTCTGAAAATCAAGTTCGAGTCGATGATAAGGGTGAGAAGCTTATTTCATATGGGGTCTCTAGTTTTGGCTACGATGTCCGTTGTGCCAATGAGTTTAAAGTTTTTACAAACATTCATTCAGCAACCGTTGATCCTAAGGTTTTTGATGATAATAGTTTTGTTGATATCACCTCAGATGTATGTGTTATCCCCCCAAACTCTTTTGCGCTTGCAAGAACAGTTGAATATTTTCGAATTCCTAGAAATGTTTTAACTATTTGCTTAGGCAAATCAACGTATGCAAGATGCGGCATTATCGTTAATGTCACACCCTTAGAGCCTGAGTGGGAAGGCCATGTAACATTAGAATTCTCAAATACCACCAATTTACCGGCAAAAATATATGCAGGTGAGGGCGTGGCGCAAATGATCTTCTTTGAGTCAGATGAAGACTGTGAGGTCAGTTATAAGGATAGGGGTGGTAAGTACCAAGGACAAACAGGGGTCACGCTTCCAAAAACTTAGTAAAGTTTTTTTAGCTCAAGCATGGTATCTCCATCTTGGTCCTGGTCTTCAACTTTTATTATGAGGTAATCTAGATCTGGTGCTAAAAAGTAACGCGTGGTTCTATCATCCTGAAGTCTAATCCTTTCCACAATGATGCAAGAATAGTTGGTGCCATCAACTTCAAAATTTCCATTATCAATAACCTTATAGTTGTTAGCTTCAATTGCCCCTGTTTTTAAATCTGGAAGCATCAATGAGAACTCCATGAGGCCCGCGATGACATTTTTTCTGATTTGAATTTGAACATTCAGCGGATCAAATACATTTTCATTTTCAATTAAACCTTGGCTCCATTCAAATTTTCCTTTTGAGGTTAAGATTCCTGAGGCTTGATCAAAATTTAAAGTTCTCTTATCTGATATCAATGTCCATTTAACATCTACATAGTATTTAGTAGAGATGATGCGATTATCTGTTTCTGAGAAATCTGAAATAATTTTTATTCTTCCTAATGGAAATTTAGCATTAAATTGAATAGTTCTTTCGCCTTCATCATTATGAGTAATCAGTTCTCTGATTCCCTGCATGGAAACTCTAGAGTTAGTAAAAACATACTCTCCTTTATAGTCAGGAATCTCCTGAGCAGCAAGATCACTAGATATTAAAATAAATAATATGCCAAGATATTTATACATTAAAGAACTCCATATGATTTGGACTAAAGTGACTTTCGGCTTCAAATTTTACCTGATCTCCCTGTAGTGCAATATATCCCTTTATTATATCTGCTATGACTTTTGGATAGACAGCATGCTCAATTTTATGAATTCGATTGATCAATTTTGCTTCAGATTCACCAGGATCTATCTTCAAGGCGCCCTGAGTAATAATTGGCCCTCCATCCAGCTCATTACTTACATAATGCACTGATATGCCATGCATTAAATCTCCATTTTCAATAGCCTGTTTGTGCGTATTTAGTCCAGGATAGTCTGGCAATAAAGAAGGATGAATATTAATCAATTTCCCCTCAAGGGCTTGAGTAAAATCATTCGATAGAATTCGCATAAATCCTGCAAGCACAACCAAGTCAGGCTCTATTGGCAGGATCTGTTCTAAGAGCGCTTTATCGAATTCTTCTCTGGAATTAAAATTGTTGTGCTCGATTACCTTGCTCATTAAATGGAATTTTTTAGCGCGCTCTAGACCTTTGACATGATCTTGATTTGAAATGACCAACTCAATTGAAGCAGGAATATTTCCTGTTTGGCATGCCTTGGCAATGGCTTCTAGGTTTGAACCACCGCCTGAAATCAGAACAACAATTTTTTTCATGATTATTGGTATTGAATCTGCTCTTTGAGATCGCCTTTGATTATTGATCCAATTTCATAAGTGCGAAGTTTGTGCTTTGATAAAACCTTCTTTGCTTTCAAGACATCTGCTTTGTCTAAAATGCAAACCATCCCAATCCCACAATTAAATATTCTCAACATGTCTGATTGAGAAATTTTCCCTTTTTCTTGCAACCACTGAAAAGCTTTAGGAAACTTCCAAGAAGATAAATTGATCTCTGCAATTAATCCATTTTTAAGAATTCGTGGAATATTTTCTGTCAAACCGCCTCCAGTTATATGCGCCATACCTTTGACATTGGTTTTTTTGATTAGTTCTAACACAGGCGCAGGGTATAAATGGGTTGGCTTGAGCAGCACTCGCATGATGGGTTCTGGTGGTTTGTGTTTTTTAAGAATAGATCGTATTAAAGAGTAACCATTAGAATGAGGGCCACTTGATTCAATGCCCAACAATACATGACCTGGTTTTATACCTGTGCCATCAATTAAGCTGGTTTTTTCAACAACCCCAACAGAAAATCCAGCTAAGTCAAAATTATCTTTTGCATAATGACCTGGCATTTCAGCTGTCTCTCCTCCAAGCAAAGCACAGTTACTTTTTTTGCAAGCATTTGCAATGCCTTTAACAATTTTTGCTGTTACTTTGGGTTCAAGTTTTGAGGCTGCAAAATAATCCAAGAAAAATAAGGGCTTAGCCCCACAAGTAACCATGTCATTGACGCACATAGCAACTAGATCTTGACCTGTCAGATGTGTTTTATTGTATGCTTGGCTCAATGCTACCTTAGTCCCAACCCCATCAGTACAACCAACCAAAACAGGGTTTTTATATTTTGACCCAAGCTGAAAAAGCCCAGCAAAGCCTCCTATACCCCCCAGGACTCTTCGATCATGAGTCGCATTTACACTTGCTTTGATGGATTCTACTAGCTCATTGCCTTTTTCTATATTTACACCTGCCTTCGCGTAAGGATCTGTAGGTTTTGTTTTACTAGTCATTTACAATAAAAATATGAGTCAAAAAATTAAAATCTTGCTTCTACTAAATTTTCTTTTGGTAAATATGGCTTTTAGCAAAGAGTTACCAGCATTGTTTGAAGTTAAGATTCCTGTTGATCAGTATACCAATACTAACGACGGATTAAATAAGGCATTTAATCGATTGATTCAAAAATTATCAGGTTCTAGAAGTAAAAAATTTCTCTGGAGAATTGGCGATGCCCAACTTAATAAAATTGAATTTGTTTCCTCTTATTCTACTGAACTTGTTGGAGAGGAAGAATTTTTATCAGTCAAATTTAATAGTGAAGCGCTAATTCCTGAGCTGCGAAAAATAGGCACGCCATTAATAGGCTTTAATCGACCAGTGATACTCATCTTGTTTAAAATGGACACAGGTGAGTCAGCACCAGTTTATCTAGACAGCAGCGCATCAACTGATTTAATGTCTGCAAAAATAAAACAAACATTAACCGATATTGCTCTGCAGAGAGGTGTCTATTTGGAATTGCCGGAATTTGATTTAGAAGATCAAAATTTACTTAATCAAGCTAATATACTTTTTTCGCCATCGAATTATATTCAGGAGAAATTTTATAATGATGCTTTTTTAGATATTGAGCTTGCAAGAATTGGCATCAATCAATGGTCTATCAATGGAGACCTCAAAACCACCTCTCCTTTGCAAGAGAAGCAAGTAATAGAGTTTTTTCAAAATGCTGTTCATGAGTTCGTGGATGATTTGCTTGAGGCTAAACCGCTCGAGCCAGGAGCATCAGGAGAAAGCATGATGGTCTCGATTCAAGGCTTAAATAATTATCAAGACTTTCAATCAGTTGAATCTGAGTTAGATAAAATTTTTGCTATAAAATCTAGATCTTTTCATGCTTTTCAGCGAACAAAGATTGATTACATGACCCAATTATTCCAAACAAAAGATTCTCTAATGAAAGAGCTCAGAGGCAGCACTAAATTTTTAATTAAAGAATATAATGCAGATAACAATTACCTCAAACTAGAGTATTTAAATTAGCAATGAGTAAATATTTTATTTTCATACCTAATTTGCTTTCTATCATTAGAATTTATCTGATGTACCCCTTGCTTACTTTTATTTCTGAAGAAAATTATCTTTTTGCTTTGTATATTTTTATCATTGCTGCTGCAACCGATGGTCTCGATGGATATCTGGCAAGGGTCATGGATTGGCAAACAGACCTTGGCAAGATTTTAGATCCAATTGCAGACAAAGTGCTTTTAATTGGAACTATTTTTATCTTGTGGATGAATTCATACATACCAATTTTTGTTCTTGTGGTTTTTGTATTGAGAGATTTTATTATTATCATGGGAGCGGCATTTCACATGACTGTCTATGAAACTGCTGCACCAAATCCAAATGCATTTGGAAAAATAACAACCTTTGTACATATTGGTTATTTGGCTGGCGTCTTTGTTGATATTATATTTAGCCTTAATCTAACTAATGTTGCGATTGATTGTTTGGTTGCTTTGGTAACTTTAATTAGCTTGTTTCTATATGGTTTGAATTGGTTCAAACTAACTGCTAAATTGCATCGTGAATAAACCAACTCAACTTATTTTCCCATTTCAGATTAATCAAAAGGCATCTTTTGATAGTTTTTTTTGCTCATCAGATAATATAAATCTCATGACAAGGCTTGCTGATATAGCACTTAGTAAAAATACCCATGAATTAATTATTCATGGCGAGAAGGGGTCTGGAAAATCATTTTTAATGCAAGCTATTTGCAATGAACTCAGCTCTTCGGGAAAGCAGTTTGCTTTTATGCCTATGAATAAAGCTCTCAATATGGGAGTAGAAATATTTCAAAATTTAGCTTCTTTAGACGCAGTATGTATTGATGACTTGCAACTTATCCTTGCCAATGAGAATTGGGAAACAGCTTTATTTAATTTGATTAATGAGTGCCAACAATCTAACTGCAGTCTGATACTTTCTTTTGGTGGCACTCAGCCTTTAGAAGAAAACACCCAACTTCCCGACTTATTATCAAGAATTAAGCGCATGGAATTCATTACTCTTCATGCTGTCCAAGATGAATTCTTTAATCAAGCAATTAATTTTGTAGCTGAACAATTAGACATTAGTATAGACACAGCTGAGCTAGAGTTTCTGTTAAAACATCAAACCCGAAGATTTTCACTCCTCGTTGAAAATATTATTACTCTTGATAAGCAAGCAGCCTCGCTAAAAAGAAAGATCACCATTCCCCTAATCAAAGAAACGCTAAATATTTAATTTATTTTAAATATTAAAGAGGGGTTGGCACTATCAGCACCTTTCCATTTCTACCACCCTCCCAAGAACGGGTAACAGCTTGTTTGATTTGATCAACAGAAAAGCGCGAATCAATGTTAGCTTTTAATGTGCCGTTAGCAATAAGGGGGATCACTTGCCCAAAGGCCGCTTGCTTCTCTTCCATCGTTGCTATCTGATACCATTTATAAAGCCAAAATCCGCGTACACGCGTGTCATTAAAAATTACCTTTCCGGTATTCAAAGTTCCAGGCTTGCCAGATAGACCACCGTAAGTAACAATTGTGCCTCCATAACCTAAGCTATCAGCTAAACGACCAAAGGTATCACCACCTACTGGATCTAGCGCCAACATAATTGGTGCATTATCTGTTGCTTCAGCGATTTTCGCAGCAAGATCTGGCCCATCAATTAAAACGACGTCTGCTCCTTTAGACATTAAATCATCAGCTAAGCCATCCCGGCGAACAATATTTACAGTCTTAATGCCTCTTTGTTTTGCAAGCTGAATCACATAACCACCAACAGCTGAGTTAGCAGCGCTTTGTACAATCCATTGACCTTCTTGAATATCTCCATAGGAGGTAAGCATCAGCAATGCTGTTAATGGATTTACAGCTGACATAGAAAGCTGTTCAATTATTTCAGCACTAATAGGCCCAAGGTTAGGCAATGGTAAAAATCCTGCAGCTGGCGCCACTATTTCTTCCGCCCAAGTGCTACCACTGGCAAGAAGAACTAACTGGTTGACTGATAAGTTTTTTACTTCCGCAGATACTTCGATCACTCGGCCAACACCTTCGCTGCCTGGTCTGGCAGGCAAGACAGGATCAACGCCATAATTACCACTAATCTGGTATAAATCAGAAGGATTGATTGGTGCAGCCAATACTTTGACTCGAACTTCACCGCTGTTTAAGACACGAGCAGTTTCTTTTTTCACTTCGAGCACATCGGCAGGATTACCAATTTTGCTATAGCTGATATATTTTGTTTCTGAATTATGCTCTGAGCTAGCATTAAGATCTGCTAATCCAATAAAGCTATAGGCCAGAAAAAGTGTGAAGATTTTAATATTAGAGATTTTTGTCATGATTTTAATCCTTTACTTATAGTTAGATTGAAAAACGTAATGAAGCTAAGTGAACAAGCATTACGATGCCTTAAATAAATCTTGCCTAGTCAAATTATTATTGAACATTATTATCAAATATTTTGGAACCATTCTCAGGGTTGTCGTGCTCGAACCAGCGCCCAAGATAGATGCCTACCAGTGACCACAAGGCAGCTATTCCGGCGCCAACGCCAGCAACTGCTGCCAGACCCAAACCTAAACCCTGCGTAAGCCCTGTGAACAACCAAGCCATAAGCATGTCGCTTCCTCGATAAGCAACAATATCAATCACCGGTTTTGCTTTGAAGCGAGTTTCTCGATCAACAAGCGTAAATAGCATTTCTCTTGCAGGTCGAGTAACTCCATAGTTACCAGCTCGACGGACAATCTGCAGAATCATAACAACGCCTAAGAGAGGTGAGACCGCCAGTATCAGCAAGCCAATACAGACCATTACAGGAACCAATGCCATGGTTACTGGCATACCAAATCTGCTGACAATACGGCCTGTAGCAAAAAGCCCAATAGAAATTGATAAAATATTGACTGCCAGATCCATTTGCGCCCAAATAGCAGAGCGCTCAGGACGGCTTAAATCACTCAATAGATTCTTAAGTTCAAAATAAACAAAAGAACTAATGCCGGTATACAGAAAAATAAACAAAGCAATTGACATGAGATAAGGGTTTGAAAAAAGCATTTTGAAACCTGCAATTGGATTGCCACCAATCTGCTGATTGGTTTGGGTTGTATAGAATGCCCCATTATTTAAGTCTCTGGCTTTTAATGTTTGCAGATAGAAGATAATTGGAATTGGGATCAATAGCATCATGCTGCCGATCAACATCAAGTTATCGATCCCCAAAGATGCTGAAAAAAAAGCTGTTATTGTTGGACCAATCAGACCACCAACGCTGGCGCCAACTGCAATTATCCCAAATAACCTGCCTGATTGTTCCTTGTTAAAGAGCTCAGACATGAAGCTCCAAAAAACAGAAATATGAAAAAGACTAAACACACTTACCCAAACATAAAATGCTTTATCAATTAAGGTTCGATCCTCAGAAATGGATCCTAAGAAATAGAACATAACGAATGACCCGGCAAAGATAGCATACATGGTCGGTACAAGCAGTCTAAAACGAAACTTCGAAACGGCTACACCGTATAGGGCCACAATCCCAGTGCTAATAAAAAAGTTCAGTGTCCATAACCAGCTTACTTCTGCGTCAGTCCAGTCACTGGCCATAGCATCACGAACTGGCCGTAAAATGTAGTAGGCCGTCATAAGCACAACTACAAATAAAAATGAAAAAAATACAGCCTTTATCTCTCGTTCTTTAATCTTAGAAAGCGTCTGAAAAAAACTCGTGATTAGATTATTACTTGCAGTCATCTATTTTTTTAGGTTAAAGCTAAGTACATGCTTTAGAGTAAATTTTTAGATCGAAGAAGGGCAGTTGCAGATAATATTCCAAAATCATTTGCTGCTTGCGGACTAGCTCCTGTAATTAACTTTCTATCTTGATGACAGGTCTTATCTGCTTTCTTGTTAACAATATTGACTCCAAGTTCGGATAACTTGCTACCAAATTGATAGGTTAATTGACCAGGCATATACCCGATCATAGGTGTTTGTTTGTCCATGGAGTCTGGAAATACTGACATTGAGTATCCTGAGTATAAGAATTCCCCATCTTTGTTTAAATTTGCTGACAATAGGGCTGCAGGTCCATGACAGATTGCAAGCATATGTAAATCTTTTTGGAAGGACCAGTGAATTAGTTTTGTTAAGTCCTGGTTCTCTGGTAGTCCATTCATTGCACCATGTCCTCCTGGGACAAAAATTGCGATGTAATCTGAGCTATCATTCATATGTTGATTTACAAACTCAGATAAGCTCTTTGGATTATTAAATTGTTCCTCATATTGAGTATACAAAGACATAACGTTTTTATCCTCAGTCGGCATAGCCCATCCTTCAATTTTTGCTGATTTACCGGTTGGAGTGAAAACATCTATATGAAATCCCGCATTTTGCAGATGCAACATTGGAACCAGCATCTCAACTGGATGATTGCCTGTTGAAAAATCTTTACCGTTCAACATTGTTAAATTCTTCTCTTCAGTACAGATCATCATGATTCTTGATTGAGAGCCTTGATAAGGGTTTTGGAAAGCTACTTCTTTGTAATCAGTCTTTGAAGAAGTTGCCAATTTTAAGGCTAATGGTGATGGATTAAATGAGCCGTCTGCATTAAGTGATGGAGCTATTCCTAAAAGTTTTTTTATCATAATCAGTTCCCCTATTTTTTCTAAAGATAAGAACTATACAACTTAGAGTTAAATGTAAGTCAAGCAAATAAATATATATTTTTAAGAAAAAGGTATATGGCGAACCTAGTTATTGATTTGATTGAGTTCCAATAATCTAATTCCGCCCAATACCAGACTCAAAATAGTAGATCTTGAGTTCGATTCATGAATCAATCAAGGCCTACCAAGCAGTCCTTGCATGTTAATAATGCTTTAGGTTCTTGAATGTCTGTTAGTGTTTCATAGAGATCTGCTAGACCATTAAGTGCTGATAAAACTTTTGGCTCTCCAAGAGACACATCAAAATTTTCAAGTAATTCTCTAAGAATTAGTTCTTCAGGAGAAAGCTGTTGGCCATAATATTCAACTTGATAATCTTCTAATTCTGCTATGTCAGCAGCGTATGCAATTGCATCATCAATGCCTCCAATCTCATCTACCAAACCTATCTCTTTAGCACTTGTTGCAATCCAAACTCTGCCGCCTGCAATTTTCTTAATATCTTCATAAGGTTGAGATCTTGATTCAGCTACAAAGCTAACAAATCGATCATATGCATCGGCACCCCAGCCCGCAAATATTTTATCTAGGTCTTCATCAATTGCTTGTGTTGGGTCCCAACCACCATGCTTAGAGGTGACCACACCATCAAAATTAACTCCTATATAATCCATGGCATTTTCCAATGTTGGCAAGGCAATTGCCACACCTATTGAGCCTGTAATCGTTGTTGGTTCAGCAAATATATAATCAGCTGGAGTAGAAATATAGACCCCGCCAGATGCAGCATAGTCTCCCATAGATACGATCACATCGATGCCTTTTTCTTTGGCAGCAAAGAGCTCATCTCGCATCATTTCGCTGGCAATAATAGATCCGCCTGGACTGTTGACCCTGAATACAATGGCTTTCGTATTCTCATCCTCATGCGCAGATCTAATTTGTTTTACAACTCCATTGGCGCCTGCAACACCCTGAGTGATTTCCCCCTCCATGATTGCACCTTCTGCGGTGATTACTGCAATATGATTGTCGCTCTCCGACAACTCATCATCTATTTGTTTTGCATATTCGTTATAGGAAATAGTTTTATAGGTTTCAGTCTCTGCTTCTTCGTCTAAGCCAAATTCTTCAATCATGTATTGACGAAATTCAGGAAATGATTTGGTTCCATCAATAATATTATTTGCCTCTGCATAAGCTATATTGCCAATGGCAGCTTCACCAAAAAATCCAACGTAGCCATCAGCAAAAGACTGGATATCATCTGATTCAATCCCACGTCCTTCTGCCATAAGAGATTTCATTTCATCCCAAATAGGGTTGAGTAGGGCTTCTCTTTGTAACCTGTCATTTTCTGACATGTCTGTTCTTGTGTTACCTTCAACAGCAGATTTAAAATCTCCCTGCGAGTAATTATGAAAATTAATTTTTAGATTCTCATAAAGTTCTTTTTGATAGGCTCGCATGCCACCAAGACCTCTGACACTTATGCTTCCTACAGGATGAACCCATACTTCAGATGCTTGAGAAGCCATGAGATAAGAGGTTGTAGAAAGACGATCATTCATTGCAATCACTCTTTTACCAGATTCACGAAGTGCTTTTAATTCTTTAGCAATATTGATTACAGTAGTAGGGCCTGCAAAACCTGTTGCAGAGAAATCAATAAATACAGCAGGGATATCTTCATCTTCAGCCGCAGCTCTTATTAATTGAATAAGATCTCTTGTTTGAATTTGATCCATTGAAGAGTCAGCGCCAAGGTTCGACAGAAAATCTGTGTTAAACACCTCTTGATCAACTACAGTTCCAACAGGATCAATAAAGAGCACTCTACCACTTGGATCTTTAACTTCAGGTCCAGAAGAGGTAAACGCTCCAATGATGATGATTGTAAAAAAGATCAAAACAAAGGCTGTACCGAGGTTCAGCATTACCGTTCTTGCTTTTTCTAGAAATCGCCCAAGCCAAGAAAAAATAGATTTAAGTGCGTTCATAAATATTCTCCAGAGTGATTAAAAATTAAAGAATTAAAAAACTAAAAAGGGTTGAAACAATAGCCCCAATCAATGCAGTCAAAAGCATGATTAAAACAAAGGCAAAAGTTAATACCACCACAGCCATTGAAAAAATAAAAGCTAGGAGGGTAAAAAATAATGCAAAAATTTTAGCGATGATTGAAGTTCCACAAATTGCTATAGTTACACCAGCTATAACTAATATGATTAGAGCGATCATTTTTCTTCCTCGTAAATAAATATTTTTTCCAATGAAACGTTAAAGTGCTTGGTCATCTTCATGACTAATTTTAATGAAGGATCGAATTTGCCAGTTTCAATTGAGTTAATTGTTTGTCTGCTTACTTTAAGTATTGAAGCCAGGTCATCTTGACTGATGCCTTCTTTTTGACGAAGCTCTTTAAGATTATTTTTCACTCAAGCAATATATTTTTTATAAAAGTAATAACCACCAAATCCAGTGCCAGCTGCAAAAGCCAAAAAGAACTCATAAAAAGATGGGTGATAATTAAAATAGGGCGCCATGACAGTTAATATTGAGCCAAATACTAAGAAACCATAGGCACCGCCAGCAAATGTAAAGTTATGGTAGCTTTTAAAAAAGTCATCTTGCTCGCTATAGAACTTTTTATAAAAGTAAGCCCCAATAATAAAAAATACAATCATCATGATTCTAATTGCTAGGAGTCCAGTCTCAGAAATCCATGAATCAGTGATTGGCTCATTGCCCAGAAAACCAATATGAGAAAGATGCATTCCCCATAAAATAGCTGCCATAAAACCAAATGCCAATGAAGTAAGAAAATTCTTCTTGTCTTTAGCATTTAAAGACTTAATATCTATCCACATGCCTTTATGTACTATCTTTGCCATTTTTTAGTTCTCTTTAATGTTTAGCTTATTAAATACAACGTTTGCACTTTTTTATAACCATAGAGGAGTTGATCTTTGAACTTTTAGGGAGTTTTTTGATCAGAGGTGCAAACGTTATAAGCTCCATAATATGTAAAGTTTACTTGACTGTCAAGTTTACTTTACACTTAATTGTTCTCGAGCTGCATAGACCGCCACCAAGAATAAGGCAACTATTTCGATTAATTCCAGCCAGCTTAACAAGCCAGCATTTGGCAACCCAAAGACAATAAGACAGGCGCTCATAAAATAAATTAAAATAATGAATCCAAAAATCTGATAGAGCTTAGCTGAAGGTTTTCTATAAGCCTGATCGCCAAAAATTATTAAAGGTAGCGACCAAATAATTATGCCAATCCACGGGGTGCCTATTAACAACCCTTGCAAAAGATGGGTGATTAGCAAAGCTCCAATCAACAAAAGAAAATAGGCTCTAAGATTCATTATCATTCAATTTAATAATCAGATCAGCCATCCTGGCTCCAGTTGCTTGAGCTATTTTTTTCTCATCAGAAGTTAAGTTTCCTTGCTTGGTATTAGCGACATGTGAGGGTCCATAGGGAGTGCCACCACTTTTAGTATCGCTAAGCTCAGGTATTGAATAGGGTGAGCCTATAAAAATCATGCCTTGATGCAGCATGTAAGTCATCATATTAAATAATGTAATTTCTTGACCGCCGTGCTGCGATCCTGTTGAAGTAAAAACACAACCCGGTTTATTTTCTAATTCATTATTGGACCAAATATCTCCAGTTGAATCCAAGAAATACTTAAGGGGCGCTGCCATAGATCCGAATCTAGTGGGCGAACCCAGCGCCAATCCAGAGCAACTTATAAGGTCTTCTTTTGAACAATAAATCTCTCCTTCACTTGGAAGATTTGGTTCACCTGCTTCAGTGACAGTAGAAACTTTTGGTACGGTTCTAATTTTAACCTCAAGACCCTTTTTTTCTGCTCCATCAGCTATTGCATGTGCTAGATTCCTAACAGCTCCCGTGGCTGAATAAAACAAGATTAGAAGATATTTTTGATGCATAATAGTGTCCTTAGCAATACTATAAAACATGAAATTTAAATTACCATTAACTTTATTTTGTCTTTTTTTAGTTTCCTGCGAAAAGGGCGATGTAGAAGTCTTTGATTCTAGGCCAATCTTCTCATCAAGCTTAAGTGGCAAGTGGGTTTTGGTAAATTATTGGGCAGACTGGTGTCCTCCCTGCATAAAAGAAATCCCTGAAATAGTATCTTTTTCTAAGAAATATCCTGAAGTTGAAGTTTTCGCATTTAACTTTGATCGACTTGAAGCCGAAGAGTTAAGGCCGCAAATTAAAAAGTTTGGGATTACCTATCCCTCTATGATTACTCATCCAAGAACTTTATGGGGCATAGAAACCCCAAAAACTCTCCCAGCTACTTATTTTATTTCTCCTGATGGAGAGATTGTTTTTGCCAGCCTAAAACCTCAAGACGAAGCAAGTCTATCTTTGGTATATGAAGACTTACAAAATGGAGTTTAAATATCCTTTTTGAATCAAAGACTCTGGATTGACTTTATTTCCATCAAAGTAGACCGTCCAATGCAGGTGCGGTCCTGTAACTCTCCCGGTTGCTCCAACCAAACCAATTTCATGAGATTGCTCAACCAAATCATTTAGCTTTACTTTTATTTC
>Ga0213869_10001379_pt1 | contig 18303 bp, 10 predicted proteins | sample PICome_10_FD_160083 | JGI IMG/M metagenome (GOLD analysis project Ga0213869, IMG submission 160083) | Coastal seawater microbial communities near Pivers Island, North Carolina, United States - PICO132 | ecosystem: Environmental > Aquatic > Marine > Coastal | place: USA: North Carolina...
TTTTTTCTAAGAAATTTAAATATTCATTATTTATTCCAAATTTTGGCCGATGAGCCAATGCAGATCTTATTTTAGAAATATCTACTAAAAAATCTAAAGCATTTTTATTTAGATATTGTTCAGTAAATTTTTTCCATATAAAATCAACCGCTTCAGCTGAAGGGTGTATCCAATCTTTACCATAAAACCTATAATCTCTCAATTCATCCATTAAAAGTTCATAACTAGGGAAATAGCTTACTCTATCACTAAATTCTTTACAAAGCTGATCAATAGCTAATAGTAAAACTGATTTACTTAAATTGTTTTTAACTAGACCTTCTTTTAAGTGTCTTACAGGACTAACTGTTAAAATAACTTTATTTTTAGTGTTTTTTAATACTTCACGCCAACTATTTACAATTTCAATAATACTACATCTTCTTTTTAAAAATAATTCTTTAGACTGTTTATGACAATTGGCCACAACTTTGTTGTTTTCTTCTAGCTCGTATAAATATGATGTTCCAAAAGTTATAATTAAAGTTGCTTTTTTTTGAATTAGATTAAAAATGTCATTTTGTTCTTGGTTAATTTTTTTTAAGAGTAATTGACTGTCATTATTATAATATTTACCACTATGACTCCAGCTTAAATAAACATCATCATTTTTAATAATATCTTTTTGGGTAAAAGGTTGTTTATTTAGAAGCTTTTTAATATTAAAAGCTGTAGAAATAGGATTATATATAGTACCATACGGATTTAAAACATTAAAGCAGTTCTGTTTAAAAAGTTTAGACATTTCTAATGAAAAACAAGAGCCAATTAAAATAAAAGAATCTGAATGATCAAAACACTTTAATGAATCTTTAAAATCTACTTCAGTTCTAAAATTTGGTGAATAACTCATATATAGAAATTTATAATAAAAAAAATATACTATGAATATAACATTTAAAAATGTTTAAAGATTGTGAATATCTAAAATAGAAGTAAGTATTTTAACCCCAAAACTGTATATATATTTGAGCAAATTCTTAAAAGCAAGTATGTATACTACTGGAAAAGTACCAGATTTTGATAATTTATTAGAACTAGGCTTAAAAAATATATCAAAAGCACACTGGAATCTATCAACAAAAAAACTTTCTGAAATTTCAATTGCAAACAGTATGGGGGAAATTTCCTCAACTGGTGCACTTTCAATTAATACTGGAAAATTTACCGGAAGATCACCTAAAGATAGATTTATTGTTAAAGATGATATAACGGAAAAAGTTGTTTGGTGGGGAGATATTAATATTCCATTTAATTCAAATAACTTTGATCAACTTTACAAAAAATCTATTGATTACTTACAAAATAAGGAAATATATGTAAGAGATGTTTATGCATGTTCTTTAAAACCATTTCAACTAAATATTAGGGTTATTAATGAATATCCTTGGTCAAATCACTTTGTAAGTAACATGTTTAATGAGCCCAAAGATGAAGAGCTTAAATCTTTTATTCCAGAGTGGCATTTAATCAATATTCCTGGGTTCGATGCTGATCCATCAAAAGATGGAACTAGAAAGTCAAATTTTTCTATTATAAACTTTTCAAAAAAAATTATTCTTATCGGTGGAACTGGATATACTGGTGAAATAAAAAAAGGTATATTTTCAGTACTAAATTTTATTTTACCTCACCAAAAAAATACTTTATCAATGCATTGTTCAGCAAACCTTGGAAAAGAAGGTGATACTGCTGTATTTTTTGGTCTTTCTGGAACAGGTAAAACAACTTTATCAGCTGACCCGGACAGGTATTTAATTGGAGACGATGAACATGGTTGGGATGAGGATACAGTTTTTAATTTCGAAGGTGGATGCTATGCTAAATGTATAGATTTATCAAAAGAAAAAGAACCAGAGATATGGGATGCAATTAAAGAAGGAGCAATTTTAGAAAATGTAATATTTAAAAACAAGTCAAATGAAGTTGATTTTAAAGATAGCTCTATAACCGAGAATACAAGGGTAAGTTATCCTTTAGATTTTATTAAGAATACTGCTAACGGAGCTATGGGTAGTAATATTAAAAATATTTTTCTTTTAACAGCCGATGCATTTGGAGTTTTACCTCCAATATCTAAACTTGATAAGGGTCAAGCAATGTTTCATTTTATTTCTGGATATACTGCTAAAGTGGCGGGAACCGAAGAAGGTATAAATGAGCCATTAGTAACTTTTTCTGCATGTTTTGGAGCTCCATTCTTACCACTACATCCAACAAAATATGCTGAGATGCTAGGCGATAAAATTGAATCCTCTGAATCTAATGTCTGGTTAATAAATACTGGATGGACAAAAGGACCTTATGGAGAAGGTGAAAGAATGAAACTTGCTTATACTAGGGCTATGATTATGGCTGCATTAAATAATGAATTAGAAAGTGTTAAATATATAAAGCATCCAATATTTGGGTTAAATATGCCTAAAACTTGTCCAAATGTTCCGGACATAACTCTTAACCCAAGAGAAACTTGGGTTGATAAAAAATCCTATGACATTAAAGCATTATTTCTTGCAAAACAATTCAATGACAATTTTAAATCTTTTAAAGACTATGCATCTGAAGAAATATTAAATGCTGCACCTATTACAAGTTTTGATTGAAAAATTAAAACTTGTATATCATCATTAAATCAAAGTATCCTAATTTAAAATCTGAATAATTTTTATCATAGTTATTATATTCTTTCATGGGATCAGAATTAGGTAAATCGTATGAGTTAAATATAAAATAACTAAACTGAGGAGTTATTTGAAATATTAATAATAAAGATTGGCTTAAAAATAAATCCATTCCAAAGGAGATATCCATTCCTGCTACAGTGTAATTTGAGCTAATTTCTCCATAAACATCAAATAAAGAACTACTTGAAAAGTTTGTGCTTAGCAAATAGTTTCCCAAACTATCTTTAAAAAAATATTCATCTGAATAATTATATTTTTGTTTACTAAAACCAATAATTGCATCTATCCCAAAATGAAATCTTACGGACGACAAATTTCTTATTTTCTCAAACCCAAATCTAATATCGTATTGATTATAATCAGAATAAAAGTTCCTGAAACTTATACTACTATCTGAAGATGACACTGGAACTCTAAAATTATAATCTTTAGTATTTAAATCATTTAGATAATTTAAGCTAGCTCTTAAATTAAAATTACCGAAATTTCGTTTATAAATTAAATTTGATTTAATATTTGAATAAATATTCTCATTGAAAAATCCTGCCATTAATGGGCTAAGATTAACACCAAAATAATTTCTTTCTGACTCATATTGGATCAAAGTACTATCAACTGGATTGTCTTGAGAAAGAATATGTAAAGAAAACATATTTAGTAAAAGAAATGATACGAGTTTACTTTTCATTAAAATATTTTCATTTGGCCATCTTCATCTGATTCTTTATTATCCTCATCTTTTACATCCCATTCGAGTTCAATTGAAGTTTCAGAATTAGTATCTAAATTGATATTTTCTTTTTCTTCTAAAATTTTAGTATTGGGTGAAACTACATTATTTGTTGAATTATTTTCATCTGTATTACTATCTACATTTTCAATGTGATCTTTTATTTCTAAAGTTTCACTAGGAATAATTTCTTCAGGCCATTCCTCACCCGGGATAAAGTCAACTAATGTGATATCTTTAACTTTAAGCTTAGTTAATTGATTCCCTTGAGCCTTATCACCTTTTACATCAATTATTTCATTTAAACTGACGATTTTATCTTCCAAATCTTTAGTTTCTTTTAATCTTTTATTAAATGAAATTTTGACTTTTGGCATATAGTCAACACTAATTAAAACCAGTTCACAATTTTCATCAATAAAGGAATAACTTTTTGTAGTTACTTCAACTAGAAACCTTTTGACAAAATAAAGTTCTTTTGAGGGATTCCAGTATACGCAAGCTAATGCTCTTGAGGGGTGCCATTTTTCAATTAGAATTAAATCATCATTAAATTTATTAGATAATTCAAATCCACTAATTAAATATTTACCAGATTTATAAATTGTTAATATTTTATCATCTCCTTTAAAACTTCCTAATAATTTACCTCTTTGGTCATTATTCAACCTTAAAACAACCTCATCCCACCAAATTTTTCTGGCAGCTAAAGTAGAACCACCTACTTCCCTTTGTTCAATTTTAGAAATGAAATTTTTGGTAACAATATTTCCTTTACTACTTTTTGCTTTGATAATTAGCTCGGCAAAATCAATATCGATTTTTAATTTCTTTAATTTGGGACGCGGTCTTAATTTTATTTGAACAGTTTCTCTTCTGCCATTAGGGTTAACAGAAAAATAATGAATTTTAGATTCTTTTGCATTGCCTACTAAATCGTATTCTCTATCTCTGGTAATTGAGCTCACAGAAAATCTTTTCATATATGACGGCGCCATTTTACCAGCTTGATAAATTAAATGGTAAATAGTCCTTTCATCTCCCTTTTTCCAAACAGCAGTATATAATATTCCTTTTCCTACAAATTTTTTGTCAGCAATTTTAGTAACAATCATTTTTCCATTTTCAAAAAACAGAATAATATCATCTAAATCTGAACAATCATCGATAAATTCATCTTTTCTTAAAGACCAACCTATAAAACCTTCAGCTTTATTGACATAAAGTTTTTTATTTGAAACTATTACTTTACGAGCAGTGATATTATCAAAAACCCTGATTTCTGTTTTTCTTTCTTTTCCTTCACTATACTTGTCCTTAACATCTTTGTAATATGCTATAGTGTATTGAATAAGATTAGATAAGTTTCTATTGACCTCTTTTATTTGATCTTCAATTTTAATTAAATTATCCTGAGCTTTGTGGCTATCAAATTTTGAAATTCTCTTTATTTTAATTTCTGTTAACTTTACTATATCATCATCGTTAATTTTTTTCTTAAGGTTTTTTAAAAATGGTTCTAAACCTGTTTTTATAGCATTAATTACCCCTTCCCATGTTTCCTCATCTTCAATTTTTCGATATATTCTATTTTCAATAAATATTCTTTCTAAAGAAAGCCAATGCCATTGGTTTTGTAACTCTTGTAATTTAATTTCTAGCTCTAGTTTTAAAAGTTCTACGGTTCTATCGACCGATTTTTTTAAAATTTGAGTAACTCCAATAAAAATAGGCTTGTTTCCATCTATAACACAAGAATTAGGAGAAATTGACATTTCGCAATTAGTAAATGCAAATAATGCATCAATCATTTTATCAGGTGAAACTCCAGCTGGGAGGTGAATTATAATTTCAGCAACAGCTGATGTATTATCTTCTATCTTCTTAATCTTTATTTTATTTTTTTCTGTGGCTTTAACTATAGAATCTATTAAAGTATCAGTTGTTGTTCCGAATGGTATTTGATTGATTACCAATGTTTTATTGTTTATTTTTGTAATTCCGGCTCTAACCCTTACTTTCCCACCTCTTATGCCATCATTGTACTGTGTAAAATCTGCTAATCCTCCATTGGGAAAATCAGGAAATAATTCTATTTTTTTTCCTTTTAAAATGTTAATTGACGCATCTATAAGCTCAATGAAGTTATGAGGCAATATTTTACAAGCTAAACCTACTGCGATACCTTCAGCACCATGATTGAGCAAAATAGGGAACTTAACGGGGAGATATTGAGGTTCCTTGTTCCTTCCATCATATGAGCTAAGCCATTTAGTTGTTTTTGAATTATATAAAACATGACTTCCAAACTTAGTAACTCTTGCTTCAATATACCTGGGAGCAGCAGCACCATCACCAGTCAACAAGTTGCCCCAGTTACCCTGACAATCTATAAGTAAATCTTTTTGTCCGATTTGGACCATTGCATCTCCAATAGAAGCGTCTCCATGAGGGTGATATTTCATAGTATTGCCAATAATATTAGCCACTTTATTATATCGACCGTCATCTAACTCTTTCATAGAATGTAAAATCCTACGTTGAACGGGCTTTAAGCCGTCTTCCAATGCAGGAACAGCTCTTTCTAAAATAACATATGAAGCATAGTCTAAAAACCATTCTTTGTACATACCAGATAGATAGGTAATATTGTCTTTTTCGTTAGAATCATCTGAAATATTTGAATTTATCTCATCCATTTTGTTCTGTATCCTCTAAAAAGTAATCTTCTTCAACTTTTAAATTATCTATTATAAAACCCTGTCTTTCAGGAGTATTTTTACCCATATAAAAAATTAATATCTCTTCAATAGACTTAGATTTGGACATTAGAACAGGTTCGAGTCTAATATCATCACCTATAAAATACTTAAACTCGTCTGGTGAAATCTCTCCCAACCCTTTGAATCGAGTAATCTCAGGATTTTTACCCAAATTATTAATTGCATCTTTTCTTTCTTCTTCATCATAACAATATCTTGTTTCTTTTTTGTTTCTAACTCTAAAAAGTGGTGTTTGAAGAATAAAAACATGGTTTTTCTTAACTAAATCAGGGAAAAATCTGAGAAAAAAGGTTAGTAATAACAATCTTATATGCATACCATCGACATCTGCATCAGTAGCAATTATAATTTTATTATACCTTAAAGACTCCATGTCTTCCTCAATGTTTAAAGCAGCTTGAATTAAATTAAACTCTTCGTTTTCATAAACCACTTTTTTAGTTAAACCAAAACAGTTAAGCGGTTTTCCCCTCAAACTAAATACTGCTTGAGTTTTTACATCTCTACATTTAGTAATAGAACCACTGGCAGAATCGCCTTCAGTTATGAATATTGAGGTTTCTTCTCTTCTTTCGTTTTTAAAATCACTAAAATGAATTTTACAGTCTCTTAGTTTTTTATTGTGTAAGCTTACTTTTTTAGCTCTTTCACGAGCAAGTTTCCTAATACCAGATAATTCTTTTCGTTCTTTCTCAGATTGCTTTATCTTAAATTCCATTTGCTGGACAACATTTGGATTCTTGTGAAGGAAATTATCCAGTTTTTCTTTTAAAAAATCCATAACAAAACCTCTTACAGATTTACCGTTTGGTTCTATTTCAGTGGATCCTAATTTAGTTTTTGTTTGGGATTCAAAAACAGGTTCAATAACCTTAATACTAACAGCTGCAACAATTCCCTGACGAATATCAACAGGATCGTATTTATTAAAGAATTCTTTGATGACTTTAGCTATGGCCTCTCTAAATGCACTTTGATGAGTTCCTCCCTGAGTTGTATGTTGTCCATTGACAAATGAAGAATAATCTTCTCCATAGCCTCTTGAATGAGTAAAGGCAACTTCTATATCGTCTCCCTCAATATGAACAATAGGATACAAAGGCGATCCATCCATATTAGACTCTAGGAGATCTTTTAAGCCATTTTTGGAAATGAACTTACTTCCATTGAAATCTATTGTTAAATTCCTGTTTAAATAACAGTAATTCCAGAACATTTTTTCTAAGTAAGTATCTCTAAACTTAAAATTTTTAAATATCTCTTTATCGGGTTTAAATATAATTCTAGTTCCATTTTCTTGACTAGAAGACTCTAATGGTAAGTCATCTACTACTTCTCCCCTTGTAAATAATACTTTCTTTAACTCTCCTTCTCTTATAGATTCTACTAAAAATTCTGAGGACAAAGCATTAACTGCTTTTGTACCTACACCATTTAAACCTACTGACTTTTTAAAAGCTCTTGAATCATACTTTCCTCCGGTATTCATTTTAGAGACTACATCTTTCACCTTCCCAAGTGGTATTCCTCTTCCGAAATCTCTTACTTGAACTACATCATCATTGATTTTGACAGAAATTCTTTTTCCGTTACCCATCACAAATTCATCAATTGAATTATCTACAACCTCTTTTACAAGTACATATATGCCATCATCAGAAGATGTTCCATCACCCAATTTGCCAATATACATTCCAGGGCGCATTCTTATGTGCTCCTTCCAGTCTAGAGAACGAATATTATCTTCGGTATATTGAACTTTATTTTCAGCCATGATTAATTATGATGATTAAAAATACTTTATTATACAAAAAATAGATTAATTAACAGAGTTACTTATCAACAGTTTAGGCTGAATATCAATAAAGTTTATAAAAAACCTAGTTCAATGAATATTTTAAGACCTCTTCCATTTTTTTAACATAGTTAAATGTCAAACCTTTTAAGTAATCTTTTTTGATGTCTTCAACATCCTTTTTGTTAGAGTTTGGAAGAAGTATGTATTTAATACCTGCTCTTTTAGCAGCTAATATTTTTTCCTTAATTCCTCCAACTGGTAAAACTTCACCTCTTAAAGTTATTTCACCAGTCATCGCTAAGTATTTTTTAACTTTCTTCCCTGTGATTGAAGATGCCAAAGCTGTTATCATAGTTACACCTGCAGATGGACCATCTTTAGGAGTAGCTCCTTCAGGAACATGAATGTGAAAGTTACTGTTGTCAATTTCATCTTGATTTATTCCAAACTTATTGCCATTAGCCTTGATGTATTCAAGAGCTATTATAGCTGATTCTTTCATAACATCACCAAGGTTACCCGTTAAGGTCAATTTACCTTTCCCATTGGTTTTGGAAGTTTCAATAAAAAGTATGTCTCCGCCTGTTCTAGTCCAAGCTAATCCAGTAACAACTCCTGGGATAATATGTTCAGAGTATTTTCTAGGATCCATACCAGGACCTAGAGATTTTAAAACATTTTCATTGGTAATCACAGCATCAAATTCCTCTTCAAAAGCAATTTGTTTTGCTCTATTTCTAATAATTTTAGCTAGTTTCTTTTCTAGCCCCCTAACCCCACTTTCGTTTGTATATGATGTAATAACATTTTCTATAATATTTTGATTTAATTTAATATCTTTTTTAGAAATGCCATGGTCTTTTATTAACTTAGGCATTAGATGTTTTCTTGCTATCTGTATTTTCTCTTCAATAGTATAACCATTTATAGGAATGATCTCCATTCTATCTCTCAATGCTGGCTGAATAGTAGATAAATCATTTGCTGTTGCAATAAATAATACTTTAGATAAATCATATTCTATTTCAACAAAATTATCTTGAAAAGTATCATTTTGTTCTGGATCAAGAACTTCTAAAAGTGCTGAGGAGGGATCTCCATGCCCAGATTTACCAACTTTGTCAATTTCATCTAAAACAAATACTGGATTGGAGGAACCAACTTTCTTTAGGTTGTTAATCAACTTCCCAGGCATTGCACCAATATATGTTTTTCTATGCCCCCTAATCTCTGATTCGTCATGAAGTCCTCCCAAAGACATTCTTACATATTTCCTGCCTATTGCTTCTGCAATTGATTTCCCTAATGAAGTCTTACCCACACCTGGAGGACCGTATAAACATAAAATAGGAGACTTCATGTCACCTTTAAGTTTTAATACAGACAAATACTCAATTATTCTTTCTTTAACTTTTTCCAATCCAAAATGGTCTCTGTCTAAAACTTTCTGAACTTTAATAAGATTAAACTTATCATTAGTATATTCACCCCATGGAAGATCAATAAGCAACTGACAATAATTTATTTGAACTCCATATTCTGCACCAGAAGGGTTCATTCTCTCTAACTTGTCTAACTCTTTTGTAAAGGTTTTTTTTACATCTTTTGACCACTTTTTTGATAAAGATTTTTCTCTTAAATCATTAATTTCTTGTTGAACAGGATTTTCTCCCAACTGATTTTGAATTTCCTTCATTTGCTGATGGAGCAAATATTCTTTTTGTTGTTGATCTAAATCTGTTTTAACCCTAGATTGAATATCATTTTTTAATTCTAACATTTGAAGCTCTTTACTTAAGTGCTTCAACAAGAGTTTAGCTCTGTTATTTATATTTGGAACTTCTAACATTCTCTGCTTTTCATCAACTTCGGCATTCATATGAGAACTTATAAAGTTGATTAAGAAATTAGGGCTTTCAATATTTTTTACAGCAAATGAAGCCTCGGAAGGAATACTTGGAGAATTCTTAATTATGTTTAAAGCCATATCTTTTAGAGAATCAAATAGAGCAACAGATTCTTTGGAAACATTTTGTAATTTTTTTTCATCAAACTCTTCTATTTTAGCAATTAAATACGGTTCATCAGAAATTTGCTCTACTAATTTTAATCTTTTTTTACCTTGAATTATAATTGTGCTGCTACCGTCAGGCATTTTAAGCATTTTAACAATTTGCGCGACTGTACCTACTTCAAATAAATCATTATATTTTGGCTCTTCTACATTAGTATCTTTTTGCGATACTACTCCAATAATTTTATTTCCTTTACTAGCATCTTGAATTAGTTTAATACTCTTATCTCTTCCTAATGTTATTGGTATTACAACTCCTGGAAATAAGACATTATTTCTTAAAGGAAGAATTGGCAATTTTTCGGGAACTTCTTCTAAATTCATTCGATCTTCATCTTCAGAAGATATTAATGGTATAAATTCTGTTTCACCATTAACTAAATCACTTAATTCATTCCAATTATTTTCTGTAAAAAAGTCACTCATTACTTATATATTTTAACTTTTAATGACAATATGTCGTTGTAACAGTAATAATGTTAAATATTTCCCATTAATAATGCTTAAAAGAATACGATACCTAACAACTATTATAAATAGTACAATCTGAGTGCCAAACTAATTTAGAATGACAATTATTTGAAGAAATGCTTGTAAATATTTATAGTTTGATCGTCAAGGTCAACACCTCTTCTGTTCATTACAATTTTAGCGACCTCTATGGCTTTATCAAATTTATAGGTTTCAAAACCAGATTTGCCACCCCATGAGTAAGATGGCACAAATTTAGGAGGAAAACCAGAATCAAAAATATTAACAAAGGATCCTACAACAGATCCAGTATTAAACATAGTATTAATACCACATTTAGAATGATCTCCAATAATTAAACCACAATAATTTGTCTGTGTACTTTCAAATTCATTTGAGAAGTAATTCCAAGATTTAACGATTCCATAATTGTTTTTCAAATTTGAGGTGTTAGAGTCTGCACCAAAGTTACACCAATGTCCAATCACACTATTTCCTATAAAGCCATCATGCGCTTTATTAGAAAAACCTTGAAAAACTACATTACTTAACTCACCACCAACTTTACAATGGGGACCTACTGTAGTTGGTCCATAAATTTTCGAACCCATTTTAACAATTGATTCTTCCATTAAAACAAAAGGTCCTCTAATATTGGAGCCTTCCATTATCTCTGATGATTTATGAATAAATATTGGTCCATCATTACTATTTAAAGTAGACCCATTAATTTTAGCTCCATCTTCAATAAATATATTATTTCCAATCAATAAATTTCCAATACCATATTCTGATTTATTAAGATTTTTCTTGTTTATAAATTCTAAATCTTTTTGTGTTTCTAAACCATTTTGCAGAAATATATCCATTGGCCTTTCTATAATATCAATTTCTCCAACATATTGAATCAATTTATATTTACTTAGTTTAGATTCCATTTCAGAATTATCTTCTGGAAGTGGAGATATTAGAAGTACTTTACCATTTTTCATTACAATGGTATTTTCTTTAATATCTTTAATCACATCACATAAATCTTGATTTGGCAACAGTGAAGCTGAAATTCCGATTTGAGCTTCTTCATTAAATGAATTAAACTTTTTAGCTAGATATTTTTTAGTTCGAATTGAAACATCACTTTTAAGAAAATTTGACCACTTTTGATGGATTTTAAATATCCCAACTCTTAAGTCCGAAACTGGCCTAGTTAAGGTTAAAGGCATTAACTTTTGATGATAAGAACCATCAAAAAGTACATATTTTAAAATTTCTGACATAGAGTTACAAAAAAAACCCTCTTAATGAAGGTTAATTTATAAATATAAAGAATAATAAATTAGAATTATTTCTTTTGCTTAGAATATCTTGTTTTAAACTTATCAATTCTACCAGCTGTATCAACTAATTGCATTTTTCCAGTGAAGAAAGGATGAGACTTATGAGAAATTTCTAATTTTATTAGAGGGTACTCATTTCCATCATCCCATTTTATGGTCTCACTTGATGGAGCACAACTTTTACTAACAAAGGAATAATCGTTAGACATATCCTTAAAAACAACTAATCTATAATTTTCTGGATGTATATCTTTTTTCATTTCAAAAGTTTAATGGCTGCAAATTTAAACTTAATATTAAATTAACAAAAAATATTATGATTAAAATAAATTAAAGTTTTATCAGTTGTATATATATTGCACAATAAATGAAATTAAAACAAATATTATCTCTATTTACAGTACTTTTTTTTGTTTTTACTTACAGTTGTAAAAAAAACAAAATTCTCACAAGTTCAGTATACAATATTAGTACATCAACAGATAACTTATTATTTGACACCATATTTACTACTATAGGTTCTACCACTAAAAGATTTAAATGTTATAATAAAAATAGTGGAACCATAAATATTAGCACTATTTCATTATTAAATGGAGAAAATTCTCAGTTTAGAATAAATGTAGATGGAGAATCTGGAGTATTATTTAATGATATTGCTATTCTTCCTGGTGACAGCTTGTTTATATTTGTAGAAGTAACAATAGACCCTAATGGATCTCAACTCCCACTTATTGTAGAAGATGAGATAGTATTTGAAACTAATGGAAACTCAAAAAAAATTATTTTAAATGCCTGGGGCCAAGACGCATATTTTCATGTCAATGAAATTGTTCAAGGCATTTGGAGAAATGACAAACCTCACGTTATTTATGGTTTAGCTGCTGTAGGCTATCCAAGTTTAGACTCTAACTTAACTTTAACTATTGAGGAAGGAACAAAAGTTCATGGACATTCAAATGGTGTTCTCTATGTTTATAAAAGTTCTTTAATTGTTAATGGAAATTTAAACAATCCCGTAATATTTCAACAGGATAGAATGGAGGATTATCTACTATATCCTGCAGATTCGATTGCAGGTCAATGGAGAGGTATTTATTTTTCTAGCGCCCTTAATTCTAATATTTCTCATGCTGAAATAAAAAATGCAATAATTGGTATTCAAGTTGATACATTCACAATAAATAATACTATATCTTTAAATAAGGTGAAAGTTAATAACTCACTTTATTCCAACATTTTAACTCAAGGATCAAATGTTAATGCAACCAACTGCTTATTTGGAAATAGTGATAACTATTCAGCTATAATTAGCATTGGTGGAAAAGTAAATTTTGATCATTGTACTTTTTCAAATTATTTTAATGGATTCAGATCTACTCCATCGTTTTTGTTTAAAGATTATTACAAAACAATAAATGAACAATTAATTTATAGACCTTTTGATGTAGCAAATTTCACCAATTGTATTTTTGACGGCAATGCCTCAACTGATTTTAATTGTGACACTTTGGGTTACGATTTAACTGGGATAAAAACCAATGTACTATTTGATTATTGTTCAATTAAAACAGAAGACACCGTTACTAGTTCTATTTTTTCTAATTGTTTCTTTAATTTAAAGACACACTTTAATAATACAAATAACTGGAACTTTGAATTAACAGGGGCTTCTGAAGTAATAGATTTAGGTAAATCTTCTTTAATTAGTGATGACATACTAGATAGATTAAGAAGTATTCCCAATGATCTAGGCTGTTACGAATATATGTAACTACATATTTCTTCTATACTGACCTCCAACTTCAAATAAGGCATTGGTAATTTCACCTAAAGAACAATATTTAGTAGCCTCCATTAATTCATCAAAAATATTTCCATTATTTATTGCAGAGAACTTAACTTTTTTAAGAGTCTTTTTTGCTTTTTTCCTATTAAAAACATTAAAATCTTTAAGCATTTTAATCTGGTATTTCTTCTCTTGATCAGTAGCTCTTATAACTTCATTAGGGATCACTGTTGGAGAACCTTTTGAGTTTAGAAAAGTATTTACCCCAACAATAGGAAATTCTCCAGTATGTTTAAGAGTTTCATAATGAAGTGATTCTTCTTGAATCTTACTTCTTTGATACATTGTTTCCATAGCACCTAAGACACCACCCCTTTCATTAATACGATCAAATTCAATTAAAACTGCATCTTCAACTAAATTTGTCAATTCATCAATAATATAGGAACCTTGTAAAGGGTTTTCGTTTTTAGCAAGTCCTAATTCTTTATTAATAATTAACTGTATAGCCATTGCCCTTCTGACGGAATCTTCTGTAGGAGTTGTAATAGCTTCATCATATGCATTCGTATGAAGAGAGTTACAATTGTCATAAATGGCATATAACGCTTGTAAAGTAGTCCTAATGTCATTAAAATCAATTTCTTGAGCATGAAGAGATCTTCCAGATGTTTGTATATGATACTTTAGTTTTTGTGCTCTTTCCCCTGCTCCGTATTTAAATTTCATAGCTTTTGCCCAAATTCTTCTAGCAACTCTTCCAATCACAGCATATTCAGGATCAATACCATTTGAGAAGAAAAACGATAAGTTAGGTCCGAAATCATCAATTGACATCCCTCTGGACAAATAATATTCTACATATGTAAAACCGTTAGATAAAGTAAAAGCAAGTTGAGTTATTGGATTAGCACCTGCTTCTGCAATATGGTAGCCAGAAATAGAAACAGAGTAAAAATTTTGTACTTTATTGTGGATAAAATATTCTTGAACATCTCCCATTAATCTCAACGCAAATTCTGTAGAAAATATACAAGTATTTTGAGCTTGGTCTTCTTTAAGAATATCAGCTTGTACAGTACCTCTAACTTGAGAAAGGGTAGACTTTTTAATTTTATTGTAAATTTCCGATGGAAGAACTTGGTCACCAGAGACACCAAGAAGCATTAAACCCAAACCATTGTTGCCTTTTGGTAAATCCCCTTGGTATTTAGGTATTGGATTTGTCCCATAAATCTTTTCAATTGTTTTTTTAACTTCATTTTCAAGATTATTCTTCTTGATGTACTTTTCACAATTTTGATCTATGGCAGCATTCATATAAAAACCTAGTAGCATTGGAGCAGGTCCATTGATAGTCATACTTACAGAAGTAGTGTTTGAAGAAAGATCAAAACCTGAATATAATTTTTTAGCATCATCTAAGCAGCAAATAGAAACTCCTGCATTCCCTATCTTACCATATATATCAGGTCTTGTACCTGGATTATTACCATATAAAGTTACAGAGTCAAATGCAGTGGACAATCGTTTTGCAGGAAGTTCAAAACTTAAGTAATGAAATCGTTTATTTGTTCTTTCGGGACCACCTTCACCAGCAAACATTCTTGTCGGGTCCTCCCCTTCTCTTTTAAAAGGGAATAATCCTGAGGTAAAAGGGAATTTTCCAGGAACATTTTCTTGATTTACCCATCTAATTATATCACCCCAAGATGTTAGTTTTGGCAAGGCAACTTTTGGAATTTTAGAATTTGACAAAGATCTAGTAGCAGTTGCAATTTTAAATTCTTTCTTCCTAACTGAAAACTTATAAAACTCTGTTTTATAGGAATTATAAAAATCATTCCATTCATCGATTATTTTTTGATTTCTAGGATCAAAATCAAGATTGATTTGGTCAATTTTAAGATTAATAATTTTTTTAAAATCATCATTTTCAACATCCTCTAATTCTTTCAATGTTTGAGTAAAAACATACAACTTGTCAGCTAACTTAACTTGGTAATTTAACTTTTTATCAAAGTCTCTATTATTTTCGGAAATTTCAGAAAGATATCTAACTCTATTAGGAGGGATAATATATATTTTTTCTGAAAGTTCATTGTTGATTTTAAAATTTGAAACAAAATCACTTTTAGATGATTTATCAATTAAACCAATTAAATGAAAGTATAAATTATTCATTCCAGGGTCATTGAATTGAGATGCAATTGTACCATGAACGGGGATTTCTTCATCGTTAGCGTCCCATAAATTATGATTTCTTCTGTATTGCTTCTTGACGTCTCTTAGAGCATCTAATGCACCGCGTTTATCAAATTTGTTTAAAGCAACAACATCTGCAAAGTCTAACATGTCAATTTTTTCTAACTGAGTTGCAGCTCCAAATTCAGGTGTCATAACATAAAGTGAAACATCACTATGATCTAAAATTTCGGTGTCAGACTGGCCAATTCCGGATGTTTCTAAAATTATTAAATCAAAATTTGAATACTTTAAAATATCAACAGCTTGAGAAACATGTTTTGAAAGAGCTAAATTACTTTGCCTTGTAGCTAAAGAACGCATATAAACCCTATTGTTATTTATAGCATTCATTCTAATCCTGTCACCCAATAAAGCTCCACCTGTTTTTCTTTTGGAAGGATCTACAGAAATAATTGCTAATGTTTTGTCACTAAAATCATTTAAAAACCTTCTTACTAATTCATCAACTAAAGACGATTTTCCAGCTCCACCTGTCCCTGTAATTCCAAGAACTGGAATATTACAGTTTTTAACTTTTTGTTTTATATCATTTAACAATTCTAAATTACTAGGCCCAAAATTTTCAGCAGATGAAATAAGTTTACCTATTTGAAGATGATTATTCGATAATATTTTATTTAAACTTTTTATTTTATTTTCTCCTGTAGGAAAATCACATCTTTTTACTAAATCGTTTATCATTCCCTGAAGTCCCATTTTTCTTCCATCATCAGGATGGTAAATTTTAGATATTCCGTAATCTTCAAGAACTTTTATTTCTTTAGGAAGAATAGTACCACCACCTCCGCCAAAAACTTTAATATGACTTGCTTGCTTTTTAGATAACAAATCATACATAAATTTAAAATATTCGTTATGCCCACCCTGATAAGAAGTTATTGCAATTGCTTGAACATCCTCTTGTATTGCACAGTTAACAACCTCTTCAACACTTCTATCATGACCAAGATGAATAACTTCACATCCTGTAGACTGGATAATTCGTCTCATTATATTAATACCAGCATCGTGGCCATCAAATAGAGAAGCTGCAGTGACTATTCTAATTTTATTTTTGGGTTGATAAGGGATTAAATCCATTTACTTTAATTAGTCTAGTTAAATTGTAATGTTATTTTAATTTTCTTATTTTCAGCAAAATTAATCATTATTAGCGAAGTGTTTTTTTTATCTTCTAAAATATTATCATTTTTAATAGATCCACTATTTTGGGTTGTTATTTTATTTTTTCTTTCTATTATTTTAAGAACAAAACTTATTAAAAAGAGATTTTTTATTTTAGGATTTATCATTTTATTATTTTTTAGCAACACATTTATTTACAACTTAGTAAATGACTTATGGCTAGTTAAGTTTGAAAAACCCAAAAAGAATCATGACTATGGAATTATTTTAGGTGGAATGATTGATTTAGAATCTGAGGATGACAATATTATCTTTTCAAATACTAACGACAGACTACTAAATACAATAGAACTGTTCTCTAAAGGGTTTATCAAAAAAATATTGATTACAGGTGCTTCTGGCAGCTTAACATCCAAGATGAAAGAAGCAGAAATTTTAAAAAACTATTTAGTTGGAACTGGGATTCCAGATTCTTGTGTTTTGACAGAAAATAAATCAAATAACACTTATGAAAATGCTATGTTCAGTGAAGGGATATTAAATAACATTCACCCAAAGTCTAAACTATCATGCTTAATAATAACCTCGGATTTCCATATGAGAAGGACTATGGCTTGCTTTAAGAAAACCAAACTTAATGTTTATCCTTTTACTAAAAAATCGAAATTTAAACACTTTGACTTAGAAAAAATCATAGTACCTCAATCAAAAATACTATTTAAATGGAAAATTTTATTTCACGAAATATTTGGCTACATGAGCTATAAAATATTTGGTTATTTATAATCTACCCTATAGTCTTTTAGTAAAGGAATATTCATATTTAAAATTTTGTTAATTCTGGGAACTAAATTATTGTAGAAATGTAAAATCCTGTCTCTATTTTCTCCTGGTTGATGAACATAAAACCAAATATTATCAATTCCTAAAAGAGCTAATTCAGAAATTTTATTTACCCATTTATTTATTCTAAGAAGGTCACTGGGATGATCAAAATCTCCAACATATCTCAAAAAAAGATGATTATTAGATAAATTAAAGTGCAAAACATCTCTTCTTCCCGGAGTATCAGTAACAACAGGTATTATATTTTTTTTAATGAATAAATCTTGCCATTCTGCCCTTACACAACTATCGAACCAAGAAGGGTTCCTGAATTCTATAGCTAAAGGAGCGTTTGATGGCCAAAAATTTACAAATTTCTC
>Ga0213869_10001381_pt1 | contig 18299 bp, 16 predicted proteins | sample PICome_10_FD_160083 | JGI IMG/M metagenome (GOLD analysis project Ga0213869, IMG submission 160083) | Coastal seawater microbial communities near Pivers Island, North Carolina, United States - PICO132 | ecosystem: Environmental > Aquatic > Marine > Coastal | place: USA: North Carolina...
CAAAATAGTTATAAAAGAGGAGATGATTAAAGACTTTATAATTCTAAACTGCATAGGCAAAAATGACAAAATTGGTTTAAAAGTTAATAGTAGTTTTTTTATACACCATTTTGATCAAAAAATTAAAAATAATGATCAACTAGTTGCAAGCATATTAAATTTAATAAAAAAACACAAAGTAAATTTTGATAAAACTTTTTCAATACTAGTGAACAAAGGTCCTGGAAGTTTCTCATCGATAAGGGTTTCCTTAGCTGTTGCAAAAGGAATAAAAATATCAAAAAATATTAAAATATTTGGATTTAAAAATTCTGATCTACCTCAATTTAACCTTGCTAATATTGAGGTTCTGATAAACAAAAATTTATTAGAAATAAATTTGATAAAACCACTATATTCAAGTTAATATAAAATATTATATGAATGCAATCGAAGAAAAGTGTAAAGCCAAAGGTGTTAGGCTAACAGATCAACGAAGGATTATTGCTAGAGTTATGTCAGACTCCAAGGTAAAATATGGAGCAAAGGATCATCCAGATGTTGATGAACTTCATAAAAGAGTCAGCGAAGTTGATAGTAAAATTAGTATTGCAACAGTTTATAGAACGGTAAAATTATTTGAAGAATCTGGTATTGTTGAAAAACATGATTTTAAGGGTGGCAAAGCAAGATATGAACAATCTCCAGATGAACACCATGATCATTTAATAGATATTAATAGTGGTGAGATTATTGAATTTGTAGATAAAGATATCGAAAAACTCCAAATAGAAGTAGCAAAAAAGCTAGGTTATAAGCTCGTAGATCATAAATTAGAACTATACGGTTCAAAACAAAAAAAATAATTTGTCTAAAAAAATATTTATTAAAACACTCGGTTGTCAAATGAATGAATACGATAGTAATCGTATTTTAGATTTAACAAAAAAAATAAATTATGTATCTACAGAAAAGTTAAGCGACGCTGACTGCTATATTTTAAATACTTGCCACATAAGAGAAAAAGCAACAGACAAAGTTTATCACGAGATTGGAAGAATTAAAAAAGAATTTAGAAATAAAAAAAAACCCATAGTCTTAATTGCAGGTTGTGTAGCACAGGCTGAAGGTGAAGTGCTTTTAAAAAAAGACAAATATATTGATGCTGTAATTGGACCTCAATCTTATCATGAGATAAATAATATGATTTTAAATTTAGAAAATAATGAGAAGTCGATTAATTTTACTGAATTCGATGTAATTAAAAAATTTGATATTATTAAACAAATAAAGAATTCAGATAGCAAGGTTTCATCTTTTTTAACAATTCAGGAAGGATGTGATAAATTTTGTAAATTTTGCGTTGTACCCTATACAAGAGGTGCAGAATTCTCAAGATCAATTAATGAGTTAGTAGAAGAGGCAAAACAATTAGTAGATAACGGAATAAAAGAAATTACTTTGTTAGGTCAGAACGTAAATGCATTTAATTATGATGGTAAAAAACTTTCAGATTTAATTATAAAAATTTCAAAAATAAAAGAATTAAAAAGAATAAGATACACAACCTCTCATCCTAGGGATTTTACAGATGACTTGATTCAAATACATAAAGATTGTGAAAAATTAATGCCGCTAATACATCTTCCTGTTCAAAGCGGATCTAATAAAATATTAGAAAATATGAATAGAAAACATACAATTGAAGAATATCTAGAAATTATAGAAAAATTAAAAAAAGTAAGACCTGATGTAGAGTTATCTAGTGATTTTATCATAGGCTATCCAGGAGAAACCCAATATGATTTTGAAAAAACTGTTGAACTAATAAAAAAAATTAAATTTATAAATTTATATTCTTTCATATTCAGTGCTAGACCTGGTACTCCCGCTTTTAATTTAAAAAAAGTTGAGAAAGATCTGGCGAAAGAAAGATTAACTACATTCCAAAATATATCAAAAAAAATCAAAACTAATTATAGAGAAAAACTCATAGCAAAAACATTGCCAGTTTTATTTGAAAATAAGACTAAAGATGGCAATAGATATTTTGGTCGAGACGAACATTTTAATTCTGTAATTGTCGATAGTAATGACAATTTGACTGGAAAAACTATAAATATTAAAATTACTAAATTAAATCAAAATACTTTATTTGGTGAAATTAATTCAAAATTAGTTCATAAGGATTTTGCGGCCTAACAATATGTCTGAAATTGGAAAACTAGAAAAAAATTTAATTATAAAAAGAATAGATAATAAGACTGCAAATATTCAAATAATCGATAATGAAATGTTGGTATTAATAGTTGGTCAATTTGATCAAAACTTAAAAAATTTATCAAAACTTACGAATACAGACGTGTTCTTTAGAGGAAATTCTATTACATGCAAAGGAAGTCCTGAAAATACCTCTGTTTTCTGCGAAGCCATAAAGTTTTTAATTAATAAATATTTGCTAACGAATATTATTGAAAAAGAAGATATAATATTATCAGTGAAAAAAAATATAGATCTCGAAGAGTCTAATGTTAAATCGTTTAAACAATTAATAAAAACCCCAAGAAAATCAGTTATTGCTAGGTCTGAAAAACAATCTGATTATATTAAAGCTCTTAGAGAAAATGATATTGTTATGTCTTTAGGACCTGCTGGAACTGGAAAAAGTTTTTTGGCGGTATCGGTAGCTGTTACATTATTAATGGAAAAAAAAATTGAGAGAGTAATTTTATCTCGACCAGCAGTTGAAGCAGGAGAAAAATTAGGCTTTTTACCAGGTGATATGAAAGAAAAAGTAGATCCATATCTGAGGCCTCTGTACGATGCTTTATATGAACTTTTTGGAGTTGATAAAATAGATAAGAAAATAGAGACAGGTGAAATTGAAATAGCACCATTAGCTTTTATGCGAGGCAGAACTTTAAAAAATTGCTTTGCTATTTTAGATGAAGCACAAAATGCTACAGAAACCCAAATAAAAATGTTTTTAACAAGAATAGGAGAAAACTCTAAACTAGTTGTTAACGGAGACCCTTCCCAAGTAGATTTGATAAACAAAAAACACTCAGGGTTAACTAAATCTAAAAATATTTTGAAAAACTTAAAAGAAATTAAAATAATTGAATTTGACCACAATGACGTTGTAAGACATCCATTAGTATCTAAAATTATTAGGGCTTATCAAACTAAAAGCACTGATGATAAAGATTAATGTAATTACTAATAATATAAGTTGGTTTAGCTTAATTAAGAATCCTAATCAATATATTGATAGAAAAGTTAAAAAAATAAATCTTAAAAAAAAGGAATTTAAAAAAAAAATTATTTACTGCACATTATTGCTGTCTGGAAATCAAGAAATTAAAAAATTAAATACAAAATTTAGAAAGAAAAATAAATCTACCGATGTTTTATCTTTTCCATTCTATGATAAAAAAAAATTAAAAAAAAAGTTAAAAAGTGAAAAAGAAATATATTTAGGAGATATAATAATTAATTTTCAAAAAGTAAAAGGAAAAAAAAATTTAAATTTTTTTAAATTAAATTTTGATAAATTATGGGTTCATGGACTCACTCATTTATTTGGTTATGATCATAAACGAGATAAAGATTTTAAAAAGATGCATCGAATAGAAAAAGATTATCTTAAATACATTTAATAATGTTTAAAAAATATCTTAATAATCGTTTTTTTGTTTTATATTTAACTCCAATAACCATTGGTTTATTATCAGTATTTTCATTTCAACCATTTAACCTAATAGCACTTAATTTTTTCATACTCCCAATATTTTTTTATTTTATAGTTTATATCAATAAAAAATCTAAAAGCACTTTTAGAAAAAAACCCTATAAAAAAAATTTATTTATTTTTGGATTATTATTTGGTTTTAGTTTTTATTTTAGTGGAATTTCATGGATTACTAATTCTTTAACATTTGATGATAATTTTAAAGTTTTAATACCTTTTGCTTTAATATTAATACCTTTATTTCTTAGTTTATTTATTGGATGCGTAACACTATTGGCTGGTCCATACTTAAATTATAATATTACATCAATCTTTATTTTTTCTGGAGCTATAGCTTTTTCAGATTTTTTAAGAGCAAAACTTTTTACCGGATTTCCCTGGAATTTGTGGGCCTATAGTCTTTCCTCGTCAACGGAGATGCTTCAAATCTTAAATTATATTGGACTATTTGCTTTTAATTTAATGGTAATAACATTTTTTACTTTACCCGTAATTTTATTTTTTAAAATTAACCCTATAAAAAAAATATTCATTTTCTTATTTTCTATAGTTTTAATCTTAAGCCTTTATATTTATGGTAATTATGAAATTAATAAAAATAATAATTTCTTAAAAACAATTGATGAGAAAATTAATGTCAAAATTATTTCACCTAATTTTGAGCTGGAGTATGGTCTAAGTATTGATCAAATTGAAAATAAATTAAAAAAAATAATTAGATATAGCAATCCTAGTTTTGATAGAAAAACCTTATTTATTTGGCCAGAAGGTATTTTTAGCGGATACCATTATAATGAAATTTTAATTTTTAAAGAATTAATGAAAAAAAATTTTAGTAAAAATCATTATATTATCTTTGGTGTAAATAAATTAGAAGAAAAAACAGGTTTATTTTATAACAGTTTACTTTTAGTTAATAATGAATTTGAAGTAATTCAACAATACAATAAACAGAAGCTTGTACCTTTTGGAGAATTTTTACCTTTTGAAAATTTGTTAAATAAATTTGGCTTAAAAAAAATAACAGAGGGGCATGGATCTTTCCAAAGAGGAAAAGAAAAAGTTAACTTAAAAATAGATCGATTAAATATACTTCCATTAATTTGTTATGAGGTTATATTCACAAAGTTTATTCAGGAAGCAAACATTAATACTAATCTAGTTGTAAATATTTCTGAAGATGCATGGTTTGGAAATACTATAGGGCCTGAACAACATTATGTGAAATCCATATTTAGAGCTATAGAACATGGAACTTTTTTTTTAAGATCCGCCAATAAAGGTATTAGTGCAATTATAGATAATAAAGGCATAACAATAAAACAATTAAATAGAAATGAAGCTGGAAATATAGAGTTTGAAGTACCGTTGATAAAATCTAAAAATAATAAAAATGATTTGATCTTTTTTGTTCTTTTAATTACATATCTGCTTATCTTTCAGTTTTATAAAAACAAAAAATATGAAAAATAATAAATATTTATTTACTAGTGAGTCTGTATCAGAAGGTCATCCAGATAAAGTTTGTGATAGAATTTCAGATATGGTTGTTGACTCTTATATGTCAAAAGATCCTTTTTCAAGAGTTGCTTGTGAGACATTAACAACAACTAATAAAGTTATTCTCGCAGGAGAAACAAGAGGACCTAAAATAGAAAAAGAAGAACTTATAAACAAAGTAAGAGATTGTATTAAAGATATTGGTTATGACCAGGATGGATTCAGTTGGAAAAATGCAAAAATAGAAACATTTTTGCATGAACAATCTTCAGATATTGCTATGGGCGTTGACTCAAAAGATAACAAAGATGAAGGCGCAGGCGATCAAGGAATAATGTTTGGTTATGCATGTAATGAAACAGAAGAATTAATGCCGGCACCAATACACTATTCACACAAAATTTTAAGATTAATGGCAGAAGATAGAAAAACGGGAAGTTTACAAGGAATAGAGCCAGACTCAAAAAGTCAAGTTTCAATGTTATATGAAAAAGATAAACCAGTTAAAGTTACTTCCGTTGTAGTTTCTACTCAACATTCAAAAGATTTAAATCAAGAAAAAGTTAGAGATTTAATTTTGCCCTACATTAGAAAATCAATTCCAGAAAATTTTTTAATAGATCTTAATCCTAAAGAAATTTATATTAATCCAACTGGACAGTTTATTATCGGAGGACCAGATGGCGATACGGGACTTACAGGAAGAAAAATTATTGTAGATACTTATGGAGGAGCAGCGCCACATGGAGGTGGAGCATTTTCAGGAAAAGACCCAACTAAGGTAGATAGATCAGCCGCCTATGCTTCAAGATACTTAGCAAAAAATATAGTTGCTGCTGGAGTTTCTGAAAAATGTCTAATTCAATTAGCTTACGCAATAGGAGTATCAAAGCCCTTATCAATTTTTATAAAATTAGCTAATGGAGACGAGGAAAAAGTTGAAAAGATAAAAAAAATTATTGATGATAATTTTAATTTATCTCCAAGAGGAATTAGAGAAATGTTAAAATTGAATAACCCTATATATGAAGTAACCTCAGCTTATGGACACTTTGGTAGAAAGGCCACAAATAAAGGTGAATTTACTTGGGAAAAAACCGATAAAACTGACTTATTTAAATTGTAATCTTGAAAAAACCATAATTTTCTTCTAAAACAGATTTAAATAATTAGATTTACAAAATGGGCTTAGGCCCATTTTTTTTTAGGAGTAATAAAATGTTAAATAGAGGTTTAGATAAACTAGAACTTTTGAGAATAGTAGAGGCAGTAGCTAACGAAAAATCTATAGATAAAGAGCTGGTGATTGGCTCAATGGAAAGTGCTATTCAAAAAGCAGCGCTTACAAAATTTGGAAATGATAATAATATCGAGGTTGTTATTGATAGAGAAAGTGGCGATATAAAAATCCAAAAAGTTTTAGATATTGTTGAAAAAGTTGAGGATCCTGCGAGAGAAATTACTTTGGATGATGCTCAAAAAAATGATCCCAAAAATATTGAGTTGAAGGTAGGCGTAAAAATATTTGAAGAATTGCCACAAATTGATTTTGGACGTATCGCAGCACAAAGTGCAAAACAAGTAATAAGCAGTAGAGTAAGAGAAGCTGAAAAAAATAGACAATATGAAGACTTTATTGATAAACAAGGACAAATACTAAGTGGAATTATAAAAAGATTAGAATATAGCAATGTAATTGTTGATCTAGGTAAAGCTGAGGGAGTTATTAAAAAAGACGAACTTATTCCAAGAGAAATCTTAAAAACAGGTGATCGTGTTAAAGCATATTGTTATGAAGTAAAAAAAGAATTAAAAGGTCATCAAATATTTCTGTCAAGAGCACACCCTCAATTTCTGGCAAAATTATTTTTTCAGGAAGTGCCTGAAATATATGAAGGTACCATAGAGATTAAATCAGTAGCAAGAGATCCAGGTAGTAGAGCAAAAATTTGTGTTCACTCTCAAGATTCCTCAATAGATCCTGTTGGTGCTTGTGTTGGTATGAGAGGAAGTAGAGTTCAGACAATCGTCAATGAACTACATGGTGAAAAAATTGACATAATTAAGTGGACAGAAGATCTCCCTACCTTGATTTCGGAGTCACTGTCTCCAGCAGAAATACAAAGAGTATTAATTGATCAAGATAATAAAAAAATTGACATTATTCTAACAGAAGAAAATTTAAGTAAAGCTATTGGTAGACGTGGACAAAATGTAAGATTAGCTTCTAAACTTACAAATTATGAAATTGACATTTTAACAGACCAAGAAGACTCTGAAAGAAGACAAGCAGAATTTAAAGAGAGAACTGAAACCTTAGTTAAAAATTTAGAGGTAGACGAAACTCTTGGTCAACTTTTAGTATCTGAGGGATTCCCAAGTATAGAAGATATTTCTCTGTCTACACCTGAAAACATTGCTAAAATTGATGCTATTGATGAAGAAACAGCTGCTGAGCTAATTAATAGATCTAAAGAAACTATTATTAAAGAAAAAGAGGCTGTATCATTAAAACTAAAAGAACTAGGTGTTGAAGAAGAGTTAATTAACCTCAAAGGCATAACACAAGGTATGCTTGTAATACTAGGTCAAAAAAATATTAAAAAATTAAGTGATTTTGCCGATCTATCATCTGACGAATTAATAGGTGGCTTTGATGAAATTAAAGGAAAAAAAATTAAAATTGAAGGGTATTTGGAAGAATTTTCTTTATCAAGAAAAGAAGCTGATGAATTAATTATGTCAGCTAGAGAGATTGCTTACAAGTAATGTTATGGAAAAAGACAATAAAAAAAAGACTCTTACAATATCATCTGATTTAAAAAAAAAAATTGACACTTCATTATTAAAGACTGATGGTAAAAAATCTTTTGCTGTTAAAAAAAAAGAACCTTTTAAAGGAAACAAAAGTTTAAATAGAACAAATCAAAATTATAACTCAACAAAAAGTTCTGATCCTAAAAAGAAAAATTTTGCTCGAAAGTTTGTTGAACAACAAGCAACTAAAGCTTTTATAAAAAAAGATGACAAGCCAACAGGAAAAAGTAAATTAAAACTAAAAGGCCCTATAGACAAAAGAGACTTTAAATTGACAGTTTCAAGAGCCTTAAACGTTGAAGAAATCGAAATTAAACAAAGAAGTTTAGCTTCTGTTAAAAGAGCGAGATTAAAAGAAAAAAAATTAGGCTCAGATGGCGAAAGAAAAGAATTCAAAAAAGTTTTACGTTCTGTAAATATTCCTGAACAAATAACTATTCAAGAGCTATCTAATAGAATGGCGGAAAAATCTAATGATATTATTAAATTTCTGTTTAATATGAAGGTTGTAGCTACAATTAATCATGTAATTGATAAAGATACTGCAGAATACATAGTTAAAGAATTTGGCCATACACCTATCTTTGAGGATAAACCAAATTTAGAAATTGGTAAAAAACAGGAAAAACTAGAGGGAGATGTTCAGTTGAGGCCTCCAGTTGTAACTATAATGGGTCATGTAGATCATGGAAAAACCTCTTTGCTTGATGCTTTGAGGGACACAAATGTTGTTTCAGGAGAACATGGAGGTATCACACAACATATTGGAGCCTATCAAGTTAGGACAGATAAAAATAAATTAATTACTTTTATAGACACTCCAGGTCATGCTGCATTTACTGAGATGCGTGCTAGAGGTTCAAAAATAACAGATATAGTAATCTTAGTTGTTGCAGCAGATGATGGAATTAAACCTCAAACAGTTGAAGCAATAAAGCATGCAAAAGCAGCCAATGTTCCTATCATTGTAGCAATAAATAAATGTGATTTGCCAGAAAAAAATATAAGTAAAATTAAAAATGAAATGATGCAATATGAATTAATAGCAGAAGACCTGAGCGGTGATACTTTATTTGTTGAAGTTTCTGCACTTAAGAAATTAAATTTAGATAAATTAAAAGAAAGTATTTTACTTCAATCTGAAATACTTGACTTAAAAGCGTCTTTTTCTGATCAAGCTAGAGGAGTAGTGATAGAATCAAAGATAGATAAAGGCAAAGGACCAGTATCAACAATTCTAGTAAGTAATGGTAGGCTTAAAAGAGGGGACCATTTTATTTGTGGTAACACTTGGGGAAAAGTTAGAGCTATGATTGATTACGATGGAAAAACAATAAATGAGGCTTTTCCTTCGGCACCTGTTGAAATTTTGGGAATGAATAGTTCTGCTTATGCAGGAGCTGAATTCTTAGTTACTAAAAATGAGAGTGAAGCTAAAAAAATGTCAGAATTTAAACAATTGAACTCTGATAAAACAAAGGTGCTTGTAAAAGATAAGACAACTTTATTTGAAGAAGCTAAAACTAAAGATGAACTGAATATAATTATAAAATCTGATGTACAAGGTTCTAGCGAGGCATTAAAAATGGCAATCAATAAAATTGAACATAAAGAAGTTGAAGCAAAAATTATTCTTTCAGATATAGGAATGATTAATGAAACAGATGTGTCCTTAGCAAAAGCATCAAATGCGATTCTAATAGGATTTAATGTAAAGCCTAATAGAGAAGCTAAAAAATTAGCTGAAGAACAAAAAATAGATATTAAATATTTTAATATTATTTATGAAGCGCTCGACCACGTTACAAAATCTCTTTCTGGTCTTTTAGAGCCAGATATTAAAGAAACAGTTTTAGGTAGCGCAGAAATTCAAAAAATATTTGCAGTTTCGAATGCTGGAAAAATTGCAGGATCAAAAGTTTTAAATGGAGAAATAAAAAGCAAATCTAAAGCAAGAATTATAAGAGATGGAGTTGTTGTTTATACAGGTGAAATAGTGACAATCTTTAGAGAAAAAAATCAAGTAAAAGAAGTTGGTACTGGTTTGGAATGTGGAATTAGCATCAAGGATTTTATAGATTTTAAAGAAAAAGACGTAATAGAATCGTATCTTGCGGAAGAAGTTCAAAGATCAATATAACAATGGGCAATCAAACTTCAGAAAGAACATTTAGCCAAAGACAATTAAGAGTCGGAGAACTAGTAAAACAAAATCTCGGAGAATTATTTATTAGAAATGAAGCCAAAATACCCTCAATAAATTCAAAACTAGTAACAGTAACCGAAGTTAGAATGACACCGGATCTAAAAACAGCTAGGGTATATGTTATTCCACTAGGTGGAGTAGACACTAAGGCAACAGTTAGGATCTTGACGGAATACTCACATCTTGTTAGAAGAGCCCTGTCTAAAAGGCTAGATATTAAGTTTCTTCCTAAACTCACTTTTGTAGAAGATAACTCATTCGAATATGCTGAAAAGATTGAAAGAATAATTAAGAAAAATAAAGAAAATGATAAAGAAAAAAAAAGACACAATTAAATCTCTAGCCATTCATGACAAAGATGTTGGCTCTGCAGAAATACAAATAGGTTTACTTACAGATAAAATATCAAAGTTAGCAGAACATTTTAAAAGCGCCAAAAAAGACAAGCACTCTGCTGTAGGTATGACTAAATCAGTTAATAAAAGAAAGAAATTACTTGCATACTTAAAAAAGAAAAAACCTGTGTCATATCAAAAAGTTTTAAAACAATTAAATTTAAGGAAATAATGTTTAAGATACATAAAGAAGAATTAGAAGTTAACGGAAAAAAATTAACTTTAGAAACTGGTAAAATAGCACGTCAAGCTGATGGAGCAATCATAGCAACTTGCGGTGAAACTGTTGTAATAGCAACTGTTGTAGGAGCAAAAAAATTAAAAGATGGACAAGATTTTTTTCCTCTATCAGTAAATTATCAGGAAAAATATTACGCAGCAGGAAAGATTCCTGGTGGATATTTTAAAAGAGAAGCAAGACCAACTGAGTCAGAGCAATTAATTTCAAGGCTAATTGATAGACCTATACGACCTTTGTTTCCCTCAAGCTTTATGAATGAAGTTCAATTGCTACCCACAGTATTATCATATGATGGCGAAAATCAAGCAGATGTGCTTTCAATTATAGCGTGTTCTGCCTCCCTAGCTATATCAGGGTTACCATTTGGAGGACCAATAGCAGCAAGTAGAGTTGGCTATAAAGACGGTAAGTATTTATTAAACCCATCGCCAGAAGAGCTAATAGATTCAGAATTAGATTTAGTTGTAGCTGGAACAAAAGACGCCGTTTTAATGGTTGAGTCAGAAACCTCAGGTCTTTCAGAAAAAATAATGTTAGAAGCTGTAAAATTCGGACATGAGAGTTTTGTGCCAGTAATAGAAGCAATAGAAAAGCTTGCCAAAAAAGCAGGTAAGCCTAAATGGGAAGTTGAAAAAGTAGATCACTCAGAAATTAAAAAGAAAATTACAAGTGCTGTTGAAGCAGATCTTAGAAAAGCTTTCAAGGAAATAGATAAAAAGAAAAGATCAACTGCTATTTCAGAAATAGAAACTAAATGTAAAGAAATGTTTGCTGAAGACGATAGCATAACTGAGAACCAAGCTATGGCTCAATTAAAGTTGCTTGAAAAAGATATTGTTAGAACTGCAATTATAAAAGATAAAAAAAGAATTGACGGAAGAGGTTTAGCAGACGTTAGACAAATTAAGTGTGAAGTTGGAGTATTACCAAGAACACATGGTTCTGCTTTATTTACAAGAGGTGAAACGCAAGCATTAGTGGTTACTACATTAGGAATGTCAGATGACGAGCAAAGAGTTGAAAGTTTAAATGGAATGCAAAGAAATAGATTTATGTTACATTATAATTTTCCCCCTTTCTCTGTTGGTGAGTGTGGAAGAATAGGTACAGGAAGAAGAGAAGTAGGCCATGGAAAATTAGCATGGAGAGCAATTAACTCGTCTTTACCAAAGGTGGAAAATTTTCCATATACGCTTAGAGTAGTTTCTGAAATTACAGAATCTAACGGCTCATCATCAATGGCAACAGTTTGTGGAACCTCACTAGCCCTTATGGATGCTGGTGTTCCAATCAAAGAACCAGTTGCTGGTATTGCTATGGGATTAATTAAAGAGGGAGATGATTTTTCTGTGCTATCAGATATTCTAGGAGACGAAGATCACCTAGGAGATATGGATTTTAAAGTAGCAGGTACAAAAAATGGTATTACATCGCTTCAAATGGATATTAAAATCACAGGTATAACTTTTGAAATTATGGAAAAAGCCTTAGACCAAGCAAAAGGTGGTAGAGAACATATTTTAGGGGAAATGAATAAAGCACTTAAAGACTCAAGAAAAGAATTTTCAAAACACACTCCGAAAATGGAAATTATCAAAGTTGATAAAAAAGATATAGCAACAGTAATAGGTAAAGGCGGAGCAACTATAAGGGAAATAGTTGAAACATCAGGAGCTAAAGTTGATGTTAAAGACACAGGAGAAGTGACAGTTGCTGCTCCAGATGAAGAATCTAGAAATAAGGCAATTGAATTTATTAAAAGTTTAGTTGCGAAACCAGAAATGGGAAAAATTTATAAAGGTAAGGTAGTTAAAATTATGGAATTCGGTGCCTTTGTAAACTTTTTAGGGAAACAAGACGGTCTTGTTCATATTTCAGAACTTGCAGCTAAAAGAGTTGAAAAAGTTGGAGATGTTGTAAAAGAAGGAGACGAAGTTTCAGTGAAAGTAGTTGGTTTTGATAGAGGTAAAGTAAAACTATCTATGAAACAAGCTAGCGCTTAAGAAATATTTTTAGGATCAGGCATTCCTACTTTATTGTATCCGGCATCAACATAATGAATTTCACCGGTAACACCCGCTGCTAAACCACTTAGTAGATACAAAGCTGAATTTCCAACATCATGAATATCTACATTTCTTTTTAAAAAAGAATGATCTTCATTCCATTTATATAAAAATTTAGCATCACCAATAGCTGAAGCTGCTAAAGTTTTGATGGGCCCTGCACTTATTGCGTTAACTCGTATTCCTTTGGCACCGAGATCTCTTGCTAGGTATTTAACACTAGCTTCTAGAGCAGATTTACAGACACCCATAATATTATAATTTGGAATAGCTTTTGTGGACTCATAAGTTAAGGTCAGCAAGCTTCCTCCCTCTTTCATAATTTTAGCTGCTTCCTTAGAAACTTCTGTAAAAGAAAAGCAAGAAATAAGCATACTTCTTAAAAAATTTTCTCTACTAGTATTCAAATACTCACCTGATAATTCTGATTTATCCGAAAAAGCTACAGCATGAACAATAAAATCAATCTGACCCCACTGAGATTTAATGTCTTCAAAAAGTTTGACTACTTCATCTTTTTTTTCAACATCACAGTTAAAGGTAATTTTAGAATTTAATTTTTCTGCCAATGGTATTACTCTTTTCTTTAATGCGTCAGCTGGGTATGTAAAAGCAAGTTCCGCACCTGCTTCTGCAAGTTTTTGTGAGATACCCCAAGCAATAGAACGTTCATTAGCAACGCCCATGATTAATCCTTTTTTACCTTTCATTAAACTCATAATTATATTTTTTCGAAAATTAATGAAGCATTAGTTCCACCAAAACCAAAACTATTGGACATAACAGTGTTTAATATTACTTCTTTTTCTGTTTTAGTAACAATTGGAAACTTTTTTGCCTCTTCATCCATCTCAGTAATATTTGCTGATCCAGTTATGAAGTTATTTTTCATCATGATTAAACAATAGATAGCTTCATGAACTGATGCCGCTCCCAGAGGATGACCAGATAATGATTTAGTAGAACTAATTTTAGGAATTTCATTTCCAAAAACTTTCTTAACAGCATTTAATTCTGTAATATCACCCACAGGTGTTGAAGTCCCATGAGTATTGATATAATCAATTTTATTTTTAGTATTTGCCATAGCCATTTGCATACATCTAACAGCTCCTTCACCTGATGGCGCAACCATGTCGTATCCATCTGATGTTGCCCCATAACCAGTTAATTCTGCGTATATTTTAGCGCCTCTTGCTTTAGCGTGTTCATAATCTTCAAGCACTAGCACTCCTCCACCGCCAGCGATAACAAATCCATCTCTAGTTTTATCATAAGCTCTTGATGCTGTTTCAGGTGCATCATTATATTTCGATGATAATGCAGTCATAGCATCAAACATTGCAGTCATTGCCCAATGTATTTCTTCACTACCACCTGCAAAAACAACATCTTGTTTTCCCATTTGAATTAGTTCCATCGAATTGCCAATACAGTGTCCGCTAGTAGCACATGCAGAACTCATTGTATAATTAGTTCCTTTAATTTTAAAAGGAACAGCAAGAGTTGCAGATGCTGTGCTCGCCATAGTTCTTGGAACGATAAATGGTCCCATTAGTTTTGGAGTTTTTGCTCTAGTTTTATCAGCTGCAACGATAACATTTTCTATTGAAGGTCCACCTGAACCCATAACAATACCAGTTTTAAAATTACTTACATCACCATCTTCTAATCCAGAATCTTTAATCGCCTCTTTCATCGCTATATAGTTATAAGCGGATCCTGATCCCATAAATCTTATTGTTTTTCTATCTATGTGATCTTCAAGTTTTATATTAGGTTTGCCATGAATATGACTTCTTAAGTTGTGTTCTTTATATTCTTCTGTATATGAAATGCCTGATTTTGAATTTAGTAGTGATTGATGTACTTCTTCTTGATTATTACCAAGACAAGATACAATGCCAAGACCTGTGATAACCACTCTTCTCATGACTTAAATAGTCCTACTTTTAAATTTTCTGCCTTGTAAATTATTTTACCATCAGCGCTTAAAACACCATTCGCTAGCCCCACAGCTGTGCCTTCCTTTTTTAAAATTCTTTTTACATTTATTTCGTAACTAGCCATTTTTACACTTTTTAAAACTTCTCCAGTAAACTTTACAGTATTAACTCCTAAAGCTCTGCCTTTTCCTGGTTCTCCAATCCATCCTAAAAAGAACCCAACTAATTGCCACATCGCATCCAACCCAAGGCATCCCGGCATCACTGGATCACTTTTAAAATGACAATCAAAAAACCATAAATTTTCTTTGATATCAAGTTCAGCTTTAATAAAACCTTTTTTATATTCCCCTGAATTTTCCTCAATTTTTGTTATTCTGTCAAACATTAGCATTGGTGGTAGAGGCAATTTAGCGTTTCCCTCACCAAAAAGGTTACCTTTTCCGCACTCGATTAATTCTTCATAATTGTAATTATTTTTTTGCATTAGATAAATTAGCTGTTTTTAATTGATTTATATACCATTTAATATAAAAATACTTTAGAACGTTTATAAATAAAGAAACTAATAACACTTATCTTATGACCCAAAATAATGAAATTGTAAACAAATTAAGGTCCTCTAAACTAAGACCAACAAAACAAAGAATAAGAATAGGTGAATTTTTATTTAATAGAGAAAAAACTTTCCATTTCACAGTAGATAAATTAAATAAAATTTTAAATAAGAAAGATTCAGAAAAAATTTCTCTAGCTACTATTTACAATACAGTCGATGCCTTTAGAAAAGCCGGGCATCTAAAAGAAATATTAACAAATAACAACACAAGTTACTTTGACACAAATGTAAGCTCACATCATCACTTTTATGATGGCGAAACTAATGAATTGACGGATATAAATTATAATGAAATTGAGGTTGCGAAGTTGCCGCATGCCCCAAAAGGAAAGAAAATTAAAGACGTTGAAGTTATAATAAGTTTGCAAAAACATCGAGACCATTCTTGACTTTCCAGTTTAGAATAATTATAAACTAATAAAAACTAATTATAAACGAGGATAACAAATGAGCGTTGAATTTAAAAAAAAAGAATCAGGTAAATGCCCGGTAGCACACGGTGCTATGAGTAAAAATAACCAATCAACTACAGAAGAGTGGTGGCCTAAAAATTTAAAGTTAGATATTTTACATCAACATGACACAAAGACAAATCCAATGGATAGTGGATTTAACTATAAAGAAGAAGTTAAAAAATTAGATTTCAAAGAGATTAAAAAAGACTTATTAAACTTAATGACAGATAGCCAAGAATGGTGGCCAGTCGATCTTGGTCACTACGGTGGTTTATTTATTAGAATGGCTTGGCACTCAGCAGGAACATATAGAATAGCAGATGGAAGAGGTGGAAGTGGAACGGGTAATCACAGGTTTGCTCCACTAAACTCTTGGCCTGACAATACAAATTTAGATAAAGCAAGAAGATTGCTTTGGCCTATTAAAAAGAAACATGGAAATAAAATTAGCTGGGCTGATTTAATGATTTTAGCTGGAAATATGGCTTATGAATCCATGGGTCTGAAAATGTATGGTTTTTCATTTGGCAGAGAAGATATATGGCATCCAGAAAAAGATGTTTATTGGGGTTCGGAAAAAGAGTGGATGAAATCTGAAAGATATACAAACAAAGAAGATAGAACATCACTGCAAAATCCTTTAGCTGCAGTTGTGATGGGTTTAATTTATGTAAATCCTGAAGGCGTAGAGGGCGTATCTGACCCGTTAAGAACCGCTCATGATGTTAGAGAAACATTCGGTCGTATGGCAATGAACGATGAGGAAACATGTGCGTTAACAGTTGGAGGACACTCAGTTGGAAGAGCTCACGGTAACGGAGACGGTTCTTTGCAAGGCCCAGAACCCGAGGCAGCTGCCGTACATGAACAAGGATTTGGATGGAACATTAAAGGCGGTGGTTTAGGCGTTAACCAAGTAACTAGTGGAATTGAAGGTGCTTGGACAACGCATCCTAATAAATGGGATGATACTTATTTAAAACTTTTATTAGATTATGAATGGGAGCTTAAGAAGAGCCCTGCTGGGGCTAATCAATGGGAACCAGTTAATATGAAAGATGAGGATAAACCAGTCGACTTAGCGGACCCTAAAATAAAAAGAAATCCAATAATGACTGATGCAGACATGGCAATGAAAATGGATCCTAGTTATAGGAAAATTTCTGAAAAGTTCAGAAAAGACCACAAATACATGTCAGACACTTTTGCGAGAGCTTGGTTTAAATTAACCCACAGAGATTTAGGTCCTAAAAAGTATTATATAGGCCCTGATGCTCCTAAAGAAGATTTAATTTGGCAAGATCCAGTTGCAGATGGTAAAAAAGATTTTGATGTAAACAAAGCAAAAAAATTAATTGAAGCAACAGGACTTAAAACATCAGATTTAATAAGTACTGCTTGGGATAGCGCAAGAACATACAGAAGAACTGATTGCAGAGGTGGTGCTAATGGTGCAAGAATACGATTAAGCCCTCAAAAAGATTGGGAGGGCAATGAACCAGCCAGACTTAATAAAGTTATGGGCAAACTTGAAAAAGTAGCTAAAGATGTCGGAGCAAGTGTAGCAGATATTATAGTGCTTGCTGGGAACGTTGGCTTAGAACAATCAATTAAAATGGGTGGATTAGATGTCAAAGTCCCTTTTGCACCTGGTAGAGGAGACGCAACGCAAAATCAAACTGATATGGATTCATTTAAGGTATTAGAACCTATTCATGACGCATTCAGAAACTGGGTAAAACAAGAATACATAGTTAGCCCAGAAGAACTTATGCTTGATAGAGCGTCTCTAATGGACTTGTCAGCTAAAGAAATGACAGTTCTAATTGGAGGAATGAGAGTTCTAGACACAAACCATGGTGGAACAAAGCACGGAGTATTTACTGATAATGCTGGAGTTTTAACTAATGATTTTTTTGTAAATTTAACAGATATGAAATTTAAATGGAAACCACTAGGTAAGGATATGTATGAAATTGTGGACCGTAAAACAAAAAAAACTAAATTTACAGCAACGAGAGTTGACTTAGTATTTGGTTCCAATTCGGTACTAAGATCATACGCTGAAGTTTATGCTCAAGATGATAATAAAGAAAAATTTGTAAAAGACTTTGTTGCTGTTTGGACTAAGGTGATGAATGCCGACAGACAAGAAGTTAAAAAGCTACATTAAGTCCTTTGCAAACTATATTGAAAAGAGAATGTTTTAAAAATGAATAATGAAAATCTAAGTGATTTTTACAAAGTACCTGACATTAAATTCGATATATCTAGATTAAGGTCAGATCTTGAAAAAGTATTAAAAAAAAAAAAATTTAACACGT
>Ga0213869_10001382_pt1 | contig 18294 bp, 17 predicted proteins | sample PICome_10_FD_160083 | JGI IMG/M metagenome (GOLD analysis project Ga0213869, IMG submission 160083) | Coastal seawater microbial communities near Pivers Island, North Carolina, United States - PICO132 | ecosystem: Environmental > Aquatic > Marine > Coastal | place: USA: North Carolina...
CACTGGTTCTAATGGTTTGGGTGGTGAATGGAGCCTAAATCAAATGCCCGAAACAAATATTAATAATTTAAAATCAGAAAAAAAAATAGATTTTTCAAATAGAATTGAAGGATATCTTTCTGGAAAGTCTATAGAAAAAAATTTTAATTTAAAATTTAAACAAAAATTAACTGCAAAAGAAATTTTTTCTAATTATAGAAATAATGAAGTGAATGCTGAAGAATTTATAACTAATTTTAAAGAAAAACTTGCACGATCGTTAATTATAATAATTACTACAATTGATCCTGATGCCATAGTTTTTGGCGGTGGCATATCAAACGAAATCGATTTTTTAGATGAAATAAAACTATTAACTTCAAAATTGATAAATGAACCAAACTTAAAAACTGTTTTTCTTAAACCATTGTATGGAGACGCTAGTGGTGTTAGAGGAGCAGCTCTACTGGGTAGAGAAAATTTTATTTAAGAATTTTTTTAATTCTATCTTGTGTAAATTTTAAAGGTATTTTACATTTAGTTGATAAAGTTTCAGTTTTTTTTAATTTTGCTGATCTCATTATCGATTGAATTATATCCAAAACGTGTAAAGACAATTCTCCATTACACATATGTTCAATTTTATTCTCAATCGCGTAAGCCATTTCAGATAAACCGGCCCCTCTGTAATTTGCATTTGTTGGTGACTCGTTTGCTCTAGAACTTTGACTTTTTATATTAATCTTACCTAATTCTAAATTATGTGTTTCGTGTTCTATCCATTCACCTCCTAATTCAAGACAAGTAAAAACTGATCCACCAAACATATTTGGATCTGGTACTATAATGGACCCTTTATCACCATACAATTCTATATGATTTCTTTTATGATCTTTAACATCAAAAGAAAGAGTCATTTGTATTAATGAATTATTCCAAAATTCTAATGTAGAAACATAAGTAGTATCGCATTCGACTTTAAACTTTTTTCCTTTTCTTGGACCTATACCTATTTCTCTTTCATCAAATACTTTTTTTGATCTACTTGTAACAGATTTTACTGGCCCTAATAATGTAACTAATGCTGTAATATAGTAAGGCCCCATATCTATAACTGGACCACCTTCTTTTTCTGCAAACCATGGTTCTGGGCTAGGATGGTAAGATTGAACACCAGGATAAGCAAAAATTGCATTTCCTAAGTTAATTTTCCCAATTAATCCGCTTTCTATTAATTCTTTAGATTTTTGAATACCCGCTCCAAGAACTGTGTCAGGGGCACTTCCTAAATAAAGATTATTTTTTTTTGAAACATCTAATAATTTTTTTCCATCATTAAAATCTATACATAAAGGTTTTTCACTATAAGAATGTTTACCGGCATTGAGTGCTCTTTCAGATACTTCAAAATGTGCTTTTGGTATAGTGAGATTTAAAATTATCTCAATATCTTTATCATTAAAAATTTTTTCAAGGTCAGAAAATTCTATATTATTTTCTTTAGCACATATTTTTGCTGTTTCAGTATTCAAATCTGCACATTTAATAATCTTAATATTATTAAAATATTTTTCTGCTCTAAAATAAGTTTCAGAAATATGACCACAGCCAACAAGACCGACTTTAAAAACTTTATTCATGAAAATTAAACACCTTTTCTTTGTTTTTTCTTACCTTCAAGATGTTCTTTTAAGGATTTTTTGTTTTCTTCTGTAGTCGGTATACCAAGTGTTGGGCTTTCCCAATAAGCAGATCCTTCTAACCATTGGTATCCATCAGTATGAATTGAAATTACATAAGTTTTTTTTGATTTTTTCGCTCTTTGATAAGCTTCCTCTAATTCAGCAATTGAATTAACATGTTCACCAGCGGCACCCATGCTTTTCGCATGACCTGCGAAATCTACAGGCACAAGGTTAGGGGTCTTTGAACTTTTAAGAAGACAGTTGAATTCTTTGCCACCTTTATATAATTGCAACCTATTAATTACGGCATGACCACCATTGTCGCAAACTATTAATATGAGTTTATTGTTGGTTATTACAGAGCTATAAATATCAGAGTTGTAAAGAAGATATGAACCGTCTCCAACAAATGAAACAACTTCTTTATCAGGATTTGCCATCTTAATACCAAGTGCACCAGAAATTTCATAACTCATACAACTAAAACCCCACTCAGTCTCATGAGTGTTTAATTCTCTTGGTTTCCAAACTTGAATTACTTCACCAACTAAACCACCAGCGGCAGTAACGGCTATATCTGAAGGATCTGAATTTCTATAACAGGCGCCAACTACTTGAGCATAGCTTGGTAATTTTTGATTTGTGGGACCACTCTCTTTATCAACATAAGACTCCCAATTTTTTAATTCAATTCTCGATTTTTTGTGCCAACCATCATCAGCTTTCCAAGAACCTAAAGCTTGTGATAGTTCTGTTAAAGAAACTTTAGCATCTCCAACAATAGCTTGCGCCATGTGTTTGTTCGCATCAAATCGTGCGGCATTTATAGAAACTAATTTAAAATTAGGATTTTCAAAATTTGCCCAAGAGCCTGTAGTAAAATCTGCAAGTTTAGTTCCAATAGCAATCGCTGTATCAGTTTCTTTACTTAAATTGTTTGCAGCTCTTCCACCTAAACCACCAATAGTTCCTAAATAATGAGTATGGTCTTTTTTCATCGATGAGTATCCCATTACGGTTTGTGTTACAGGAATGTTGTGTTTTTTTGCGAAATCACTTAGTTCATCTGTGGCATCTGAATAAAAAACTCCTCCACCAGCAATGACAATTGGTTTCTTAGATTTTTTAATGAGTTCAGCAGCCTCTTTGATTTGAAAATCGTCTGGTTTTGGTCTTCTAATCGTATGAACTCTTTCTTTAAAGAATTCTTCTGGATAATCATAAATTTCACCTTGAACATCTTGACTTAATGAAATGCATGCTGGTCCACAATCAGCAGGGTCTAACATCACTTGTATTGCTTGTTGTAAGCTTGAAATAATTTGCTCGGGTCTATTTATTCTGTCAAAATATCTAACAACAGGTTTAAATCCATCGTTTTGTGTTATTCCTGGATTATTAAAATGTTCCACTTGCTGTAATACTGGATCAGGCATTCTGTTTGCAAATGTATCTCCTGGTAAAAAAAGTATTGGAAGCCTATTACTCATTGCAACAGCTGCCGCTGTAATCATGTTTGTGGAACCCGGTCCAACTGAGGAGGTGGCGATAAAAATTTGTTTTCTTCTTTTTGCTCTTGCATATGCAATTCCTGTTAAAGCCATATTTTGTTCATGATGGCCTCTCCAAGTAGGAAGTTCTTTTTGATTTTCTTGTAGAGCTTGTCCTAAACAGGCAACATTACCATGTCCAAAAATTCCAAATACACCTGGAAATAATGGTACTTTTTTTCCATCTATAAGAGTTTTTTGAGCAATGAGATATTTAACTAAAGCATGAGCACAAGTAAGTTGAATATTTTTCATAAATTCAATATAAACTATTTAATTAATATTCTTTATTCAACAACAATATATGTACGAAAAATACGGACAGTTTATCGACGGCAAATGGCAAAAGTCAGCTAGTGGAGAAACTTATGACGTCATTAATCCAGCCACTGAAGAAACAATAGGGAAGGCATCTAAAGCTAATAGTTCTGATGTACAAAGTGCTCTTAAATCTGCTGAAAAAGGTTTAAAAATTTGGAGAAATACTTCTCCTTGGGAAAGAGCAAGAATTATAAGAAAAATTTCTGAATTAATGAGAGAAAGAGTTGATGTTTTATCAAAATGGCTGACATTAGAAGTTGGAAAACCTTTAACAGAAGGACCAGGTGAAGTAGGTGGAGCAGCGGATATATTCGAATGGAATTCAGAAGAAACTAAAAGAATTTTTGGAGAAATAAACCAAAGTCGCTTTCCTAACACTCGTATACATGTAATATATCAACCGATTGGTGTCGTTGCAGCTCTAGTTCCTTGGAATTTTCCAGTAGTGCTTGCATCTAGAAAAATTTCTACTGCATTAGCTGCAGGTTGTTCAGTCATTGTTAAACCTGATATTATAACGCCTGGAAGTGTAATGGAAATTGTAGATATTTGTAGAGAAGCAGGTGTTCCTCCAGGAGTAGTAAATTTATTATCAGGTGATCCAGCAGAAATATCAGAAGAACTTATAAAATCTGATGTAATAAAAAAAATCTCAATTACTGGATCTACAAGAGTAGGAAAATTAATTTTAAAACAAGCAGCTGACAAAGTACAAAGAGTTACAATGGAATTAAGTGGCCACTCACCATTTATAGTGTTTGATGATGTCGATTTAAATAAAGTAACTGATATGGCTATCACTGCAAAATTTAGAAATAACGGCCAAGTTTGTATTTCTCCTAATAGATTTTATATACATGAAAAAAAAAAAGATGAATTTGCTAATTTAATGATAGAAAAGACAAAAAAATTAAAAATTGGCAATGGAATGGATAAAGACACATTGCTTGGTCCATTATGTACCAAACAAAGACTAGAAGGAATTGAAAAATTAGTTGAAACTACCAAAAAAGAAGGTGGAAAAGTTTTATTAGGTGGCAAGAGAGCGGCAAACTTTAATAAAGGTTATTATTATGAACCAACAATATTTGATGACGTTAAAGATAGTTTTACCATTATGAAAGAAGAACCGTTTGGTCCAATTGTACCCATATTAACTTTTAAGAATTTTGATGAAGTAATGAAGAGAGCTAACGATAATGATTTGGGATTGTGTAGTTATGTTTATACAACCGATCTAAAAAAAGCTAATAAAGCCTCAGAAATACTAGAAACAGGATGTGTGGCTGTTAATACACCCGTGGTAGCTGTAGCAGAAGCTCCTTTTGGAGGGATAAAACAGACTGGATATGGAAGAGAAGGAGGATCAATGGCAATTAAAGATTACCTTAACATTAAATATACTCATTTTGGTATTTCCTACGAATGAGAAAAAATAAACTAAAGCAAATGTTTAAAGAAAATAAACCTATTGTTAATGGTTGGTTGCAAATTCCTAATGCCTACTCTGCTGAAGTAATGGCCCACCAAGGTTGGGACTCTTGTACAATTGACATGCAACATGGCGTTATTGATTATCCAAATGCTTTAAGTATGCTTCAAGGCATATCAACAACCGATGTTACACCCTTAGCTAGAGTAAACTGGAACGAGCCTGGTCAGATTATGAAGATTTTAGATGCAGGTTGCTACGGAGTTATTTGCCCAATGGTAAGTAATCGTCAAGAGGCAGAAAAATTTGTTCAAGCATGTTTATATCCATCAAAAGGTTATCGAAGTTTCGGGCCTATAAGGGGACTATTATACGGAGGTGCAGATTATGCTAAACATTCTGACACAGAAATTCTAAAATTAGCGATGATTGAAACAAAAGAAGCTTTAGAAAAATTAGACGAAATTTTAGAAACACCAAATCTTGATGGGATATATATTGGACCAGCTGATTTAAGTTTAGCTTTGGGTGAAGAACCCGGTTTTGATAAATCTGAAAATACAAATGCATATAAAGAAATTTTAAGAATATTAGAAGCAGCACATAAAAGAAATTTATTAGCTGGTATTCATAATGGCTCTGCTGAGTATGCTAAAAAAATGATTACTAAAGGTTTTAATTTAGTTACCATTGGATCTGATCAAAGATTTTTGAGCAGTGGAGCAAAGCAGGCTGTTGAAGAAATAAAAGGTACTAAAAAAAGTCAGGACATAAAAGGGTACTAATTATTGTGATTTACTACGTTTATATGCTCAAGTCTAAGAGCATTAGAACTATTACTTATGTTGGTTATACTAACAACCTTGAAAAAAGAATAAAATTACATAATTCTGGAAAAGGGGCAAAGTTTACTAGAGGAAGAAAATGGGAGCTTATTTATAAAGAAAAATATAAATCAAAAAAAGAGGCAATTTCTAGAGAATATTATATAAAGAAGAATCGAGTATTAAGAAATAATATTAAAAATGAAAATCTCAATTCTCCTTCCATATAAAGAAAATTTTTCACCAGAATACCCGGGTGCAGTTTCACTTTTTGTTTACGAAACATCTAGAATTAGTAAATACAAAAAAAATATTACTATTTTTGGAAATACTAGTTTCAAAAAAAAATTTAATCTTAAGTATGTGAATATTGATTTAAAAAAAGAAATATTTACAAGTCAAACGAAAAACTACGTTAAAAAATTTATAAATATAGAAAAGAAAATGAGTTCAGCATTAATTGAAGTTCATAATAGACCTAGCTACATACATTTAATTAATGAAAGAATAAAAAATAAAGTTTTAACTCTATATTTTCACAATGATCCTTTATCAATGGAGGGTTCTAAAACAATTAAACAGAGAAAAAATCTTTTAAAAAATTGTTATAAAATTATTTTTAATAGTTCATGGTCAAAAAAAAGGTTTTTAGAGGGATTAGAAAATAAATTTATCAATAGTAATAAATTATTAGTTTTTTATCAATCAGCAAAAAAAGGTAGTCTATCATTGCTTAAAGATAAAAAAAAATGGATAACGTTTGTTGGAAAATTAAATAGAGCTAAAGGATATGATGTTTTTGTAAAATCAATAAAAAAAGTACTAAACAAGCATAAAGAATGGAAAGCAATAATAATTGGTGACGAAAAAAGAGAAAAAATATTTTTAAATCACAAAAATGCTTCCACATTAGGTTTTAAAAGTCATACAGAAGTTCTTAAGGTGTTTAAAAAAACAAGTATTACAGTTGCATGCTCACGTTGGGAAGAACCTTTTGGCAGAACTAGCCTTGAAGCCGCTGCTAATGGTTGTGCTGTTATTATAACTAATAAAGGTGGATTACCAGAAACGGTAACAGATGCAAAAATTATAGAAGTTTTAAACGAAAAAAACTTAACAAAAATTATTAATAATTTAATAACAAATAATAAATTACGTAAAAATCTTCAAGAACGATCAATTAAAAACTTTTATTTGACTCATGAATATGTGTCGAAGAATATTGATAATTATCGTTCAGAAAAATTATTCACAAAAAAAACTTTTTTTTTAAAAAAAAGTATAAAATGCTTAAGAATTTTACATGTAACAAATTTCAATGAAAGATTGGACGGACGCCTTTTTTTTAATACAGGTAGAAGAATAAATAATGGATTTATAAGACTTGGTCATAGCGTGTTAGGATTTAGTGATAGAGATATTTTAAAATACTACAAATCATATAAAGATTTTAAAGGTTCAAATACCTTGAATGATAAATTAAAAAAAACTTGTTATAATTATAAACCTGATTTAGTAATTACCGGACACGCCGATCTTATTTCACACGATCAAATACAAGAATTAAAAGAAGACAACCCAAACACTAAATTTGCTCAATGGTTTTTAGATCCATTAAATAAAAATGGACCAGATTTTGAAAGAAATAAAAATCGTATTTTAGATAAAATTGAACTTATGGACGCAACTTTTACGACTACTTGCCCATCTGTTTTAAATTTTTTACCTAATAAAAATAAGAATTTTTACATACCAAACCCAAGTGATCACTCATTTGAAACTTTAAATAATTTTAAAGAATCTTGTAATGTAGATGTCTTCTTTGCTTTAAGTCACGGCGTACATAGAGGAAAACTAAAATCAGGTAAAGAAGATGATAGAATTACTTTTTTGAGGAAACTGCAGGATATTACATCTGATGTAAAGTTTGATTTATATGGCATAAAAAATATTCAGCCAATATGGGCAGATCATTATTTTAAAACCATTTCAAATGCAAAAATGGGCTTAAATTTAAGTAGAGGAGAAGCAATTAAATACTATAGTAGTGATAGAATTACTCAAATTGTAGGTAATGGGCTTGTTTGTTTGATAGACGAGAAAACTCACTATAGAGACTTTTTTACAGATGAAGAAATGGTTTTTTATAAAAATGTAAATGATTTGTCTGATAAAATCACTAAAATATCTCGTGATGACAAACTTAGAAAAAGTATTGCACAAAAAGGTAAACGTAAATATATGAAATATTTTAATTCAACGATTGTAGCTAATTATATTATTAACAAAACTTTAGATTTAAATGATAAGAAATATTTATGGGAAAAGTAAAAAAAAAAATTGCACTTATTTTTGGAATAACTGGTCAAGATGGGTCATACTTAGCTGAATTTTTATTAAAAAAGAATTACATAATACATGGAGTAAAGAGAAGGTCCTCAAGTGCAAACACAGAAAGAATTGATCATTTATTTGATAGTTTAAATTTCTCTAATAAAAATTTTTTTATTCACTACGGGGATATTTCAGATGGTACAAGCACCCTAAATATAATTAATAAAATTAAACCAGATGAGATCTATAACTTAGCTGCTCAAAGTCATGTAAGAGTATCATTTGATGTACCGGAATATACTGCTGATGTAACTGCTCTTGGTGCATTAAGAATTTTAGAGTCAATTAAAATTCTTAATTTAAAAAAAACAAAATATTATCAAGCGTCTAGCTCTGAGATGTTTGGACTAGTTGATAAAAGAAAATCATTAAATGAAAAAACACCTTTTCATCCAAGGTCTGTTTATGGTGTTTCAAAAGTTTTTGCTTATCATGCAGCTGTGCATTACAGAGAAGCTTATGGATTATTTGCTTCAAATGGAATTTTATTTAATCATGAGTCACCAAGAAGAGGGCCTACATTTGTTACAAAAAAAATAGTTCAAGGTTTAGTTAGAATTAAAAAAGGTTTACAAAAAAAACTTACATTAGGCAATTTATACGCGGTAAGAGACTGGGGTCATGCAAAAGACTATGCGATATCAATGTGGAAAATTCTACAATATAAACAACCAGATGATTGGGTTATTGCAACAAATAAAGAAAACACTGTCAAAAATTTTGTAAATTTAACTGCAAAAAAACTTTCTTTACGTTTGAAATGGTCAGGTAAAGGAATAAAAGAAAAAGCCATTGATGTAGAAACAAAAAAAATCGTCATAGATTTAGATCCTAAATTTCTTAGACCTAGTGAGGTTGACTTTCTTAGAGGTGATTTTTCTAAAGCTAGAAAAAAACTCAATTGGAAACCTTTAATTTCTACAAACGAGTTAATTGAAGATATGATAAATGAAGAAATTTCTAAATAATTCTAGATGAGTAATTTTTTTTATCCACTAATTGAGAATCCATATCGTAATAGAGATATAAATGAAGGAATAAAAGTTTTAAAATCGAAAAAACTTACAATTGGTCCAAAGACTGATGAATTTCAAAAATATTTTTCAAAAAAGTTAAAATCTAAATTTTCACTAATGGTAAATTCTGGGTCGTCTGCAAATTTACTTGCACTACAATGTTTAATTAATCCTTATAGAAAAAAAAGACTAAAACCTGGAGATGAAATTCTCATTCCCTCATTATGTTGGTCAACATCTTTATGGCCTATCATTCAATCTGGTTTAAAACCAAAGTTTGTTGATATTGATTTAGAAACTTTAAATATAAATTTAAATGATCTTAAAAAGAAGATTTCCAAAAAAACTAAAGCAATCCTAGTGGTACATGTACTTGGTAATTGTGTAGATATGACTCAATTAATGGATATAATTAAAAAGCATAACTTGATATTGATAGAAGATACTTGTGAATCTCTCGGTACTAAATTTAAAAACAAATATTTAGGAACATTTGGAGATTTTTCATCATTTTCTTTTTATTCATCTCATCAAATCTCCTCGGGAGAGGGCGGTATGATTTGCTGCAAAAACAAAGAAGATCATGAAATTATTAAATCGCTAAGAGCTCATGGCTGGTCAAGAGGATTAAAAAATGAGAAAAAAATAGCCTCTTCTAACAAGCATTTAGATAGTAGATTTATTTTTTATAATTCTGGTTTCAACTTAAGATCTACGGATATTTCAGCAAGTATTGGGCTTAATCAATTTAAGGATTTAGACAAATTTATTAAGCTTAGATCAGTAAATAGATTTAAGATTCTAAGATCCTTAAAAAAAAATAAAAAAATTGAAAAAAACATAAGATTTATAGAGGCAAATAACCATGTTAAAGCATCATGGTTTGGAATACCAATACTACTTTCTAAAAAAATAAATAGAGTCAAATTTTTAAAAAAAATAGAAAATATTGGTGTAGAAACTAGACCTATAATAAGCGGAAATTTCTTAAAACAACCCTCTATAAAAAAATATAAGCTTTTACAAAATTCTAAATTTATAAATTCCGATATAGTTAATAAACATGGTTTTTTTATTGGACTGCCGACAAGTCCTATATCAGATGAAAAAATAAAAAAACTTGTAGGTGCATTTGAAAAAAGTCTCTAAAAAAATAATTTTAATCACGGGTGGAAAGGGTGTATTAGGTTCCTATTTTTATAATAAATATAAAACCAAATATAAAATCATATCTTTTCCTTATAGATTAGAACAAATTAAAAAATTACAGGAATGGCTTAAAAAAAAAAGTTTTCAATATTTTATTCATTTCGCGGCAATCACATCTAAACAAAAAAAGAATTACAATAAAATTAATTTAATAAATAAAAAACTACCAATACAAATTATTAGGTTATTACAAAAGAATTTTAAAAAAGATTTTAAATACTTTTTATTCATTTCAACTAGTCATGTTTACGGCTTCCATAAAAACAAGGTATCCGAGTATGCTAGAAGGAAACCATTTAGCAAATATGGAAGAACTAAAAAAGCAGTAGAAGATTTTATCTTAAATCGAAAAAATAAATTTTATTTTAAAATTGGAATTGCAAGAATTTTTAACTTTACTTCTAATAAACAAAATAAAGGACATTTTATTCCGGATGTTTACACAAAAATTAAGAACAATGAAAATCTGATTAATTTGAATAAAAATAGAGATTTTATTCACATCGATGATGTTGCTCGATCTTTAGAATTAATGATAAGAAAAAGAAAAGATAAAGCTTTAAATATTTGTAGCGGAAATAAGATAAATTTAGTTTCTTTGACCAAAAAATTAAATTCCATATCATTAAATAAAAAATTAATTTTTATGAATTCAAGAAAAAAAATTTATCAAGATATTTATGGAAACAATAGTTTATTAAAAAAACTTGGTATGAAGAAATTTAAAAATCTAAATATTATTCTAAATTCTTTTTTATATGGAAAAAAAGCAAATATTAATAATAGATAATTCTGGTCTGTCGTTTACAGGCGATGATATAAATGGTCCTCTGCTAAGAGGAACGGAAACTTCATTAATATTACTTTCAGAAGCGTTTGCAAAAAAAAATCTTGATGTTTTTTTTGCTACGAAAACTAATCAAGAAAAAAAAATAAATGGTGTTAATTATATTAATGATAATAATATTAACAAAGAGAAAACTTTTGATTTAGCAATAGCTGTTTCTAATGCAAATTTATTTAATAATATTAAATCTTTAAAAAAAGCTGTTTTTTCAGTAAGTAACCAAAGTTTGGAAAAATTTATAAGAAAGGGCCAATTCATTTCCACTTACACTCATAAACCAGTCATTGTGACCTTGTGCGATTATCAGTTTAAAAAAAGAAGTTTTCTTACTTCGCCTTTTGGTAAGTTAACTATTCCAATAACAGTAGATAGACAATTTATTGATGAAGATGTTGATGTTAGTTTTGTTCCACCTAAAAAAGCTATTTACAACATCAGATCAAATAGAAACTTAGATACTCTTTTAGACATATGGACCGGTTTAATTTACCCTAAAGATAAAAATCTTGAGTTTCATATTACGCCAAACTTAGTTGAGTATTCAGATAAATTAAAAAATCAAAATATTTTTCTTAGAAGCATAGGCAGTAGGAGAGAGATGATTGATGAATTAAAGCATTCAAGGGTTCTTTTATACTTAGGTCACAAATCTGATATCTTTACTCTTACAGCTGAAGAAGCAATCAGATTATGTGTGCCTGTAATAACTTATGGCATTGGTTCATTAAGTGAGAGAGTGAATCATGGAAGCAATGGCTTTATTGCAAAAAATTCTTCTGAGTTTGCTAAATACACTTTAGATCTAATGAATAATGACTCCATCCTTCGAGAATTAAAAGTAAAGATGTTTAAAAAAAGATTAGAATTAACTTGGTCTGTTATTGCTGATACTTGGATTAAAAATTTCTTAAGATGAAAAATATTATAATTTTTAAAAATGATAGACTAGGTGATTTATTTCATTCATTAAATGGCATCAATAATATTTTAAATGAACATAAAAACGATAATATTGAAATTTATCTTTCCGACTATTCAAAAAGTTTTTCTTTTTTATTCAATAAAAGCAATATCAAGATTAATTATTTGAGTTATCGACTCTCATTATTTGAAAAATTAAAAATATTTAATTTATTTTTAAAAACTTCAATTGATAAAGTTTTTATTTTAAGTCCTAAGAATTTTTTTTTTTATTTACCTTTTTTTTTCAAAAAAACAAGATTTTATGGTGTTACAGTAAAAGAAAAAAATAAAGATAGGCCAATTCAATATTTTAATAAATTTCTTTTTAAATTTAGGACAAATAATAGAAAAGTAAAAAAAAAAACCGAGTCAATTAAAAACATTATAGAAGATTTATGTTCAAATAATTTATCAAAAAACGTTCAGATGATTAATATTAAACCTGCAAGTAATTTTAATTTTGAAAGTTTTTCACAAAGAAAATATTGTCATTTTCACTTTAAAAAATTTCTTTATGAAAAGAAAAAATGGTCTTTTTCTAATTTAAGTACATTTTTAAACATTTTGGTCAAAAATAAATATAAAGTTTTTTTAACTAGTGATATTGAAAAGAATGAATTTAATCAAATTTTTAAGGAAAAATTTAAAACAATTAACTTTGAAAATAATAATACAAACAAATTATCATCTAATTTAGTTGATGATATTGTTTATCTAGAAAATATAGAAAGCTTAGATTTGTTTAATTTAATTAAAAATGCATCATTAGTAGTTTCTCCACATGGAACTATGACGGTTATCGCCTCATATTTAAAAGTACCTGTATTAGATATTTTTGATAATACCATAAATAAAATAGCTTTTTATGAATATAAGCCAGACAATGATAACTATAAATTTATGATACTAAAATCTTTTTCAGAAAGACAGTTAGTAAAAATTGAGAGGTTGCTTAATAATGATTAGAAAAATTTTAATACTATTATTTTCTCTTAAACCTTTTAGAAGAATAATACCTTCTTTAATAAGAAAACTATCTTTTGCTTCAGCTGGAAATATTATCTTTTTAAATGATTTTAAGATTAATCTTTTTCTAACATCTTCAATTGATCGAGAAATATATCTTAAAAATGAGTATGAAAAAGAACAATTGGATTTTGTTAAAAAGGAATTGCTAAGCCAAAAATATGATTATTTCTTCGATATTGGCGCTTATATAGGCTATTATTCTTTATCCTTATGTAAATTAGTCAATAATACAGCTGCTTTTGAGCCAAATAAGCTAAACTTTCAAAGATTAAGTAAAAATGTTGAGATAAATAACTTCAACATCAGTTGTCATAATCTTGGCTGCTCAGACAGCAAAAATAAGCTTAAACTTTGGTATACAGATAAAAACAAAAGGGGAGGCTCGTCAATTCTTCAAGACACAGATAAAGAGATAAATAAATATGATAAAACTAAATTGCTTTTTGAAGAAATAGATACCGATAAATTAGATAACTTGTATTCTTTAAAAAATAAGAAGATTTTTTTTAAAATTGATGTTGAAAGACACGAACTAAACGTTCTAAAAGGTGCATCAAACATTCTTTCAAGTAATCAATGTTATTTACAAATAGAAGTATTTCCACATCTTCAGGATGAAATTTTATCTTTTTTAAATGACAATCAATTTAAATTATTGCACAGAATAAATAACGATTTTTATCTTAAAAATTTTTAGATATTTTAATTAATTAATAATTTTATTTTTTAATAACATTTTATAAAATTTATATACTTTACCAATCTGTTCAATAGATGCATCTGTTTTATTCTATTAGCTAGCATACTAACTACTATAACATTTTCATTTGTTTGAAATTTTATTCAATGCATTATTTTTAAATAAATCAGCTTCTTTGATATATCGTCTAACCATATCAACTGATTTGTGACCGGTCATAGCCATGATGTTTCTTTCACTGGCTCCATATTCAGCTGTAGTAGTAGCAAAGCCCGACCTAAGACTGTGACCAGAATATTTTTTTTCATCTAAACCTGCGCTTAGCGCATGTTTTTTAATTATTAAAGCTACATTCTTATCTGATATAGGAAATATTAATTCATTTTTGTTTTCAATCATCCAATGTTTAAGATGATCTACTGGGCAATATTCTACATATTTAAAAGAGGGGATTGCTTTAGTCATTCCCTCTCCAGATTGATCAGATTTTGATTTTTTAACAAAGATTTTTACTCCTTCTTTGACAAATTCAACGTCATCTCTAGTAATCGCAACTAGTTCTGATCTTCTGAACCCTCCTGAAAAACCTACTAAAATTAAAGATTTGTCTCTTAATTTTTTGAATTCACTAGTTTTGGATTCATTTATTACTTTAATGATTTGTTTTAAATCATTGAATAATAACGGTTTTTTTGCTTTTTGATGAACGCCTATTTGTCTTTTTATACCTAGTAAGTTCTCAACGATTATTGGATGTTTAGTATCTAAATAATGACCTTTGTATTTATGCATGACATTTATAGAAGCTAACCGTCTTTTTAAAGTGCTATATTTAGATTGTTTCGATAAGTGCGTCAGATAAAGGGAGACTATCTTTGGATCTGTGGGCATACTTTTCATCCCATGTTTTGAGCAAAATAATACAAAATCATTAAAATCGGATTTATAAGCTCGAATAGTATTTCTAGCTTTTGAGAGCTTTAGATTGTCTAAAGTCTCAATTTCAAGTTTTTTTATTTCAGTTGTTAAATCATTCATAATTTCCGATAACCATTAATTATCGGAAATAATATATTAAGTGATTTTAGATGTCAATACGTATAATTATAAACCTAATGATTAAATTTATTCTTCAACAATTTACCTTATTTTCGACTAATGAAGCTTACAGGCACTGAATTTCAGTTAAAAGTATGGGCTTATTTGAGGAAAATACCCCGTGGGAGCCTTAAAACCTACTCTCAAGTGGCAAAAGCCATAGGAAAACCCCGTGCTGTACGTGCTGTGGCCAATGCTATAGGCAAAAACCCTCATGCTCCCAAAATACCTTGCCATAGAGTGATTAGATCAGATGGATCACTTGGAGGCTATTCAGGAAAAGGAGGCATAAAAACTAAGAGATTTTTACTAAAAAAAGAGGGTATAAGGCTCTAGAATTGTTATTTGACGGGCGATCGGGTCTATTACCCCCTATTTCATTGTATTTTTTACCCACACACCAGTCAGTTGCACTCTAAAATCAATGATTGCAAAAAAAACACCCTCTATGGCCGTTTAAACGCTATATTCAGTACACGCAAAGCTTGTAGAATTATTGATTATTGCTGCTTTTAGAGCAGTCTAAAATACCCTATTTTGTTGGATTTTAACCGTTCAGTTTTTAATTTTTAACAGTATATCTTGTAAAACCTTAATTTTAACATCCTTTTTGAACTTATTTATTTCTTTTTTTAGCTTAAATAAGCTTTATTTTTCAATGTATATTTACATTTTTTATTATATATATAAATAATACTTACCTATTACTTTACACATTACTTTAACTATATGTTGTAAACTACTGTTTTTATTGTAAATATTTAAGACTATAAAAAACTACAATTGGAATAGTGATAAATGACATAACTGTAGATGTCACGATAACACTAGCTACGCTATCGACCACCTTTCTTTCTGAATACATTGAACCCACCAAATAGGTTAAAACAGCGCTTGGCATGCATGATTGAATGAGAAGAACACCAGCAGCAAACCCGTTTAAATTAAGAAATTTGATTAATCCAAATCCTATTAAAGGTCCAATAATTACTCTAACCGCTCCTAGAATTGATGCATGCGTCCAAGAAACAACCTTTAATCTAGACAAAGCTATACCTAATGACATTAAAACTAAAAATATAGTTGCGTAAGTAAGTAAGAAAGTAGTGTTTTCTAAATACCCTGGTACATCCCACTCAAAATATAAGAATATAACTGAAACTATTATTCCATAAATTGGCATATTCTTAATTAATATTTCTAATGAAAAACTTTTCTTTGCTAAAAGGACACCAAGTGTAAAGTGAAGAAGAATGACTACAGATGCAATTGCAGAAGCCACCCCTAGGCCAGCTGTTCCATATGCAAATAAGCAAATTGGAATACCCATGTTTCCAGTATTAGGTAAAATTAATGGCGGAAGTTCACTGATGAAATCTTTTTTTAATAATAATAAAAACAGAATACCTACAAGAGAAAATCCTCCAATTATAAATAATGCGTAAATAAAGTATTCAGTGAAAACACTTAGGGTTACACCAGTCGTAGTGATTGTATAAAAAATCATTGCAGGTGTACCAACATTGCCAGCAAAGGTAGTTATAAAGTCTGTGCTTATGTTAGGATTTTTTTTACCTAAGTAATAGCCAATTCCAATTACAAAAAATACAGGGAATAAAACGTCTATGAGTTTGAGGTAGAGCTCCATTAAGCTCTTACATCAGATTTTCTAGGTTTCCTCAAGTTGTTTTTAAAATTGATAGCAGTTTCAAATTCCATAAGACGCTTGTAGATAGATCTTAATTCAGTAATTCTAGTCCAATTTTGAAGAAATAATGAGAAACTACTTTGTACTTCTCTGAATGCACTTGAGGTTTGTATTAGTACACCTAAAGTCATTGCACCTGTAAAAAGACCTGGGCCCATAAGAAGATAAGGTACAATAATCATAGTTTGGTTGTACATAATTAACCAAAGATCGAAATATCCATAGTGTAAAAAAAGTTTGTGATAATTAAATTTAATACCTGTAAATAATTGTAAAATAGTTGGTGCTTGCACATAATTTTTTCTATCATCTTCTCCGTATACAAGTTCTTTTCTAAACGCCGCTTCAACTTTTTGATTATTATATTCTAGTCCTGGAAGTTTTATTCCAACTATCCAACTTATTAAAAGACCGCCTAAACTAGCTATTAAAGAAACCCAAACTAAAGAACCTGTTATATCTTTAAAAAATGGTATAACTACATTTGAAGAAAGGCCGTATAATATTGGTAAAAAAGCAATCAATAACATTATTGCTCTAACAACTTGCAGACCCATACTTTCAACAATTTTAGCAAAATTCATAGCGTCTTCTTGAACACGCTGTGAAGCTCCTTCGACTTTTGCATCTACAGCTCTCCAATAAGGCATATAAGAAAAAGTCATAGCCTCACGCCATCTAAAAGCCCATAAACGTGTAAAATAATTAGTTATTGTGTAAATAATGACATATGGAATAGCTAACTTCATAAAAAGCTTTATTCCATCATAAAATTCAGATAATTCTCTTTTCGGTGCGTCTTGTAATAAATCGTAAAACCCTTTGTACCACTCATTGATTTTTACATCTATATAGGTTTGAGCTAAAAGCGATAAAATTATAAAAATAATACCACCCCAAGACCAAAGTAACCATTTTTTTTCTGTAAAATAACTACGCCACATAACTAATTTTTAAGAAAGTTATCAGCATAAGATTTTATAACAAATTCTTTTTTTTTAGGTTCTACTACTGTGTATGAAATGTTGTTATTTTCTGCGTATTCTACCGCCTGTTCTTTAGTAGAAAATTTCAAAATAACCTCTTCTAGGGTGTCAGTTGATGTTTCCCATCCCATTAAAGGGTTTATAGAGGGGTCTCTTGTCTCAAATTGCAGAACCCATTTTTTGAGCTTGCCCCTACCCGATTGCATGGCAGTTTTTGAGGGTATGTAAATTTTAGCTTTTTTCATACTTTAAATGGTCGGGGCGGCAGGATTTGAACCTGCGACCCTCTGGTCCCAAACCAGATGCGCTACCAGGCTGCGCTACGCCCCGATCGTCTGTTTTATAGGTTAATTATACCTTTTTGGCAATTGAAAGATAAGCCCTATAGAAGTAAATAGTACTTATGATCCAACATATTACAAAACCTTTTAAAGAGTTTTTTAAGCTTGAAGCATCTTCGGGAATTGTTCTTTTGATAGCTGCAATACTAGCTTTGATTATTAGTAATGGGTCATACAGTGAAGATTATTTCTCAATTTTAAAAAAATACATA
>Ga0213869_10001384_pt1 | contig 18273 bp, 10 predicted proteins | sample PICome_10_FD_160083 | JGI IMG/M metagenome (GOLD analysis project Ga0213869, IMG submission 160083) | Coastal seawater microbial communities near Pivers Island, North Carolina, United States - PICO132 | ecosystem: Environmental > Aquatic > Marine > Coastal | place: USA: North Carolina...
ACAACGTTATAAAAAACGTCACATGCATTCTTTGTTCCATAACTTCTGTTATAATAAACAACATACATGATACCTCCCTTATTCATATGTGGAAATACAGTGCATAAATCTGATAACATTCCTTCATATTCATTATCTCCATCTACTGTGAACCAATCGATTCCTTCTGGAAATTGTTTAGATAAATAATCAGTCTGAAATAACATTCTTGAATTGTTGTTTGCGATTACAATTTCAAAGAAATGTTTTAACATACCTTTGAAAAAATTTAAATAAGATTTGAACTTGTTATTAAAATCCTTTTCACAAATTACATATTTAATTATAGGTTTTTCACAATATAATAAAGATTGTGACATTGTAGCTGCTGTTCTTCCACTTCTGAACCCAGTTTCTAATATATATTGTGGCATGACTTTATGTGCTAGTTTAGACATATGATATACTTGTTTTTCATCAAAAAATATATTTGCATCATCATTTGGGTAATAATAATTGCTACCTATAACACGAGGAGCAAGTCTTTTTTTTCCTGACCTATTTCTAGATAAACAGATACATTTTTCGACTGTTTCTTCTTTTGCATACAAGTTGTATTTCTTTGTTAACAAACTAAACACAGATTGTTCATGTCGATGTTCTAAAAAATCAGGAATATTGGCTAGTTTGCTTGGTTCATTATTTATTAGATAATAGTTACAACAAGTATTATACCAATCTTTAACAAGTTGAAAAACAGCATCACATTTACAAAATAATATAGCAGTTGCTTGTCTTTGTTTATCAGTAATATATTGATTACTCAATTTCATATGCACAATCAAATCCATTTTTGTCATTTTATGATCTCTTCCAGAATAGCTTGCAATTATTTTATGTTTGCGTAATGGTTGTAATAATGATTGATAAGCAAGTTTAGGGTCTTCACATTCTGTATCAAATTCACAACCAGAATCAGCGTAAAACAAAATATCATTGTTTTCTAATTGTTCCATAACTTGCATAATTAAAAATGGTTTCCAAATCCCAAAACCATACATTTTGGGGTTATTTTTCAAGAAATTAGAATGTGTACTCCAGAATGGTTCAAACTGTTGTAAATCAGTATCATTGTAAACGTGAATTTTATCAAAAATATCAAGTTGTTTTGCTTCCTCAGCTAATCTTTTCGACGCAGCGATAAATCCTGCTCCTTTTCCAAACGTTAAAAAATGATGTTTTACCATAAGTAATATTTATTATAATATTATTTATTTATTTCTTTTTATAGAATTTATCTAATGTCATTATTCCATTTTGTTTGTTGTATACTTCTTGTAGAAATGGTTCAAATAATAATTTTTTAATTCTTAACGAACAAAACTTTTCTCGGGCTTTCATAAAATTTTCTATGTCATCACCATGTTTATCTTTCAATGCGTTTAAACCATTGATTAAGTCTGAGTATTCATGTGATAATTTTTTATTTTTATATTCATATACCTTTTCTATTGCCAATGAAAATAATTGCAACAAAGATTCCATTATCTGTTTTTCAATGTAATAAGTATTGTCTAGATTTAATTTATTTTTTGTTATGTACTCTAATGTTTCAATCCTTTCTCCTAGTAATTTTTTCTTAGCATTTCCTGATACTTCTATTACTGCAAATTTTACACGATCACCTGGTTTCGGTTTATTTCCTGGTTCTCTTTCACCAATTCTGTCTGCTAATATTTTGTGTGGAACTTGTGGATTTTTATAATCACTTTGTAGAGAGCGAGTTAGTGCAAGCTTGTTTATAGAAACATTACCATTTGTTAAGTCAACTAAACTTTTATTTAAAAATTCAATAGCTTTCTTAATATTGTCTGGTTCTTTCATTAATATTGTCAGTATACCACCATATACATCTTTCATGTAATCACAATAATCTCTACGCTTAAGAGGTAATCCCATATATTTTAGTTTCCCTTTATTTGGATCAAATTCATGGAGCATACCTACATACCGTTTCTTAGATAGTAATATAAAAGACATCAGTGTTTTTTCATATTCTAATTTCATAGGAGGAGGTAAAAACAATGAACATAAATGCGCAGCTTCTTGGGCAATTTCTATAGTCCATTCTAGTGCCTCTTTACCTCTAATTGGTTCTCCTGATTCAGAATCTTCTAAGTTAAAAGTAAAGAATACACTATCTGTGTCACCATATACATAAGATGCTTTTGTCCTTACGGATCTTCCATTTTTAGATGTATATAATAGGTCACCATATATTTGTTCTATCATTTTTTTTGCGTACGTAATCATTAATCTCCCGATAGACGTAATAGAAGCAGCTACATCTTTTTCAAAGAATGTAGAAACGCTTGATCCCATTTGTCCATATAAAGAGTTATTCGTGACTTTATATCCGAGCTGTCTCTTATCTAACACATTTGCTAAGAAAGGGTCTGATTCGTTTGCAGCTTTCACCCTTGTTTCTTTACGTGCTTTTAATAAATCACCAATAATACAAGGGATAATACCTAATTCATTATTTGGGTATTGTGCCCATCTACATACTTTATAACCATTTTTTATCTTAGTTGTTTTACCAGGGTTTCCGTTTAAGTTGAACATCTGTTTTTTTTCAAAATTGTCAAACGTAGTTTCAATGTAATCATATTTTGGCATGTTATCATATTTATTAATATGAGCAGTTAATTGTTTTATATTACTTGAAGTTACTGTAATATCGTTTATTTTTACAAGGTTTCCTTTTAAGTCATACGTTTTCGTCCATACTTTACTGTCTGGAGATAAATTCCATCCTTTTGAAATAGATGGATATAATGAGGAATAATCTACACATGCGACTGGGTTATCTCCCCACATTTTACAATGAGGAGGCAATACGATTGCACCTTCGTATCCTTCATCATCTTCTATTTTTGGTAAATCTGGCATCAATACATTATAATTTCTGCATACTTTTGCTACGTAACTAGTTAATTTGATACCTTGACCACGAAATACTAGAAATCTTACAGGAACGTTACAAATACGAGACATTTCATTATATCCAGTTAAAACGTCTACTTTATTCATCAAGTGATGAACTAAATTGCAATCTTGAATACAATATTTTGCAACAATAGCACGACCAGTTGCGGATTGTTTAGATAGACGAAATATATCTTGTGGTGTTACATCGTCTTTTGACATCCCCCATTTAAGCACTTGTTTATTTGGATCTAAATCATTGTATTCACCTTCAATTACAATAATATTATATTTACCGTTCTGAATAGAAGGGTGGTCAATAATTTCTACATCCCGGTTTATTTGTTTCACTTTAAATTTTTTCCCATCCTTGTAGTAATTAGAAGAATATGTAGTAATTTCTAAATGAATAAAATCATCAACGTGTAAACCAGCTAAGTTTTTACTGAACAAATACGTATTGTTGTTTTTTATTTCTATGCCTTTTATATCATCGCATATCATACTTCCTGCTACATCGTCTAGTTTATAAGAAGTAAAATTATACTCTTTTCTGAAATAAAACATCATATCTATTTGTAAACGACCAGCTATGTTAGGATAATATAAATCATATTCACCACTAGCTAGTTTTGTATTAGAATGTTGTAACATTGGTTCGTGTGTTTCACAGTCTTCATTATATGAAGGTTCATTTAAATTACGAGACAATGTACAAAAGTCATCTACACAGTCTAATTCTTTAGACCTCTCAAACATAAAATGATAATCAAACCCAAATATATTATACCCTATAATAATGTCGGGATTTTCATCTTGGATTAACTGTGACCATTCTACTAGACATTCTCTTTCATTATCTACGCAAATAACATCAGTATTTGGAATATCATCACATGTACCTACTACTATACATGTGTTGCGATATGGCTCTTTTTCACCGTACGTTAAGAATGTAGTTCCAATGAATGTAACTTCGTCTCCTTTTAGTTCTGGGAAAACAAAAGTCAGTATAGAGTTTAGTGCTTTTATTTTAATAAGTCTTTTATATTCTGTGTTTAGTAATACTTCACCTATTGTTAATTTGGTATTTATTTTTTTGTTTTTATCATTATCTTTAATCTCATGATCTTCATCTTGATCACATATGTTAGATTCTATTTTGGAATACCAATCAGTAAGAGTATTTCTTTTCTTTGATTTTTCTTCAGACTCGCTTTGTTCTATATTACAATTTAGACACAATTCTATTTTTTTTTTAATATTATCTTTATTTATTGGGTCTTTAGTATACACTATATCAACAATATCGTTTCCTTTTGAAAATATAGCCATTAATTGTTTTTTTAACCATAAATTTACCATATCTAGTGACATTTTAGTTTTAGTTAGTCTGTTTTGTAGATTATCTACTATTTGAGTAGAAGGTCTTTTGTAATCTTTAACAGGTACAGGAAAATCTCCGTGACTACTACTCATTTCAGCATCCATGCTACATATTTTATAAGGCACAGGTGTTTCCTTGTTAGGTAAAGGAGTAATACAATGAGAATTGCATATGTATTCATATGTAGTTGTAGTCATAGGCTCATCTGGAATTTCTGCTTCTTCGTATTGAATAGAAATCCAACCAGAAGGGCTTATTTCTTTGATATGAAAGAATCGCAACAATGGAGGAATACCGCATTCGTATAATTTATATGACTTATTCATAGATATTAACTTTTTAACACGATATAACGTACCTATATTACGAAAAGTACATAATGCAAAGTTGAATTGTTGGTTACCAGTAAACTCATACAGTTGGCTTTTTTTAACAACACTACATGACAAAAAGTCCTTTTCTGAATACTTAAGTGATTTTCGTGTGTCATAAAACCATTCATTAAGTGCATCTGTATTCCAATGTTGTGGAAACTTAAAATAAAAGAATGGATTGTAGTCATTTATAAAAATACTACACGTTTCTCCCTTTTCATTAATTCCAAACATTTGAATTCTGAAATAACGAGTGCTTGTTTCATGATCTTCTATATCCTTGGTATCAAAATCGTACAGACGAAATTCTTTTGATTTTGGTTTAGGCGGGTCAACAATTTTAAATTTTTTCTTTTTCGTTTTCATCATAGGTTTGTTATGTGAATTACGATTAAGTACCTTTTTAGAATACATCTCTAGTTGTGTTTAAATGAGTTTTTATGATTTTGAATGAATCATATATTTTATTCAATTTTTATAAATATATAATTAGTGAGTTCGTCGTTTTGTTATTCTATTTTTTTTTAAATTTAAATGTCTATTATTTCTTTTAGTTTTTAGTTTTAATTTATTTTTAATGTTACCTCCTATCTTTGGTTTTTCTTGTACTTTCTTTGGTTTTTCTTGTACTTTCTTTGTTTTACTTTTATTATTTTCTAAATTTCTCATTCTAATTATGATTGCTCTTAATTCATTTATAAATATTTTCTCCTCAACATTTTTTGCATTTGGATTATTATTTTTGCTTTCATTTATATTACGAATGCGATTACCAAACTTGATGATTGATTGTTTTAATTGTTGATTATCTTTTGATAACGCTAGCTGAATGTAACCACGTTCTTTCTCAGTAAAATTTGCGTTTTTTACTACATTATCAAAATCATTAAGTAATTCAGTTGGTTTTTGATTTTGTTTTTCCATATATTTAAAGTATATATTTAATTTTTTCTAGTAAATATAGATTCTAAAATAGCCATTCTAACATATAATCCATTTTTCATTTGTTCGACATAAATACATTTCGGATTAGTATCATTTTCAGAAGGTATTTCTTCATTTCGTGGGAAAGGATGCATAACAATAGTTCTACTTTTTGTTTTTCCCAACAAGGAAGAAGTTAAAATGTTGGTATGAGTTGTATTTAACCCTTCTCTTTCTTTTTGGATACGAGTCATATATATAATATTGACTTTGTCTATAATTTCATCTAAAGTATTGACGATTTGGTATTTATTTTTAAGTCTAGATAAATAGCTAATGTCTAAAAAAAGATTGTCATTTGCAACAAAAGAAAATGTAATTCCATTGTAAATTTTATCTAAAAGTAACATTGTAGAATGAACAGCTCTTCCATTTTTCAAGTCACCTACAAATGCGATATGGAACCCTCCATATGGATAATGTTCATTAATAGTGAAACAATCTAATAATGCTTGAGTGGGGTGTTCTCCATTACCATCACCAGCATTTATTATAGGAACACTAGAATAATTAGACAAAGGGATCATACAATCAGATTGTGGATGACGAACAACAATGACATCCGTGTAACAACCCATAGTCATAATAGTGTCTTCACATGTTTCACCTTTTAATATGCTGGATTTTTCAATATCTAAATCAATAATTTTAGCACCTAATTTATAGGCAGCGGCTTGGAAAGAACTATGCGTTCTAGTCGATGGTTCGTAAAAAACAAGTGATACAATTTTATCGTTTAAACATATAGGACTTGGTTTGTTGTCTTTATAAGACTTAGCTCTTTCACATATATGATAAAAATATTGAATAGTAATATCGTTTACACTTAATAAATGAAACGGACGATTCATATTTGAAATAAAAAAAGACATGTTTAATTTGTTTATAAAGTAATAAACAAATTATTACTGTATTTTATATGCATTTAATTTGTCGTGTCCCTAAAGATGTACAAATTCATATATACGAATTTGATGATTTTAAATATAAAACTTTTAATAAGTGTAATTTACAAATAAAAAATCTAATAAAAAAAAGACAAGAAGTTATGTTAAATTTTATACATACACGTATTCCTGTTAATTTTGATAAAAAAGAGTTTTATGAATGGACATTAGCCCAAACCGTAATGAAGTTATATTTTGGAATGTATATAATAAATAAATATCAGTTTATTTCTGATTAAAATCCCATATCATAATCGTCGTCTTCGCAAATAGCAGTTTCATTTTTATTTGTGTTTTCAAGATAATTTATAATTTCTGTATTTTCTGCACTGCAGTATTTTGTCTTTTCTTCCTTTTCTTTTTCTTGTATAAATAGTTCGTCTATTGTATCTTGATCAGTCTTTGTACGTACCGTATCTGCATTTGTATTATTCTTTTCCATAAGTCTTAAATCTAACAATAGATTGAATGCACCTGTTCCAAAATAGCCATGTTGACCACACATTACACTTGAAGATACCCCTCTCATTGTGTCTAACTGTCCATGTCTTGCAGCATTTAAAAGTATCTCGGTATGCATTTCAAATGTAGCTTTTGCTACTGGTCCAATATTATCCTTTAATATACCAGAACGATATACAGCGATCATATCTTTTCCATTGTATGTCATTCGGTCACATAATAAACTAAGATGGTGGTAATTGATATAAACATCACTATGTTCCATTACTTCTGTAAATTCTGTTAATATGGCAAGTCGTGCAGCTTCAATACCAAGGATATTTTTTACTTCCACAATATCATTGCTGTATGTTCTATTTGTATCTATAAAATTTAATCCTAATGTATCCAACAAATTAGTTCCAGTAGTATCTAGAACCCAACCGTCTTTTCTTACAAATCTTCCGTCTTCTTTGACTACATTGTTAAGTATTTTTCTAGGAAGAACCCGTGAAATTCCATCAACTCCTCTTAAAATAGTCTTCTTTAATATGGTATCTTGGAAGTTTTTGAGTTGATATATTTCATCGGCACTATCTAGTGGTTCTGCACCAGTATTTGCATTTTTGTCTTTCTCTTTTTCTTTAGGTTTGATCATGCGAATTCTAAATACCAAACTGCTAGCGTTATAGTCTGAGTATATACATTGTATTTTTGATCCATGTGTGCCTTGGTTAATAGCAAAATAAACATCATCCATACGAATATTTTTGTCTAACATAATATCTGGGTTTAATTCAATACGTGTAATCCATTTTGATTTAACAATGTCTTCAGTGTATTGAGTTTGCGTAAACTTTTCCATTAATTTTGTATATTCAAAGTATTGAGAAAGCATATGTTGATCTTCTTCAATAACAGAGTGATCATCGCTTGGGTCAAAATAGATCTGTACTTGTTTTACAATATCTTGTAATGATGTATATTCAATCATATTTGCGTAATTCATAGCACGATCTTGATCGTGAGCATCCGATGGATTCAAATATATAGTTAAACTTGGATTTTTTGGATTTTTAGTCAATCTAAGTATTTCTTCAATACGAGGTACACCACGAGTAACATTTGACTTAGATGCAACTCCTACATTGTGGAAAGTATTTAAAGTTAATTGCGTAGTTGGCTCTCCAACAGATTGAGCGGCAATAACTCCGACCATTTCTCCTGGATGAATAATAGATTGTTTGTATTTCAAAAAGATAGTGTCAAGTAATACGTTGAGAGCATTTTTGTTATATCTGTGTTTGAATAACAATTCTTTAGGTGTTAAATAGAAGTTGTACAATACTTTGAATAACTTTACTTCAGTCTTATAAACACAGTAACTCATCATACGTTTATAATTTTCTTCAATCATATGAATTGCTTCAAGAGGAGTAATATCTACAGCAAAGCTCTCGTCTAACCTCATTTGTCCAGCGATAGTACGAATTAAGTTTGAAAACGAAACAGGTAATCTTATACAATTTTCATTTTTAAAACCAAAAACCCTCTTGACGATCATGTCTCTATATTCAACCATGTTTTCTGATATTTGTTTTAGCTTTGCACGTAGTTGATCTTTTTCTTTCATAATCTTATTTATAGTTGGTTTTGTAAATGTTTTTAAATGATCTTCTCTAGATTTATCGGCTATACCTGGAACTTCAAAATGCATGTAGATGTCTTCAATACTCATTTCAAGAAGAGGGAAATTTTGATTTTCCACTTTTGTGGAATCAAATCCATCTTCACCATAATTAAATTGTACAATTTTTCCCATGTGATTTCGTACAGTTAAATCGTAGGATACAGTAATGTCTTCAAGTGATTTTACAATACGACGTTGAATATAACCAGTTTCTGATGTTTTAACAGCAGTGTCAATAAGACCAATACGACCAGCCATTGCATGAAAGAACATTTCATGTGGATACAGACCACTTATAAATGAATTTTCAATAAACCCTCTGGCATTTGGAGAGTCGTCAAATTTACTGAAATGTGGCAAGGTTCTGTGTTCAAATCCATATGGAACTCGTTTTCCTTCTACACTTTGTTGTCCCAAACAAGACAACATTTGTGAAATGTTAATAGGAGATCCTTTAGATCCTGAAGTAACAATCATAAGAAATCTGTTTTGAGGACTCAAACTATTACGTCCAATTTTACCAGCACTTTCTGTAGCTTTGTTCAATATATTATTGACTCGTGTTTCAAAATCATTAGCATTACTATATGCACTGGTATTTTCATATGTACCCAAATGTAGTTCCTGAATAAGTTCTTGGACATCTTGTTTTTGTTTATGAACAACTTGTAAAATTTCTTGTTTTGTTTTGTTATTTGCAATAAGGTCACTGATACCAACACTAAATGAACTAGTCTTCATATATTCAGTAATAATATTTTGCAAGTCGTCTATAAATTGTACACAAGTTGGGTTATTAAATTCGTTCGTAATACGATGTAAGATTCCTTTTGAAGCAGCTCCTAAGACCGACTTTTCTAGTTGACCTCCCTCATATTTACCATTTTTTATATTAATAACATTATTCTTATTAAAAGTAGAGTCTTTATCATAGTTGTATAGTTTTGTTTTTAGATTCATTGTAAACGATGGCATGATATGTGACAATATTTCAAAACTACTGTATTTTTTCTTTTTGAAATCAAATGAATCAACATTAATGGTTTTGCACATCATTAAAATGTTCATTGCATCCATTGTAGATAGATTTACAGTTTCACGAGTAAACCGATAGCAACCTAATAAAGAATCTTGGAATATTCCAATAATTGGTGCGTTTTTACTTGGACTGATTAATTGATGAGTAACAGCAGGTAAATGTTTTAATTCAGTTTCTGCAGCCAAACTTTGAGGCATATGCATATTCATTTCATCACCATCAAAATCAGCATTATAAGGGTTTGTTACACCAACATTAAAACGAAATGTGTCGCCTTTTTTCATTACTTTTACTACATGACACATCATACTCATTTTATGTAAACTAGGTTGTCTATTGAATAGAACGTAATCTCCATCCATCATGTGTCTATGAACCTTGTCACCAACTTCTAATGTAATGGTTTGAAGATCAACATAACGTAATGATATATTGTCTCCATTTCTTCTTTCTATACGATTTGCGCCTGGTTCACCATCAGGACCGTTCTGAACTAACTTTGTTAAAAATGAACGATTTCTTTCGTTTACAGTAACTGGTTTGGTTATGTTTTTAGCAATCTTCATGGGAACACCAAGTTGAGTAATTGATAGATTCGGATCGCCTGTAATTACTGATCTAGCACTAAAATCAACACGTTTTCCCATTAAATTTCCTCTAATTCTACCATTTTTTGTATTGAGTCTACTGCTAATGCATTGGAAAGTACGTCCAGAATTTTGTCCAATTGGACTAGTACCTGTCGCTTTGTTATTACTAATCATTGTTACGAAATATTGTAATAACTGGAAATTTTTTTCAATTAATTTTTGAGGAGCATTGTTTGCAATGGCTTCTTTCAAAATATTGTTGTATTTTAAAATGTAAATATAAATATGAGTAAGATCATCTTCACTTCTTTGTTGAGCATCATGTTTTACAGACGGACGGACAGCTGGAGGAGGCACTGGTAATGCTTGACAAATCATCCATTCGGGACGAGACCATAACGGATTAAATCCCATAAATTGGACGTCTTCGTCTGAAATACGTTTAAACATTTTAAACACTCTTTCAGGAGAGAGACTCTGATTTATAGTAGTAGGCTCGTTTGATCCTTCTATCTTTATTTTTTCCCAAGTTGCGATTATATTTGCAAAACCATCTAATTTAATCTTAGTTGCCTGTTTGCATCCACATCCATCTTCGGTATCTTCTCCGCATCTAGGCACTTTTAAGTTACTGATAATTTGCCATCTTTCATCAGGTGGCATACTAAGAAGATGACTATATTTGTTTTTATTTATTAATAATTTACTACACTTGTAACAAACTACTTTACAAATCTTTATGATATCTTTAATGTGTTGAACCCAGAATACAGGCATAGCTAGTTCCATATGACCAAAATATCCAGGAGTATCCATATATGTTAAGCCATCTGTAGGGCAAAACAGTCCTTTTTCTAGAACTCCCATTTTTGGATCAAACAAACCGCCAATTGAATCACGAGATACAATTTCAACAACCGAGTTCTTCCGAATTTCTTCAGGAGATAACATACTGAATTGTATCCCAATAATTTTAGAGGGATTAACATAATCGTTTGTCTGAACACGCTTCATTGCTATAATATATGCTATATTTTATTTATATTATTCAAAATCAATTTTTATTTAATTTTATAATTGTGTCATTTTTTAATTTTTATATAATAAAATAAAAATTGAATTTTATAAATCAAATACATAATAGCATTACAACTACACATATTACTGTACCGTACTACAATGAAAAACCAAATTAAGAAATCATCTTCCAAAATGACTAAAAAGGCATCAAAACACGATTCCAGTGATGAAGAAATAATTGATTCATCCGAGTATGAGACAGTTTCAGATACTAATTCTAACGAAGAATCAGAAAGCGATGAGCATGATACATCATCTCATTCAGAAAGTGAACAAGAAGACGCCACGTCCGGATCTGAATTTAAAGAAACAACTACATCTGAAGATACAAAAGATAATGCAAAACAACTTGAAAAATCTCTCTTCTCTCTTCTGAAAAAACGTGCCACAAAAATTGGAAAAGATAAATCATCTAATAAAAAAAAGTCTAGTAAAAGGTCTAATTCTTCAGAGTCAAGTAGTGAAGATGAAATAGTTCATAAAAAGAGAAATACTAAGACTAACAGAATAAAAAAAAGAACTAATAAAGAGTCAGAAAATGAGGAAGATTCAGAAGATGAGGAAGAATCTGAAGATGAGGAAGAATCTGAAGATGAATATTCTGAAGAAGAGCGTAAGATCCCAAAAAGGTATAATATACGAAAAAATAGAAAGACTGCGAATTTGAAAAAAAATAAAAATAAAGTTGAACTGGAATCAGAGTCAGACGACTCAGAATATGTACCCAAGAAGAAAATGAAAAGAACTAAAAGAAAGAAAATAGAAAAATACGAAGAAGACGAAGACGATGAGAATGAGGATGATGATGATGTACTTCAAAATGGAATTATATTATCTATTGACGGATTTGGTGGAATGGACAATGACGAAGCGGCATATGATGAAATGAAAGAACAAGACAAACACGAAAAATGTAATAGTGATGACGAAGAAACATTCATGAAAGAAGTATATGAGAAGAAAGCATTAATACCAGACTCAGAAAAGAGACAAAAAGAAAAAGAAAAAGAAAACAAGAAAAAGGGTATGAAGAAATCTGAAAAAGAAATTCCAGTAGAAGAACAATATAGAGAATTCGTGAAGTTACGAAAAGAAATGGAAGAACAACTAAAAAGGATGCCAAAAAATCCAATTCTTAAAAAGACTATTAAAGAATGCCAAAAGGCAATACATGATCTTGTTAAAAAGGAAAGAAACAAAAATACGGAAGAATACTTTCAATTAGTATACAAGGATGCTAAATCAAAAAAGAACACGAATGAAATGTCTTATTTTAAAAAGAAGCTGTCTCGTAAAGAACAACTACGTGTCATGAAAGATTTAAAAGAAATAAATGAGTTTACAAATATTGATAAACCATATCGTTTGGCTTTATTGGAAACAGATATTCCTCCTAAATTCAAAGCGATTGCCCTACAAAAGTTAAATATACTAAAGTCAATGGACCCTAATGACTCTGAATATTATAAAATGAAAAATTGGGTAGATGGGTTTATGAGAGTGCCGTATGGTAATTATAACAATCTATCTGTTACTCTAAGTGACGGCATTGACAAATGCCATGAATTTATAGAAAATGCCAGAAATACTCTAGATATGTGTACATATGGACTAGATGATGCAAAAATGCAAATATTACAAATGGTTGGACAATGGATAACAAATCCATCTGCAATGGGAACAGCGATCGCTATAAAAGGACCACCTGGTACCGGAAAAACAACATTAGTTAAAGAAGGTATTAGTAAAATATTAGGAAGAGAGTTCGCATTTATTGCATTAGGAGGTACTAGCGATGCATCCTTCTTAGAAGGACATTCATATACATACGAAGGAAGTTCATGGGGAAAAATAGTTTCTATTCTTATGGAAAGCAAGTGCATGAACCCAGTCATCTATTTTGACGAGTTAGATAAGATAAGTGATACACCAAAGGGTGAAGAGATCGCAAGTATTCTAACACATCTAACAGACACTACACAAAACAATCAATTCCACGATAAATATTATTCTGAGGTTGATTTTGACCTGAGTAAGTGTTTATTTATATTCTCTTACAACGACGAATCAAAAATAAATCCAATTCTAAAAGATAGAATGTATAGGATCCTTACAAAAGGATACGATGCTAAAGAAAAGACGATAATAGCAAAAAAACATTTACTTCCAAAAATTAGAGAACAAATTAACTTCAAAGAAGAAGATGTAGTAATTAATGATGAAATACTACAATACATTATTGGACACCCTGTATTTTGCAAAGGAGAACAAGGTGTAAGAAATTTAAAAAGGAGTCTAGAAGTGATTCATACTAAGTTAAATTTATTCCGTCTTGTCAAGAAAGATCAAAAGTTGTTTGAAAAACATATAGACTTAGAGGTTTCATTTCCATTTACAGTAGAAAAAAAGCATGTTGATATTCTAATCAAAAGTGATGAACCATTAAATCCAAGTATGCTTGCAATGTATGTATAAGTATTATAATATTATGTAATGATCAATAATATTATCTATTATGTATAATACCCATTTTTTTTATATTATTTATTGTTGGAGATAATCTTTTTCTTTCTTCAATATTCGCATCTCTCATCCTTCTTGTTTGTTTTATATCGGTTGTTTTATTTATCTGTTTTATTTTTTTTGTTGGTAATTTAATTTCTAATTTTTGTTGTTCGCTATCATAGGACTGTACGCTTAGTTGACTGATTTGACTATTCGTGCTGTATGATCTTTCATTTTCCCATTTTATAGTACAACATGAAGATATATCTGATTTACAATCACTATTCAGTGTATTAGATTCACTATCTACTTCCATGTATTATTTTATATACATACTATAATATTTTTAATTAGTAATTGGTAATTATTAAAAATCGTTACTAAGAACATAAAATAGTGCATTTTCATTAGACTGCCATTTATTTTTCATTTTTCTTACATTTACAGATAAAGTTTTTATATCAGAATATAAAACTATATCTCCTTCTTGTGCTTGCATGTCTATTAATTTTGTCATTTCATAAATGTCTTCATTATCTTCAATAAAAAAACCATGAATTGATGACATTTGTTTATTTTTAAATTCATAATCAGTTACATTCAATAAATGATAATCACCAACTGATTGTAATAATATGACTTTATGATCTACTGTATCAGTTGGTACCCATTTTATATATTCATATATCATGAATTTAGAAGGCATTTCTAACCAAACATTCATTTCACGTTCTTGCGGAGTGACAATGTTATGATATCTCATACTATATGGAAATTTTCCTGTTTCATGGTGTTTTTTGCTTTTACGAAGAGTAATAATATATTGAAGTATAAACTGGATATCATGTAATTTACAGAACTCGTAGTTAAATGTTTCCTTTATCGCTTTTACATGTGACTCTTCTGTATATATTAGTCCAGTCATCCATACTTTATTATCAATACTAATTGAGTATTCTGATGAACAAAATGTAGTATATATTTCTATATAATCCATTATACTGTCTTTTCCTATTTTAGTAAAAGTGTAAAAATTTTTGTTATCTGTCATACGATACTATACTATACTATACCATACAATGTAATATTCTTTTATGTTATTACTACTTCATCATTATTGATGTTATCTAAATCTATTAGTATTTTTTTTACATGTTTGGGTAATGAATTAACAATTGCATACGTAAATGTAGATCCATGTAAATTAATAGGATTTAGATTTCCTATAAAACTGTTCGTACACTTGATACCAGAAATATAGTCTATGATTGCATTTACATCTCTTCCTCTAACTAAGTTTTTATTTAAAAAATAAAACGAATATCTATTTTCTTGCAAATATCTAATCACGTTGTTTTTTGTATTCATCGATAAAACAAGTATTGGTGTTGATTTCTCAAAGTATTTACTGATTAAATATATGTACTTTGATTCTAATACAGTTTTAAAGTTATCTTCCGTCATCATGTTCAATTGATTCCAGAATTGTGTGGCATCTTTTTCATTTCGTAAATGAATAACGTTTAATTTTGTATGACATGCATTTTGTTCGTTTGCTATTTTATAAAAATTAGGATGGAACACAATATCTTTTAATAAAGTGTTAAACAATGGTACACAATTATTTATATCATATATACTATTTAAACATCTCCAATTAATATTTGAATATTTATCAAAATCTATTTTACATCCATGCTTTTGAAACATACAATTTTCATCATAATATTCGCAGATCTGTATTCCGTTCAAATCATATTCAACATATAAGTGTTTAGGTTGTTGTTGTACTGGATCTCCTTTTATTGTATTTAAATTTACAGTTTGTGGTATATAAAAACAGTTATCCGAATAAAACTTAGATACACAATGATCCGTAATATCAAAAGTTTTTATACCTTCTATACCAAACTTTACACTTTTTATCATTAGCTTCGCTTTATTGGATGGTATTAAAAATACATTATACTTCTTTAGATAGTCATTCATAAATGTAAAATCTATTATTTCATCTGCATTTTTGTATATTTTTGTATCTATATCACATAAAAATGGACTTACGATTATAACACTTTGTGAAAAACGACTACCAGTTATAATAGCATTAATTAATGAATATAGCTGATTAAACAATCCAATTCCATCGCTACCAAATTTACAATAAATTATTTTTTTACTTAATCTTTCGTCGACAATTCTTTTATATACATAAGTATCATACTCACGGAAGAATGTACAAATATTAAACACTCTTGGTGATGTCTGAAACAAAAACGATTTTACATTCTTAATATTATGAATTGGACTTTCACTTATATGTTTACAATGTGACCACCAAGCATGAATAGAAAAAAATTGTTCAACATAATTACAACCTACTATATCAAACGCTGGTAGCAAATTTGTACACTCATCCCATTTGTCAACTAAACAATACAATAAATATTTCATTAATTTTTGGTTTTTATCATTTATATGTATTATATTCTCATTTTGTTCACAAAAACCATTATTATGTAAGTATAATATTTTTCCTGTACTTTTAATCTTAGAATACATATGCACATATTTCAATGTTATTTCTTCTGATAGAATTGTTTCCGAACAGTGATCAAATATAACTTTAGGAATGTTTTTAATATTTAACTTTTGACCTACATAATTAACATAAATAAAATCTAAATGTGGAAAACAAACTGATTTAGTTAATACATTTATTATATATTTTAATAATTTTATTTTCCAAACTGCACTAGTATTACAGTGAATAAAACAAGCGTATGACATTATTTATTAAAACGATAATATTAACTTTATATTATTTCCTTAATATATAGTAATGGGAGGAACACGTAAAAAATCTCCAGATTTATGTAAAAAAAAAATGAACTTTCAAGAATGTGAATTGGCTATTTTACGACAAGCAGTAGACAATGGACAAGAAAAGGCTAAAATGAAAGTAGCAAATAGTGATGATGTAAAAAAAATGATTATTATAGTTGAAGATTTTTTGAAAAAAACAAAATGTGTATGTTATGGCGGGACAGCTATTAATAATATTTTACCAGAAAAATCTCAATTTTACAATAAAGAAATTGATATACCAGACTATGATTTTTTTTCGAAAACACCTTTAAAACATGCAAAACAATTAGCGGATTTATATTATAAAGAAGGATACACGGAAGTAGAAGCAAAAGCGGGTATGCATTATGGCACTTATAAAGTATTTGTTAATTTTATTCCAATGGCTGATATTACATTATTACATCCTGCCCTTTTTAAATCTATCAGTAATGATGCTATTGTGATTAATAACATTAGATATACACCTCCTAATTTTTTAAGAATGAGTATGTATCTTGAGTTGTCTAGACCTAACGGAGACATAAGTAGATGGGAAAAGGTATTGAAACGGCTAACGTCATTGAATGAACATTATCCTTTAAAAGTACAACAATGTGAACTTTTTGATTTTCAACGTCCACTAGAATCTAATAAGAATGAGAATGAGGCAGAAGAAATTTATGATATTATTAAAGATTTCTTTATAGATCAAAATGTTGTATTTTTTGGTGGATATGCTACCAGTTTATATTCAGAATATATGGAAGGAAAGAAAAAAAGAATTTCTAAAGAAATTCCAGATTTTGATGTTCTAACCAATGACGTGGATAGATGCACAAGTGCGTTAAAACAAGTATTAGAAGAAAATGGGTTTAAGAAAATAAAAATTGTAAAACATAAAAAAATCGGAGAAATTATTCCTGCGCATCACGAAGTTATAGTTGATGGAGAAACCGTCGCATTTGTTTATGCAACAATTGCGTGTCATAACTATAATGAGATAACAATTAATAAAAAAAAAGTAAGAGTTGCTACCATAGACACTATTCTATCTTTTTATCTAGCATTTCTTTATTCAGATTACAACCATTTTTCTTATTTTAAAGAACGGTTTTTATGTATTGCACAATATTTATTTGAAATTGAGGAAAATAATCGTCTATCTCAAAATGGTTTATTAAAAAGATTTAGCATGGATTGTGAAGGAGTCCAACCTACTATAGAAACGATACGTACTGAAAAATCAGAAATGTATGAAAAATTAAAAAACAAAAAAGGGAACGACGCAGAAAAGGAAGCATGGTTTTTAAAATATAATCCAGCAGAAAAGAAAAATAATAAAACAAAAAAAAAACAAAATCTTCGTAAAATATAACATATCTTCATAATATAGAGAAATTATATTATGAATGTATTACTTCC
>Ga0213869_10001385_pt1 | contig 18264 bp, 9 predicted proteins | sample PICome_10_FD_160083 | JGI IMG/M metagenome (GOLD analysis project Ga0213869, IMG submission 160083) | Coastal seawater microbial communities near Pivers Island, North Carolina, United States - PICO132 | ecosystem: Environmental > Aquatic > Marine > Coastal | place: USA: North Carolina...
CTTTACTTATGATAATCAGGTGACAGAATTAAAAGAAAAAATTATTGATAAAGTTAGTAAAACGTTACAGGATATAATGTCAGAAAATATGAATCTATTTAAAGATAAAATCAATTGGAAGTTACCTGGTGGAGGTAAATTCAAACCTCATCAAGATTTTGAAGCTTGGTCTGATTTTCCACCTAAAAACTTTATATCATGTGCTATTTTCGTTGATAATTGTACTAAAGAAAATGGGTGTCTAGAAATGGTACAAGGAGAAAACAATAAAGGAATTTTAAAAAATGATAATGGATGTATTGATGAAGAAGTAGTTAATAGTATGAAATGGAATCCTATTTTATCAACAAAGAGAGATTTAGTTATTTTTGATGCATTTGTGCCACATAGAAGTGATAAAAATAATAGTAATAGTTCTAGAAGAATAATTTATTTAACATATAATAAAGAAGAAGAAGGAAATCATTACAAAGACTATTTTATCAAGAAAAGAGAAGAATTACCTCCAGATTTTGAAAGAATTACTACAACTAAAATTAATATAAATTCAAAATATAACTTGGCTAATCCCATATCCTAAATTGTATTTTTACTTATCTTTACTTATTTTTACTTATCTTTACTTATTTTTTTTGTAACTTAACTTTAAGTATGAATTATAAGTTTAATTATTAATTCAATTAAATTATGAATTATAAGTTTATTTTTTAATTCAATTAAATAGTAAATAATTAATAATAATAAATTAAAATATGAAAACCACATTACAACTAAATACAGGTCATTATTTTATTGGTAAATCCTTTGGCAAAGAGGTTTCAGAGGATGAATATGGAGAGATCGTATTTCAAACGGGAATGGTAGGTTATCCAGAATCTTTAACTGACCCTTCTTATTCAAATCAAATTTTGGTATTAACTTATCCACTAATTGGTAATTATGGAATAGGTGAACCAATTTATGATGAGTTTGGTATAGATAAAATATTTGAATCTAGTAATATTCATATAAAAGCATTGGTTGTTGGTGAATATAATCCTAAATATTCCCATTGGAGAGGTAAAAAAAGTTTAGGTGAATGGTTAAAAGAAAAAAATATTATTGGAATATCAGGAGTTGATACTAGAGAATTAGTTAAAATTATTAGAGAAAATCAGGATATTGTTGGTAGAATAGGAAACAATATAGATAATGAATTTAATAATTCGAGTAATTCAATATCTATTCAAGATATTACTCAAATAATTAAATTAGAGGATGTCTCTCTTAAAATAGATTTATTTGGTAAAAGATCAAATAGTAAAAAAATTATAATAAATAAAAATCCAGATCTATTTAATATTTTAGTAATTGATTGTGGTATTAAAAATAGTCAATTAAGAGGATTATTAAAATATAATGTACAATTAACAATTGTAGATACTAATTATGAGTTTATAAATGAAGTTTATGATACTCAATATGATGGTATATTTATTAGTAATGGACCAGGGGATCCTACTACATCTACTTTTATGGTATCTCAATTAAAACAATTATTTGATAGTGATTATGTTATACCAGTATTTGGTATTTGTTATGGTCATCAACTACTTGGTTTAGCTTCTGGTTGTAAAATTGGTAAGATGAAATATGGAAATAGAGGTCATAATATACCATGTAATTTAGTTGGTACTAATAAATGTTATATAACATCGCAAAATCATGGTTATGAAGTTTTATTAAATGATTATAAGGATACTAATAATACTAATAATAACAAATTATCTGATAATCAATGGAAAGAATTATTTGTAAATAGTAATGATGGTAGTAATGAAGGATTGATTCATAATAATAAACCATTTTTCTCAGTACAGTTTCATCCAGAGGCAAGAGCAGGTCCAACTGATACTGTATTTCTATTTGATATATTTTTAGAAAGATGTAAAACTATTTTTAATGTTAAAGATAAGATTTATAATATTGTGAATGATAGTTTAAAAGATAGTATTAGTTATGTTGAAAATGTAAAAGATAAGATTAAAAAAATATTAATTCTGGGGTCAGGAGGTTTAAGTATTGGACAAGCAGGAGAATTTGATTATTCTGGTTCTCAAGCTATTAAAGCATTTAAAGAAGAAAATATTGAAGTAATTTTAGTAAATCCTAATATTGCTACAATTCAGACTTCAAAAGGATTAGCAGACAAAATATATTATTTACCAGTTACTCCAGAATATGTAAAACAAGTAATTGATAAAGAGAATCCAGATAGTATATCTTTATCTTTTGGTGGTCAAACTGCTTTAAATTGTGGAATAAAACTGTATGAACAAGGTCATTTAGATAATATTAAAATCTTAGGTTCTTCACTTCAGACTGTTATGGATGCTGAAGATAGAGAAAGATTCAAAAATATTTTAGAAGAAATAGGAGAATATACAGCACCTAGTAAAGTTGTATCAAGCATTGATGAAGCAATGAAATTTAGTAGAGAAATTGGATATCCATTATTAATCAGAAGTTCATTTGCTCTAGGAGGTTTAGGTTCTGGTTTTGCTAATAATCAAGAAGAAATGGTTAACATTTTAAATGTAGCTTTTAATAATAATTCACATGTAATTATTGATAAGAGTTTAAAAGGATGGAAAGAGTTAGAATATGAAATTGTACGTGATTCTTATGATAATTGTATTAGTGTGTGTAATATGGAAAATATTGATCCACTAGGTATTCATACTGGTGAATCAATAGTAGTAGCACCTTCACAAACATTATCAGATAAAGAATACAATTGTTTAAGAAGAGTAGCTTTTAAAGTAATTAGAAGACTTGGTATTATTGGAGAGTGTAATATTCAATATGCTTTAGATCCAGAATCATCTAAATATTATATTATTGAAGTAAATCCTCGTCTTTCTAGATCTTCTGCACTAGCATCAAAGGCTACTGGATATCCTTTAGCATATATTGCTGCCAAATTATCATTAGGATATTCTTTACTAGAAATTAAGAACTCCATTACTAGATTAACAGCTTGCTATGAACCAAGTTTGGACTATTGCGTAGTTAAAGTTCCACGATGGGATTTAAGAAAGTTTCCTATGGTTAATGATAAATTAGGAAGTTCAATGAAAAGTGTTGGTGAAGTAATGAGTATATCTAGATCATTCGAAGAGGCTTTTCAAAAAGCACTAAGAATGGCAAATGAAAATATTTTAGGATTTCATGGAACAGATAAAAACTGGAAGAGTAGTGAAGATGAATTGATAAATCCTAATAATAATAGAATCAATAAGATTGCCAATAGTTTTTATAGTGGTCAATATAATGTAGATGAAATGTATGATCTAACTAAGATTGATAAATGGTATTTAAAAAAAATGTGGAAAATTATTGAAATGCAGAAAGATTTAGAATCATTGAATCTAAATAATAATATTGATAAGGAATTATTATATAGAGCAAAAAGAATTGGATTTTCAGATTATCAAATCAGTAAAATGATTAAAACTACAGAAATATATGTTAGAGATTTAAGAGAAAGTTACAATATTAAACCAGTAGTTAAACAATTAGATACTGTTGCCGCTGAGTATCCATGCTATACTAATTATTTATATTTAACATATAACGGAGATTATAACGATATTGGATTTGATGAAGAAACAGTAATTGTTCTAGGTTCAGGTGTTTATAGAATTGGTAGTAGTGTAGAATTTGATTGGTGCGCAGTTAACTGTGTAAGAGAATTAAGAGATAGGGGATATAAAACAGTAATGATTAATTACAATCCTGAAACAGTTAGTACAGATTATGATGAAGTAGACAGATTATATTTTGATGAAATATCATTTGAATCTGTTATGGATATTTATGGATTTGAAAATTGTAAAGGTATGATCCTATCCATGGGAGGTCAAATTGCTAATAATATTGCTATGAGTTTACATCGTAAGCAAGTAAAAATCATCGGAACAAGTCCAGAAAATATTGATAATGCTGAAAACAGATTTAAATTTTCTAGGATGCTAGATCAAATAGGTATAGATCAACCTAAATGGAGAGAATTATCTGATGCTAAGTCAACTAAAGAGTTTTGTAATGAAGTAGGGTATCCTTGTCTAGTAAGACCATCATATGTATTGAGTGGTGCTATGATGAGTGTAATTTATAGTCAAGAAGAAATGGACGATTTTTTAGAAAACGTAGTTATATCAAATGACTATCCAGTAGTTATTAGTAAATTTATTACTGGTGCTAAAGAAATAGAAGTTGATGCTGTTGCTGATAAAGGAATATTAAAACTTTGGGCAATTTCAGAACACGTTGAAGATGCTGGGGTACATTCTGGTGATGCTACCTTGATTTTACCACCAAAAAATATTAATAAAACTACTAGGAACTTATTACTATTAAATACTCAAAAGATAGCTAAAAAATTAGAGATCAATGGTCCATTTAATATCCAATATATTGCTAAAAATAATGAATTAAAAGTCATTGAATGTAATTTAAGAGTATCTAGATCATTCCCATTCGTATCCAAAGTAAGAGATATTAACTTTATTAGATATGCTACTAAAATAATGATTGGGGCAGATTATAAAATTAATATCAAAAAGGAACTATATACTGGAGTAAAGGTCCCACAATTCTCTTTTAATAGATTGGCTAATGCTGATAATAGGTTAGGAGTAGAAATGCTATCAACTGGTGAAGTAGCATGTTTTGGTAAGAGTTATCATGAAGCTTATCTAAAAGCACTATCTGCTACTGGATTTAAAGTTAAAAATAATTGTAATGTATTAGTATCAATTGGTTCTTATCAAGATAAAAAAGAATTACATAATTCTATAAACTCACTTTCGAATAATGGTTTCAAATTGTATGGTACTCATGGAACAGCTAATTATTATAGTGAATCAACTATAAATATGGTAGGTTTAGATAATGATAGAATTTATAATAGTATTAAAGAAGGATTTTTTGGATTAGTTATCAATATTTCTATTCCTAATAAAATTAGAACAAATACTAAAAAAACTAATGGTTACTTTATTAGAAGATTATCAATTGATTATGGGATAGCAGTTATTATTAATACTAAATGTGCCAAATTATATATTGATAGTATTTTATCTCATTATGATAATTCAAAAATAATTAGTGATAGCGATTTACAAACTACAAATAGATATATTAAACTACCAATTTGTCTGGATATGCATATCCATGTAATAGAACCAGGAGGGGAACAAAAAGAAACATGGGATACTTGTTCTAGAGCAGCAATTAGGGGTGGTAATGGTCTAATTTGTGCTATGCCAAATACTAATCCATCATGTACAAATATTGATGTTTATAATATGGTAGATAATTTAGCAAAAAGTAAAAGTGTATGTGATTATATGATTTTTATGGGTGCCGATGGAGATAATTATCGTGATCTCAAGAAAATGAATCCTAAAGTATGTGCTATTAAATTTTATCTTAATGAGACTTTTAGTAATCTTAAAATAAATAATATATCAGTATTGAGACAATATTTTATTCATTGTCCTAATGATATGTTAATGTGTTTTCATGCAGAGGTAGAGATGGTTGGAGTAGTTTTATACTTAGCTAGTATTTACAAAAAACGAGTACATATTTGTCATATTTCAAGAAAAGAAGAAGTGGAAATGATAAGAGATGCTAAACAAAATGGTATAGAAGTAACTTGTGAAGTAACACCTCATCATTTATTTATTGATGATGAACTTGTTAAACATTTGCCAGAAAGTTTTAGAACAGTTAAACCAGTACTAAATACAGATGAAGATAAAAAATCATTATGGGATAATATGGATATGATAGATTGTTTTGCTACAGATCATGCTCTTCATTTAAAAGAAGAAAAACAAACATGTGGTTGTCCTGGTTTTACAAGTTTAGAAACAATTTTACCCCTATTATTAGATGCTGTCAACAAAGGAAGATTATCCATTGAGGACATTGCTAATAAATATCACCACAATCCTAAGAGGATTTTAAGATTAGATGAAAATTATGGTAAAGATTCTTATATTGAAGTTAATTTAGATAGAGAGTTTACTATTAGGGATGAAGATCTAGTGACTAAAGCAGGATGGACCCCATTTAATGGATTAAAGGTTAAAGGATGTTTAGAAAGAGTTGTATTAAACAATGAATGTGTTTATAATAATGGACTGGTAGAAAATTTAAAATTAGGAAGAAATGCTAACCTTTATAAACGAAGTAATATAAATGATACTAATAATGTTAATAATGTTAATAGTATTAATAATTTTAATCAAATTAATGAATTATCTCTTAATTTAGACAACGATTTAACAATTGATATGTCAACTGAAATATTAGATGAATTACCATTAAATAGTAATTTAGATAGTAATACTAATAATAATTTAGATAGTAATACTAATAATAATTTAGATAGTAATACTAATAATAATTTAGATAGTAATACTAATAATAGTTTAATAGTTAATCATAGTCTAAAATCCAATCATATTAGTAATTCACAAAATAATACAATAAAAGTAGTAAATATTGGTGATAATTTATTATTTGGTGATATTTATGATTTACATAAGTTTAATAATGTTATTAATGTTTCACAATTTACTAGAGATAATTTACGTTCTTTATTCAAAAACGCTGGCATTATAAAAAATAATCTTAAAAAATCAGGTAAATTAAAAATATTAAAAGGAAAAACAGTAGGTTTATATTTTGATGAACCAAGTTCTAGGACATATGGGTCCTTTTATGTAGCAGTCAAAAAGTTAGGTGGTGATGTTTTACCATTAAATAGTAGTAGTTCTTCTACCAAAAAAGGAGAGACATTATACGATACATTAAAGTGTATTGAGTCTTACTGTGATTTAGTTGTAATTAGAACCAGTTTAAAAGATTCTTTAACAGAATTACAAAATCGTATTAAAATTCCTATAATTAATGCTGGAGATGGTGATGGAGAACATCCAACTCAAGCTTTATTAGATGTTTTTACAATAAGAGAAGAAAGAGGAACAGTTAATAAACTAGTTGTTAGTATTGTAGGAGACCTAAAATATGGAAGAACAGTTCACTCATTAGTTAGATTATTGAGTAATTATAATATTACTTTTAATTTTGTAAGTGTTGATCAATTAAGTTTAGATGAAAATACAATTAATTATTTACAAGATAAAGATATAAAGTACAATACTTACTCTTCAATAAATGATATAATTGAGACTACAGATGTTCTATATATGACACGAATTCAAAAAGAAAGATTAATAGGTGAAAATATTGATCAAGAATTTATAGTTAATAATTTATATCTAACTCAAGAAAAGTTAACTAATGCTAAGAATAATATGGTCATTATGCACCCATTACCTAGAAATGAAGAAATAAATGAAAATATAGATAATGATCCTAGAGCAGCTTATTTTAGACAAATGGAAAATGGATTATATGTTAGAATGGCATTATTACAACTACTTATTTAATAATCTTTTCTAATAATTAAATAACACTTATTTTTAATATTTTTAAAATACTTAATTTATAAAATTGATAAAAGGTACTAATTAATCTGATATTTAATTAATATTTAAACATTAATATTTTAAAGTTATATATTAATATGACAAATTGTTATGAGAACCTAATAAATACAGGTGCGTGTTCAATTATAATCGGACCAGGTCATTATGGAAAGTTCATTTCTAAAAAAAAAAATAAATTATTAAAAATTACTAAAATAGTTACTAATCATAATGAAACTAAACATTTATCAATAGTAAAAACTATAAATAACTATAAAAACTATTATGCTATTCCTGACATAGATGATACAATTATTTTAAAAACAAGTGATAGATTATATACTTATGTAAAAAGTTTAATATTTTTAAATGATGATGTAATAAAAATATTTGATTATAAAAATGATTTAACTTGTTTTTATATGGATTATGGAGGAGATATAGATTTATATGATAGTGTAGATAATATGCTATCAGATAGGTATAATATATGGAGTTCCTATAGTGTCATTATGAAACTAATTGAAACTATGTGTAAAGCGTTATATTTTCTACACACGAAGGGTTTAGCTCATTTAGATGTAAAACCTGAAAATATAATGGTAAATACAAGGAAAAAAACATTTAAATTGATAGATTTTGGATTTTGTGATAAATTTCCATTTGATGACTTTTTAAGTGATATTCGTGGAACACCTGGTTACTTTCCTAAACATTATCCATCAATTAAATATTCTGATTATTTACCTAAAATATACGCTGATGATTTTGTATTAGATTCAGAGGGTAAATATCCTGCTATGTATAATAGACAATTATTATATAAAGTAGATAGTTATTGCTTAGGTAGAGTATTATATACAATGAAATACGTATATGATGATAAAAAAGTTTATTGTTGTTTTAATTTAGAAAAAGATTTAGGATTTAAAATAGATTCTATAATTAATAATTTATTAGATAATTCAGTTATCAAAAGATTTTATGTTCATGAAGTAATTGAAACGTATTTAGATTAATACTAAATAATTTACTAATTATTTTTACTCATTACTTTAGGTTTGATTATTTAATTTAATTTACTACATGAATGTAACAATATAAAATCTTTACTTATTCTAGCATAATTAAATTTACTTAACATTATTTTATTATTATTTTTTTGAAATTTAATATAGAAAATTAAATTTTTAATAGACTTGTTAGAAGGTCGTTTATAATTATATTTTTTATTACATTTATTAAAAATCATATTCCAGTATTGAATATCATAACATTTTTCATATTCTATTTTTATTGATTTATCATCAATTCTATTAATATTAGTATTTTTTTTCAATAATTTATAATAAGTACTTGTCATATCTTGTAATGAGTTTGATAATTCTATTAAACCTTTAATAAAATTAGGATTGAAACTATTCATAAATGGTATTAATTTGTCTCTAAGTTTACCTCTATTGGACCATGAAGGAGTAGAATCTTGGAAATAAGGAATGTTATATTTATTAGCAAATTTAATAATTGTTTTTTTTTCAATATTTAACATTGGTCTTATAATTATAATATCATTTTGAATAGATAATGTACTCATTCCAAATAAATTATCATAATTCTGTTTATTACTAATATTTGTAATTATATTTTCAAGTGTATCATCTTTATTATGACCAAGAATTATAGGGATGTCTATAAACTTGTAAGCATTGAACCTAATTTCTTTTGTAATTTGTTCATAAAATTTTCTATCAATTTCTTTGTCTCTTTGTATTTCTGTAATATTTCTAACATATAATGGAACCTCAATACATTGGCACCAGTAATCTAAAAAATCTACTTCCTGTTTACAATAATCTCTGTTATTATAATTAATATGAATAGCGTTAACATTATAATCTAGTTTCTTCAATATATAAATAGTTACCATAGAATCTACACCTCCTGACAAAGATACACAAATATCTCTAAATTTTACATTTGTTTTAAATGCACTTATTAATTCATCAAATTCTTTATCAGTTTGTTTTGAATTTAGAAACTTTGTATTAAAGTTTCGAAAAGTTGATTTATCATCAATTACATTTAACTTTTTAATATTAAATGTGTCAATATTTATATTGTTACTCATTGTCGGATTGTATCTAGACAGTAAAGATCTAATGGTTGCATAATAAAATCTTCTATAATAAGAATTATCTTTATTATTGTTTCTGAAACCTTTAATTAAACTTAAAGCTTTTTCTATATTTTCTATTTTCACATCATGTCTATAAGGCATTATAGCAAAACAAATTTCTTGAGGTAGTAACTTATCACAAATTGTATCAACATTTAATAAAATATCAGAATATTCTAGTGCTTTATCATGAAACTTATAACGTAAAAAACTATTTTTTAATCTATCAATATGTCTAGTAATTTGATCATACAAAATGATTAAATTTAAATAATCTAACATTACATTTCTGGATATGTTACTTTTTGATGATTCTTTATCATTTAATGATTCTTTATCAATAGTTAATAAATGACTATAATTATTATAAATCAATGTATCATTATCCTTATTTGAATCAAACCAAAACTCTTCATTATTAAACCAAAAATCTAATAATTCATATGTTGATTTATATTTCATTTTATATTAAAGATTTTAAATACTACTTTTAATTATAATATATAATTTTATGTATAATTCCAATATATTCATATTTAATCAATTTTATAGTGTGTTAAAATACTTTATAATGTATTAAAATCAGTAACATACTTATGATTAATATTTTAATAATGGTATTAATATATAATCTTGATATGTTAAAATTTATTAATGTTTTTTGATCATTTATTAACGAATCTACTAACACAGGTGCAGTTATTATACCAATAAAGGAACCACCTTCAATATGAAAAATATTATTTTTTTTATAATAAAATGGTAAATTATCTACTGAAACTCCTCTAACTCCTTTCATAATTTTTTGAATATCATAACATTCATATTTTTTCCAAAATTTATTTTGATTTAATTTATAAATTTTTTTTCTAAACTTTTTACAGATATTTGTTGTTAAATTATCATTGATATTATCTCTGTATGATTTATTATAATCATATTCTTCATTTTTTTGATATATTACTTCGTGATAGGATTTATCTCCTAATAAAATACCACCTCTAACTACTAATGTATTATCTAATCTTGAATCTAAATCATCTTTTGTTTCTAATATATTTACTTTTGAATTACATTTTTCAAACATAGTTTTATTTTTATTACTATCATTTTTATTGTAATTACTATCATTTTTATTGTAATTATTATTAAAATCAGAAACATCAGAAACATCAGAAACATACTGATTAAATTTGTATTTTGGATTATCAAAAATGTTATTATTATTCAAAAAGTATCCATTATCAACATCTATAGAATCAGGGGTACTTTTTGTATTAACATAAAATTTATAACCACCTATTTTTTGTAGGAATAAATGGGATTTACATTTACTGCCAACACAAACATAAACATTTTTAAATGAATTACTCAAACTTTTTAATACTTTTTTATTTTTAATATCTATTGATCTAATTTTATAATTAAACAGTTCAGATTTATTTAATTTATTAAGAATAAAATTAATTATAAATTTTGAATCTAAAATTAAATCATTATTTAGATTTTTATAAATTTCAACATTATATTTATCTTTAAAAAGTTTATATCCATAATCTGCACAGTATTGTTTTAATCTATTATATTTTTTGTAATTATAATTCAAAATTAGGTTAATTATCCATAGTGGATTTATTATTTTGGTATTAAAACTATATAAACTTAAGTTATCAGTTTTTAATTTGCTAGTATGGGCTCCTATTGGATAATGATAACTTATACTCTCGAATGTTTCAGTTATTAATAGTACCTTTTCTCCTTTTTCTATTAGATTTAGTGCTATATTTAAACCGAATATTCCTGCTCCAATTACTAAATTTGTGTCTTTATTTATTTGCTGATTTATTTCCTCATTTAATACTTGTTCTGTTATATTAATTCCTTTTTCATTAAGTTTGTTTAATGTTGACATATTAATAATATGTTAAATTATATATTTAGGTAAAAATAAAAAAATGTTTAAAACGTATTTAGATAGTTCTAATTATAAAAATTTATTAAAATAAATTTATTTAAGTTCATTCAAACAACACATGTATTCTCTAACTACATCTCCAATAATTTCAGGATCATTAATTTTTTGAGTTGTACCATATATACTTTTTACTTCCTGTTTTTGATCATTTTTTTTACTCATTAGAATCTCTTGAATACATTTTTTAATGTCTTCTACTAAATTATTAATAGTATCAGCATTATGATTATTAGTGATACAAAAATGGAAACTACTAGGATTTTGTAAAATATTTATATTCCAACCTAATTCAACTAGTTTATCAGTTAATAAATAAATATTAAATTTATCTGAACCAACTCCAACAATACATGTTTCTGGTTTACCATAAATAAATATTTCTTCAATATTTTCAAGATCTGATCTCAATTTCAAAGTTAAATATTTTATATTTATTGCATTACTATTATATTTTTTAAAACCATGATACATTAAAGTAGCCCACGTTAATACGATAGCATTACCATCTCTGCTTCCACTTAAGTTACTAGTACCATAAATACCGCCACTCCAATCATCTTTAACAAAAGCTTGTTTTTTATATAATTTAGTAGAACTGTATAAAATTACTGATCCTCCTTTTGGACCATTACCATATTTATGTGTATCAAGAGATATTGAAGATACTCCTAATAATCTGAAATCTGGACTTTCATTATCTAAAAATGGTAATAAGAATCCTCCTAAACAATAGTCTATATGTAAATATAGTTTTTTTTTGAAGGCAATATCAGATATAGTATATATAGGGTCTACTATTCCATGATTAAATGAAGGAGCAGATGCGATAATTGCTATTGTATTATTATTAATAACTTTATTTAATTTTGATTCTAGTTTTTTAGTATTGAACATATCTTTAATATCATCAAAATATGAATCTAATTCAATTATTTTAATATTAAAATAGTGACCTGCTTTCCAATAAGCAGCATGAGCATTACTAGCAACAATTATTTCAGGTTTAGTGATACCTTTTTCAATAGCTATATCTCTATATGTTTTACAAGCTAATAAAATACTTTCTGTACCACCACTTGTAAAAGATCCTGCACTAGGTTCAATAGAATTCATAAGTGAAGCACACATTTGAACTATTTCTGCTTCCATTTTTCTGACAAAAGGATAAATATCAGGGTGTAAAGGATTACTTCTATAGTAAATAGGAAATACTTGATTCATAAATGAATCTAGTTTATCATTATTATGATAAATGCACCCAGATACTTTACCAGAATTAATAAGTCCTAGTTCCTTTTGATTATAGTTATTTATTAAGTTAAGAATATCTTCTGGATTAACATTTTCAGTAGGAATGTCTAGATATAATTTTTCATCCTTAATGTTTTGATTCAGGTCTTTTTTAATATCTAATTTAACTTCATTGATTTTTGTAGTAATATAATTATTAACATAACTATTTTGTTTGATTTTTTTGTAAATTAATGATTTAATTTTAGGAATACCTGAAATACTTTTGTTAAGTAGATAATAAGTTCCAAATAATTTTAGAACTAATGATATATTTGATGATACATTTGATTGATTATCAAATAAACTTTCATCAATAATTTGAGAATAGTAATTTAAAATATTAATAAACATTTTATAATAAAAATTATAATATCTTTAGATAAAAATGTAAAGTAAAAGTTTTAAAATATTAATAATTCAAATCAAATATACAATCTAAAATTAAAATAAAAGTATGCAAATAGGAATTACAATTATTTTTTATCAAATTTAAGATTTTGATAGTTTACTATTTCAGTAATTACTCTTTGAATTCCATAATCTACATCTTCAAACATCTCTAATAAAATCATATTTACTTGTAATTTTGGATATTTATCTCCTAAATTTTCTTTTAAAGTATCTCTAATATATTTTTTTAAACTTTCACTTTTTGAACTATATAAATTATTAACTAATACATTTACATCTTCATCACTAATTCTATTTACATTTCTATTTTCTAATTCTTTTTCATAAAAGAACTTAATGTAATGAAATGTAATATCTTTAATCATATTAGTTAATGTTTTATCTTCTTTTGATTCTTTTTTAACTCCATTCATATTATTAAAATATTAATAATATTTATTTATATTTTTAATTACGCAATATATTTTATTTTATATTAAGATTATACTTTACTTGAATAAAATAGATAAATTTATTATATTTTAAATATATTAGTTTTTATAATATTTTATTGTCTAGATAAAATTAATAATATATAAGTAAAAATAATTAAAAAAAATAGTACATATTATAATATAGTGATAATGAGTTCATATATAAAATCAATTGTAGATATTTATAATCTAATAATTAATGTTAAATTATCATTTACATTAATAAAACAGATTGATAAATTAATACTATTAGTTACTGATAATAATATAGAACAAGATGATGAAATTATAATATTAGATCATAATGAACATTCAAAGAATGTTGATTTAGATTCATCAGAATCAGAATCAGAATCAGAATCAGAATCAGAATCAGAATCAGAAATTGATATAATTTATCAACAATTTGAAGCTCTTATTAATCAAATTAATAATCAAATAGTATTAATTTCTGAAAAAGGTTGTATCTATATCAAATTTTGTCAATGGTTAGTTTCAAATAAGCTTACACCATTTCCAAATGTTATGAAGAGATTTGAAAATGTTTTTGATCAATGTCCATATCATAATGATCAATTTACTATTAATACTATTAGAGATGATTTAGGAATGACACAAGAGGAATTAAATAAATATTTAGATTTTTCATCATTAGAAAGAATCGCATCTGGTAGTATTGGACAAGTATACAAGTGTAAATTAATTAATCCAACTCAAGATTATGAATATGTTATAATTAAAGTAAAACATCCTAATGTCGATGAAGAAGCTAAAGATTTTTCTAAATTAGTTAAATGGTTTACTTACCTACAAGGTAAATCTTATTTTAGAAAAAAATTATGCTTATATTTTGATTTTGAAGAATTTATGAATAATATAAATTCTCAAATTGATTTTAATATAGAGGCCAATAATGGTAAAAAGTTTAGAGAATTATATGATAATTCTAATACTATTTATTTTCCTGAAATTTTAAAACATAGTAGAAATGTTTTAATAGCAGAATATGTTGATAAAGTTGAATTTGAATCATTATCCGATTATCAAAAATCGTTTAGTATATTAAATTTATGTGGTTTTATGTTTGATTCATTACTAACTACTAATTTTTGTCATGGTGATTTACACTGTAAAAATTGGTCATTAATTGAGAATAAAAATACTAAAACAAAAGATAAAATAAAATATAAATTAGTAGTTTTTGATTATGGTATTTGTTATTCAAGTAAATCATGTAATTTTAATCAAAAATTATATGAAAGTTTAGAACATGGAAAAGTTTACAATATAGTAAGTTTAATTAAACATTCCAGAGGTTTAATAGACATATCTGAATATATTGATAATGGTGCTGAAATAGAAATCGATCAAGCATTGTATAATAGACTTGCTGAATTAGATGAAAAAATAAAACTACCTGATTCATATGGTATGTTTATATTGGTTACTAAAATATTAGAAGAGGAGGATATTATTATATGTAAATTTTTAATGAATACATTTATAATTTTATTTATGGTAGATCAATTATTAATTAAAAATAATATTCATCGTGAAATAAATTATGGTAATCAATTGTGTAATCATTTAAGAGATGTTAAACTAGACGTTTTAGCATATTGTAAATCTAAGAATACATATCCTAGATTAATTGAATATTTAGAAGTTGCTGTAAAATCTAATAAATATAATTTAGATAAGATTGATAGTGATGAAGAATTAACAGTTAACCTTTTTAATAGTATCGAATCTTCAAAACTTAAATTCAATCCAATAACAATAGAATAAAAAATGAATTATTACTAAAAAATTAAGTATTACCAAAATTAAATATTTGTAAAATATAAATGTTAAATACTAATAAAACAAAAAAAGTACATATAAAACATACAACAAAAAATATTACAAAAAATAAGAATAATATAAAGAAAAAAAAAATAAATCAAAAAGGAGGAAAATTAGAATCAATTACTCGTGAAGAATATGATAAAAGATTAGATATTGAAAGGGACAATACTTATTTAAAAACAATTCTATGTCATCATTTTGATAGTTTTGGTAATTTTATTAACATTAAAAATCAAACACCAGCAAAAAAAGTAATTATTAATGAACCTCTTGTACAAAATGAATCTTTTTTGGAAAAATACAATAAAGTTTTTGAATTATTAAATCAAGAATATACATCTATAAATTTCGAATTTACATTTAATATAAGAAGACAATTTTTTGATTGGAATGTATTTGATACAAATGAAGAGTTTATTGATTTATACAATTCAGATATAGGTAGGAATACATATATTACAAAACAATTTAAAATTTTTAATTTTGAAAAATCAATAAAAGATGGTAAACCATATAATGAGATTCTTACAAAAGATAATCACTGTATAGATTGTTCTGAAGATTTTGTTAATCAAATTAATACTGAAAATTCTAAAATTAGAAATGGTTTTAAACTATTAATTACTCAAAGATATCCATTAATATTTCTTAGTCCATTTAATAGATATGATCAATCTATAACTAATCAACCTCAAATTAAGAAATTTTCATTTGTGAATGTAATTGTAAATAATTGTATTCATAGGATTGTATATTTTGAAGATATGTATAAACAAGATGAAAATATAACTGCAGGTTTAGGTTATTTAATCCTAAAATATGATCCTGGTAATAATCATAATTTGAGTATAATATACTATTCAACTAATAAATATTTTGATTTAATTAATTCACATCTTAAAAATACATATACAATAATGAATCCAATAGTAGATAAAGAAATATTTAAAAAAAAAGTATTAATCGAAATTAAAAATATAATTACTAAATATAATTTAATTAAAAATAATCCTGATTTATCAGAAAGAAAATTATATAAATATAGAGTAGATCTATTAAGAAATTATTTTAATAAATATATTTATTTCTTAAAAGTATAAAGTATAAAGTATAAAGTATAAAGTATAAAGTATAAAGTATAAAGTATAAAGTATAAAGTATAAAGTATAAAGTATAAAGTATAAAGTATAAAGTATAAAGTATAAAGTATAAAAATATAAATATATTTATTACCATTTATGAATTTTTGGTTAATTTATTATAAATATAAAATCCAACACCATTAACTAAATATGCTCTTAATAAACATAAACTAATTCCATTCCATAACGATCTAAAGTTTTTAAAATTTAATTCCATTTTATATTTAGTATTAGCCTGAACTCTTGTTTTATAAGTATCTATAGGGTAAGTAATTAACCATGAAATACATCCGGCAAAACCACCAGATTGAAACGCATTAATATTTTTATCTAATAAGTAAAAATAAGATTTAAAATAAAATCCAGTTGATATACTTTCTCTTAAGAATGTGTATGGTAAAGCCACAAATATTTTATTTAATTTAAAATTTTTATTTAATTTTAGTACTTTTGTAGATATTATATTATCATTAACTTGTTTTCTAATTTTAGCAACTTCAAAAGGATTTAAGATAAAACTCATTAGTCCACCAGATATAAATCCTGATACAAAATGATTACTTGTTTTTTTATAGGTTTTATCATGTAGTTCATATATCAATGTATTATAAGATAAATTTATAAATAATGGATAAGAAACACCAGCATATAATCTAGATATAAAGTTTGATCTAATATTATTTAGATTTTTATAATTGCTCTGTAGATTTAACTTTATATATGATGAATTGTTTTGTAAATTTAAATTATTATTTTGTAAATTTAAATTATTATTTTGTAATAAAGTTTTAATTGTATCAATTGGGTGTCCAATTATTGTTTGTGAAATTCCAATTAATGCTCCAGTATAAAAAAAATTAATATTAGTGGATAAATTTATTTCTTTTTGATCACAATTGTAATTTTTATTATTATCCATAATATTTATAGAGTATATTTACTACTTAGATTTATATTATTATTCAAATAATATTTAAAAATATATTTAAAATTATTGAATAATTTATTTATATTCTATTATCTATTTTATCTTTTACAACCTTAATATTATCTCTTTTTAAAATTTTTTTCCCAGTCTCTTTGTAATCTATTGTACACTCATGATCTTCAGGCATTCTATGTTTACTACAAAATAGATGACCACATTTACAATCAAATCCCAATAGACCTAGTTTCTTATTGCACACCATACATCTTTTTTTTTTAGGTTTTTCACTTTTACTAGCTATTTTTTTTTTAGATGTATACAAATTTAAAGAAACATTATTCATGGAGTCTTCCATATTACTATTATTAATAATAGATTTTATAATTTGACATGTTTCATCATCTAGTTCATCTAGGTGATATATTTGGTGTTGATTAATATTAGACATATTATATAATAGTAATTTTTCTA
>Ga0213869_10001387_pt1 | contig 18245 bp, 14 predicted proteins | sample PICome_10_FD_160083 | JGI IMG/M metagenome (GOLD analysis project Ga0213869, IMG submission 160083) | Coastal seawater microbial communities near Pivers Island, North Carolina, United States - PICO132 | ecosystem: Environmental > Aquatic > Marine > Coastal | place: USA: North Carolina...
CTTTACGGCATTACCAATTGCTTTCTTGCCACCAGAGTTACGTAGACTTGCGGCTTTACTTTTTGATAAACACTTAGGTTTGCCTTTGCCTTTACCATCACCGCACTTACCTACACGTTCTCCTTTAGTATTGTAACGATCCCAGCCGCCGCCACCGGCTCCGCCTTTCTTGCCTTTACCAAACCATGCACGTAAATCTTCTGAAATAAATTCAATGGCTCGCATTATTTTTTCTTCTTACCACCAGTGCCCCAGTTGGATGCACCAACTTTGCGACATTTAACTAAAGCACCACTAGCATATGCACTAGGCCATACTTTGTATCTGCTTTTTACTTTGTGATAACATGCATCTTTCTCGCCTGCGGCTTCATCGAACTGTGATTCAGAAATCATTTCTTCATCTTCGTAAATGCTTTTTTCCATTTTACCATGTTTAGGTGTGAAGAATGTTAACAGTTTATCAAACTTATCTTTACTCATAATAGCCACTTGTTGTAATCTTTCTCTATCTTGTGGCTTGACGTTCATATACATTTGCATAAACTCATCGATATCTTTTATTGGTAGTATAACTTCTGAACCGTCTAAGAATTTGATTGGATGATCGCCGTCGACATCTTTTGCTTTTCTTAATTGCATAAGAATATGTTGAACTTTATCTTTTTCAGGATCTTCTGGCTTTTCTTCTTCATCATCGTCATCAAGGTCATGACGTTCTTTGCGTTTCTTACGTTTTGCTTCGTCAATTTCGTCCCAAGCAAATGCTTCTGTTAGTCCAGATAATCTTTTAATATCATCTAATGCTTCATCGACTTTAGGATCATTACGTTTTTTACTAATGACTTCTCCTGTGTCTCCACAAGGCTCACAACCTTCTCCTTTACAATTAGGACATACATTAGGATTGCCCCCTTCCGGTTTTGAATGACCGTGTGCTGGATCGTATTTCTTTAGTTCTCTTTCAGTACTGTGCTTACTGCTAGTAGTTGGCTTCTGTGCTTCGTTAGTATTAGTGTCGCCACGTGCATCACTTGCAATACCCATTACCATGCCCGGAGAACCGTCTCCCTTATATGAATTTTCACTCAAATAGTTTAGTCCTGATGTAGTTTTGTATTTGTCCATAGTAGTATTTATCTCTTATGTGCTTAGTTTCTTTTCGATGTACTTATTGATAAAAGCCTCTTGTCTATCTAAATCATCATTACCATAAGGCTCAATATTCTTATTATATATGTCGTCTATTGTATATTTATTTGTAGAGAGATATCTGTGATAATAAAACACACCAGGACCAATGTCTTGTTTAAGTTCATCATCATGTACAACTTCTTCAAATATTTTAAATGCTTCCCAAATATTCATAGTATCATGTTGCCATTTTAAATATGCATTTCCGTTCAATGGTAATGCAAAATGTGCTGTTTCTTCATCTAACTCAGAAAAGTCAACTCCCATTTCTTCGTTGGTAGTCTCTGTAATGACGCCTTCTTCTCTCCATGTTTTTTCAAATACTGAATTCTGAACAGATAACATATTTGTAATTGTTCCACCTGCAATGTACAATGGTGATATTGAATATGCACCTATATCTAAGTTTTCTTTTACCCAATTTAGTCCTTCAAAAAACGTTTCTCTTGTTTCTCCCGGTAAGCCAATAATCATAGATGTTTGACAACGATAAGGACCTCTGTCTTTAAACCATTGTTGCATTTTGATCATGCCTTCTTTTAATACTTCGGGCTTCATGCCTTTGCCTACATAAGCACCTGCTTGTCGATTTAATGTTTCTAATCCATAATAATGTGTATGTAAACCCATATCCCAAATATCTTGCCAAGTCTCCGGGTGTGCTACCATTAAGTCTGCTCTCATAAAACCTCCTAACTTTAACTTGAAAGGTAAAGTTTTTATAAGTTTTGCATACTTTGCTAATTTTTCTGGCGAGTCATTAATAGTTTCATCATTGACTGAATAAATTTCAATTCCCCAACGTTCATAATTTTCAATGAGTTCTTCTCTAAGACTATCAATACATCTACTAAAATCTCCCCTAACTCCTAAGACAGGAAATGAACAGAACTTGCATTTAAACTTACACCCGCGAGATAATTCTAATGACAATACTTCTTGAGGTTGTATATAGTCTCTATCTTCATATGAAACGTTGGCCTTGGGCATAGGGTAGGCAGGATAATCTTTTGTGGCTTCTATCACATTAATTGTTACGCCTCTATATAATTGTTTTGTCATCTGCAACATATTGAATTCTTTTTTAAAGTATTTTAATAATTCAGTAATTGCATATTCTCCGTAACCTGTCACATAATAATCTAAATCATAATCTATTAATGCTGACATGTTGTGAGATCCTCCCACAAACGGTAACTGGGGATATAGTTCTTTGAGTCTTTTTATAGTTTGTAACATTTCCGTTACTTTTGCGGTTGCTTTTTTGTCTTTTCCCATAATACCATAACTTAACGGAAACAAAACAGAAAGACCAACGCATAACGTATCTTCTCTTACTCTTTGATGAAAAAATTTTAGTATTTGTATTGGAGTCCAGGCTGGCCAAAAGTCTAAGACTTCGACATCATAACCTTCGTTTCTTAGATATGAAGCAATGCGATGTGCGCCGTGGGCTCTTTTGACACTTGGCCACACTGACGAGTTCAAATCATCACTAGCACTTTGAATAACGTCAGCGGAATCGTGTCTATCGAAGGATCCACCTAAAATAATCATGTGACCTTTTGACTTCATGTTCCAATGTCTGTAATATAAGCATCGCCTTTTTCGTCAATCAGACCTTTAAGAATTTCTTTTATCATCTCATCTGTGAGATGACGCCTACGCATTTCTGATCTTTCAAACTTTCCCCATATATGAACTTCTACGGGAACGTCTCCGTCTACATCTTTTACGGCATGCATTCTATGTCTACCTTCATGACCATTAACTTTAGCAGGACGACTTGTATCACCATCTTCCCATTCATCAGGTATTGTTATACTAAGAAAAGGACTTGCAATAGGTACGTCATTTGCTACTTTGTTAACTAAATCTTTATATCCATCACTACGATTTTCTTTTGGTAATGGTAATGCTAATTTATGAAATGTAGAAGGCTTCATCATTACACGTATGCCGAAGTAATCTGGATTGCCTCCCATGTTGTTTGGTACAACACCTAATCCTTTTTCATTATCTAATTTGTATTCATCTAATGCTAATACACCTGCGGGTACAGGAGTATCTGTAGGCAAAAAGAATTTGTGTTTTCCTTTTGATGCTCTTTTAAGTTTATAAGCAGGCATAGTTTTGTAGTCAGGTATCCCTGCAAAGCCTTCACTTAAAAATTCAAATGCTCTCATATATGTTGTCCTAAATCTCTGTCATGTGTTGCATCATATGTTGCGGCATATAATGTATCATAACTAGCCGCTAATACATCATTACTTGGTGTAGTAAATTCATGCTCAAACTTATTTATGATCGATCTTTGAATTGGACTATTCATTATATCACTTATTAAATAATGATTTTTCATTTTTAAGACTTCATGGAATATTCTTCTATCATTATATATTGATGCACACATAATGTTGTTATTATTACTAATCACACGTGTATATAATTTAGGAGTAGTTAACATCAAAAAACCTTCTTCAAATGTTTTTTGTTTTTCTTTCCACAAATAGGGTTTTTCTTTTATATGTTCTTTAAAATATTTTCGCATAAATGCTGTAACATATGTATCAGTTGTTATCCAATTACCATCTGAGGGTAAAGAGTATGTTACTCCATAGTGACTTCTTTTACTATCAATTTCAGCATGAAGTTTTTCTTTCATTTTTATCGTGTCATGTTCATAATAGGTCAGACACAATAACAACATATGAGGTATAAAGTCTCGTACAAACATTTCATTACCGTTTACTCCGTACATTATGATATCAGGTTGTTTATCTTGTGATAATACTTGTTTGCATGTTGGTAATATTGATTGCCAACGACATGAAGAATCAGTAAGATATTTTATACATTCTTCTCTATTTTCTTCTGTGTGCCATGTATAATGATGTGTATTAGGAAATCTTTCTTGTGTTTCTTTAATACATCTTAAATGTACTGCGCCTGCATCACATGGAGAAATATCATATAACAGTTGTAAATCATTATAGAAAAACAATGACTGAGTGCAAGAATCTATGCCTTCACTTAAAGAACAATATCGTAATGGATATTTTGCTTTGATAACGTCTGCATGAGATTTCATACATTCATGTATGTATTCAGTTAGTTCTTCACTATCCCAAATCTCTTGCTCGTAAGCATCTCTTGCATCTTGTAAGTAATCATAAGGAGGAATAAAAGATTTGATGTGATCGTAAAATGTTTCATCTGCATCAAATTCTCGTTCATATTTTAATTTTGTGCCATCTAATGCAGTAGTGTTTGTAATATCTTCTTCTTTGATAGTCATGTATGGTAGATAATTTGAAATCTCTATGCCATATTTGTCGGCTACAAATATCTTATGATTTTGAAAATAGTCTAATGATATCTTATGAGTATCTTTAGTGAGTTTGATTGCAAAGAAATTACCATTTTCATTATCAAAACTAAAGTTCTTACATGCTTCTATGATGTCGCCTTCGATTAAGTAACCACAATATAAAACAAGATGATCGTTATCTTCATATACTTTAACATCATCTTCATGTATAAAGTACCAATCGCCATATTGTTTTATGTCTTGCGATTTTATAAATTTAGACCTGTCTCTACAAAGAAAAAATCTCATTATCCCCAGCCAAAATCAGCATTATTATCTTGGGCAAATCTCACTATTTTAATCAGTTGATCTATGTATTGTTTTACTTGATTATCAGTAGTACCCATGTTATATATCATCGGGCCTTTTCTGCCTATTCTATCCATGCCATCTTGGTCTTTATATGTACCTATTTCTCCACCTGATTGTGATCCAGGTTCTGCGTATTGTGATGAATCTGAATTTTTTAATTGAATTAGTTTACGCATAAGAGCAGGCAAATCTTTGTTATCAATATGTCCTGAATAGTCTTGTTCTAATCCTAACATGTCGATAATTTTAAATGCATTACTATTGCTGACGTTCATTTCAGGAGCATCACTTACAAACTCAAGTCTTTTACCTTTGCCTTCACAGTAATCGCACTTTGCTTCGTCATAGTATTTGTCTTTACCTGTTCCATCACATACCCAACACTGTACATCTTTGCGTTCACCGAAGTGACTCATGTCATGCACAGTTCTACCTTGTTCATCTTCATAGGACTTTGTCACTGAAAAGTCAATGCTTTCATTTAGTTTTCTAAAGTCCCTAGATTTCATTTCTTAAATATTCCCTTTTGTTTATTAGTTCTATTATCTTTATATCTAGCAGTGGGTAACTTAGTCTTCTTTTTACCATAAACATTACCAATCGTATGAAGACGTTTACCTGGCTTTGTTGACCCATATTCTACATCTGCTTCAGTAAGTTGAGTTGCTAACTGTTCTAATTCTGCGTTGTCTGGTACTGTCATACGTGATATAGCAGATATGTCATCGTCTTTTTCTTGTTTTTCTAATTCAGCATCTAATTCTTTTATTAATATATCTGCTTCTTCTTCCCCTACTGCATCTGCAAATGCATTGTATATTGCTTTAGCACCTATACTTACACCTGTTACTGCCATATTAACTGTAGCAGTAATAATAAGTTGTACTAATGCAAGTGTAGCAGTTATCGTTAAGCCGGCTGTTGTAGTAAACAAAAATGTAAGAAGCCACATTGCAAATTTCTTTACGCCCATTCTTGCTAACACTGGGCCTAGACCTCTAAGCACTAGTAATGCTGGACTTTCTGCAATAAATTCTTCTGCTTCATTTAACTTAGCATTGCAATTACAGTGGGCACAGTCTGCCGCACAACCACAGTCTTTTGCTAAAACGTTTGCCCCACAACACTTCGATGAACAGTGAGTGTCACGTTTTTCTTCTGTTAAAAATTCGAAGGCTCTCATTAGTCTATTAACACCATGTATGCTTTAGGATTATATTTTCTGAACCAATCAGATCCTTTTCTTACTAGATCATAATTACCTGTCATGTTTGCACCCATAATGACATCATAGACTGCTATCTCTTGTGGGTCAAGTAAAATATCTGCTCCACTAATTGGATTTGATACAGTTGCCGGATGATCATCTAATATTTCTGCATCAAATGGCATTGGTCTATTTTTTTCTTCCCAAGACTCTTGTAATGTCCCGGACAATTCTCTAATACGATTTAACTCGTCATAATTTACTTCTTTCATTTTTTCTCTCCAGTTGGCTTTTCGCCTGTTAAATATGGCTTTGAAAACCATAATTGAAACCATTCAGGCGTTCCCGGTTGAATGTTTTTTTCTTTCATTATTTTTGATATTTCACTTGCAGTCTTTGATATGTTTGAACCCATTGATGCACTTGTTGCACCTTCAACATGTACTGGTATTTGATAGTTATCATACACACCAGACAATCGTTTAATGTCTTCTACTTCATCGACTTTTTGATATAAGAACTCACTTGTTCTAGGTAACTTTTTACCTTCTTTAACTACCCTTAAATGCGATCTGTCTTTGTATATAGATAATGCTTTTTCATGTAGAGTTGGATCTAGTTCTTTTAATCTAGCCATGATTATTGGTCTAACATCATCGTCTTCATCTAACTCAGACATATCATCAAACAACGAATCATCTCCGAAGACTGAATACAATACATCTTCTGCATCATGTCCTTTAATCTTTTCGTATTCTCTTTGTTTCATATTAGACATTCCAGCAGAGCAATCTATATTGTCAGGTATTCCGTTTGGAAACTTCTTAACTATTGCTTCTAGTTGCTTTATCTTTGCTTCGATGTATTTGTTTGTAAGATGATCAGGTTTATTATCAGCCTCTGGATTTAACATTTTTGTCCATCGTGTCAAATCATCTGCGATGTCGTATCCTGGCCCACATCCATGCCCTTGACACACCTCACAACTTAAATCAACATCTTCATTATCTCCGCCTCTTAGTAAAGGTTTCTTTAATAACTCTAATATTCCTTCTTCGTCAAATGACCAAGTGCCTTCATTTACTTTCTTTCTACCTACTTTAGGTATTTTGTGTGTACCAGTCTTTAATGGTCTATTAACAATATCCATTTCTTTTAACTGACCGTCACTAACAAGTCTATCATACTTAGGCTTTTGTATTGCCCATGAGCCGTTCTTCATAAAGAAGCCCATTGCTTTTAACTGTTCATTGCTATAACTTCCTGTCAGTCTTATATTATTTAAGAATACAAGTTGACCGTAGTTAGGTTTTGATTTCTTTTTCTGTAGTTCATAGTATGCTTTGTCTCCTAGACCTTCAAATATTATCTTAGACATTATAGCATGAATTTGATTTTCACGCAACCATTTATTTGATTTAGTATATTCATCAAAGATAGGTTTTAATTGAGGGAATAATCCATATTCTTCATCAAAGAACAGTGCTTTCTTTTCGTCTTGTTTTAAATTATATTTTGTAAAACTACTACTGTTTGGATTGATTATATATGCAACACGATTATTAGCAAAGTAAATTAGCATCCTATTTTCTTTTTTACCATAGTCTAAGACTTCATGTGTAAAGTCCCAAGGTAAATCTAATCCTCTGTCTCTAAAGACACTCATCATTGATGACCATGGATTTCGTTGCCTTACTAATTTACCATCTACTCTTTTCTTTGGACCGTCGTCATTAGATATAGGATTTAATGTTATCATGTATCCAGTACCAGGAGGCAAAATTGTAGCAGGAAGATCAGCACCGTATCCATGTGAGTTAATACCTATACCATCTGGCATTTTATATTCTTGTATACTTTTAATCCAAGGTTTGCCGTTATTAGTTAATTTAGTACTCGGTGCTAGTGCGGCTACTTGTCTAGGTCCCCATGTCTGTGTAGGTATCGCACCCATTGCTTTTAAATCTTTCTTAGACATAATCTTATCTGAATTAGCCAACATTGGGCTAGATCCCATGCCTAAAAATTTAGCATTAGGTATTTGAACAAAATTACCGGAACTACCGTTAGAGCCATAACCTCGAGTCCCCACAGCCGAAAATTTTGTATTTGATTCTGGTTTGATTAATATAGTTGAATCAGCCAGTCTAATCCAAGTGTTATCTTTATCTACATCAACACCTATACCTGAAAGACTTTCTTTATATTTAAGATTTCTACTGCCATACTGATTTGTGTTTCTGCCTTGTTCTTTTTCTAAATAATATTCTGCTCTTTCAAAGCCGGATCTTCTGCCTTGCCACATGTATATAGGATTACTAATTCCAATTTTTGCAATACCAACGATATCGATTCCATATACTTTTGGTACACTACGTTGTTCATCTGTCATTTGTTCTGAAGTGACATCTAAAAAGTTTATAAAATCTCCTATGCCCGGAGTCTCAGCATTTCTTTGTTCTGCTTTTTCTTGTAACCATCGATATAACTCTGGATTCTTCTTTGCTTTTCCTAAATAAGTTCCTGACAGATATGACTCTATTCCACCTTCAGGCATATTGTCTGTATTAAATGTTGTAAACTCTTTTTTAACTTGTGCTGAATCTTTATCGTCTAAATTTTTGTCCATTAATTGCAAGTCTACTATACTTGCAAATGGATCTAGTAACAGTTTAACTGTTAAGTATGGATTACTTTCTGTACTTTCAAAGTTTATAGCATATGAATTTTCATTCCAAAGATTACCTTTGTCTTCCCAGTCTGCTTCATCACTTGCTAATTTTCGTATAGAGTATCCTACATCGTTACCCAAACGTTCTCGGGTATGATCATCATCAGAATGTGATTGTTGAATCTCTCCATGCTCTCCTCTTAGTGGATTGCCTACTGGTGTAATAATATATAAATCACTACCGTCTCTGTTTTTAAATGTGTATACTCTTTCTGTGCTTATTTCTATTACATCGTCTTCAGATAAATCTTGTGTTCTATAATCCCCTAAGTCTGTGCTTTTTTCACTGATTAGTTTTTTTAAGTCAGGTAAACGTTGCATTAGTCTATTATATGCTGGAGTATTAGGTGTCATTGTACCTGGTGTTCTCCCTCTGAATGCATTATGCATTTCATCCTGAGTTGATTCAGATCGATTATAATAACCTCGGCCGCTTTCTACTTCTCCTGCAACTAATTGAGTAAAACCTCTATCATTTAAAACCTTCATTCTACCGTATTCAGTAAATGATGTTTGTCCATTTTTGAATGCAGGTTCGGCATGCGGATCATATGTAAATAAAGTATAAAATTCTCCTTCATACTCTGGTTGATCAGGAACAATATATTGTTTTTCAACTCCAGGAGATGTAGAAGGAGCATCTTCTAATTTAAAGTTGTCCATCTGTACAGAATTTGTTTCTACATTACCTGTTTCATCAGGCTTAATAGCAAGTGCCGCAGGGGGTACTTTAGGATGAATATTTTCATCTTTAATCATTCGTCTTAATTCAGGATAATATTTAAAAAACTCAACAACTTCTTTACCAGTTAAGGTATCTGTTTGTTTTCTAATTTTTGAATCAACTGCCACAAATTCAGGCTTCTCTATTGGTAGATTGTTTGCATCTCTTTGACGAGATTCTGTGTTTTCGTAATTACCATATCGATCTACGGGTTCAGATTTATATAAGTTGTTTCCCAATTTTTGTATATTAATCTCACTAATCTTTCCGTATTTACCTCTATTATCTTTTAAACTTAAATTAACAAAGAAGGTATCTCCTAATGCACCAAAAGGATTTTTCTCTTTAGGTTTAACTTCAAACTTAGGTAACTCATGTGTTGATTCTGGGCTTGGGCCATACTGTAGTATTTCAACTCTGTCATTTATAAATTCCTCACTAGGATTAAACAAGTGTTCAGGCATACCGTTTCGTTTAACATCACTGCCACCATACGGAGAATATCTAGCAGGTTCTCTATCTGTAGCATCAATAAATTTAATATAATCTTTTACATGCAACTTTCTTAATTCAGGGAACTTCTTTAATACATGTTGTATTTCGTCAGCAGTGTCTAATTGTGTTTGTCTTCCAGTTGCATCTGAATGATATACTTCTACATACATAGGTTGTTCTGGTGACCAACTAATTGCATATGACTCACCTTGCTCTGCATCTTTAGGGACAACTATGTAGTTACGCATAGATTTAACTTCATTGGCGATTGAGTTGTAATAGCCACGATTTCTTTTCCCATCAGGAACTACTACTTTACCGTAATCTCTTACAACATTTGTTTTGTAATCTTTTACTTTTGGTTCTAGCAAACTAGTATTTTTGTAAAAATCTTTTAGTTCTGGGTTTTGTTCTAAAAATGATATAGATGGTAAAAAATCTAATGCTTGATCTTCTCTATCATCCGATGATGAATATAATCGATGTAATTCAGGTTGCATTTCAGCATCACCATACACTTCCCCTTCCCTGTTATGCAATGTATGACTATCATTTTTACTAATACTACCTAGTCTATCTATATTAGCCGGCTGAATAGAATCTACTTCCCCTGTTCTTAAGTCTCGGTTAATTATTGTAGCAGTATTTTGTTCTGTATTAGTAATATAATCTCTAACAGGTTTGCCGTCAGATGTCATATGACTTTTAATTTTAATGTTACCTTTATCGTATAGTTTATATGGTAAATATGCGGCAACCTTTCTTAAAGAATTCTCCATGTGCTTTCTTTTTTCTTTTGCACCTAGATCACTGGGTAGATTGCTATTAACACTTTTAATATAGTTTTGTATATTTGTACCAAACACTTCAACTAATTCAGGATGTTCTAATGTAAGTTCATATGGATTTAAAGTGTGATATCTTTTTTTGTCGAGTATGTCGGCGCCTTGCCCTTCTTTATTTCTAAAAGGACTAGTACGTAGTGCTTCTATTTCTATTGGACGTTCAGTATTATACCTATCATCTATTGCTATTCTTAGTGAAGTTTTATGACCATGTTGATCAGTCATAACAACTATATTACCATGCTGTTCTATTTTTGCTTTATTTTTTGTATCAGTTACAACAGGATCAGATATAATATTAGCACCCTTAACTCCAAACTTAGTTACAAGTTCTGGATAGTCATTAAACAAGTCATGTTCTTGTATAGTATTCAACTCACTAGAACCATATGAACTAGAATTAGATAAATCATAAACTTTCATACCGTCATCAGTATTTTCCATACCGTAGATTTGATCAGTCTTATCAGTAGGCTTCATCAAGTAGTAAGGCTTATCATTTTTTCTGTATTCTTCTACATTAAAGTTTGATCCTGGAAAAACTCTTTTAGGTTTTTGTAACCATATAAGTCCAAACTTTTCTGCTTGTTCTTGGAACGCATCTTTTAGAGCCGGATAGTCAGTTGCTAGTTTAATTAATTGGTTTTGACTTAAATAAGAATCTGTTTCATCTGCTACGACACCGTCTTCAAAGTGAAATTGATATTTTTCTCCTGGATGCTTAGGCTTACGTGGCATAAACATATAGAGTGGACCTCTACTAGTATATGAAGCAAAATAATTATGACCGCGTGTTGCGGCTGTACACCAACGAGTTCCTCTACCATAACGACAAGATGCTTCTTTATCGTTTGGTCGAACAATTAATATACCTTTTTCATCATAGATTATATCTGCGTTATATTGTTTTTTCTTACCTTGATCATCATCGATTAAATCGTTAGGATACTTATCCATATCATTCATAAACGTATCGAAATCTTTGTACTGACCAATATCATTATTATCTAAATGATGTTTGATTTTTAATCTATGAAATTTATCTAAGTAGTCAGCAGTAGTTGATTCTACATCTTCCAAAGAATCATCATTGTTAATATATGTTCGTGCTAACCACTGTACATAGTTCTTGTTTGGAGTAGGATCTGCCGCTTCAAGTTTATTTAAAATTTTAACTGCGAGTTGATTCTTTAAGATGAAAGCCTGCTCTTTAAACTTTGCCATTACTTTTTCTACTTTTAATTTTTCAGCCGGAGTGTTGTCAACAGTCAGTAATGTAGCATTAGCAGTATGATATCCTTCTTCTGCTTTACCTAAAGCATCTACAATCTTTTTAGTTGCTGGTGCTAATTGCTGTGGGTTTCGTATGACATCTTTTGCAAATCGTGCAACCAAAGGTTCACCCATCTTTTTAACTGTGATGTCTTGCTTATATTCTAGTATGAGGTTTTCAAATTGACTAGAGAGCATGTTTACTCCCTATTGGTCTTTAGTGTACTTCGTATCATCCATTGATGTTTGTTATGTGCATCTAAACGTTCTGCAATAAAATTAGAAATACCATAATGTTTTGTTGCTTCACATGAATCATAACATACATGAAGATGTTCAATTATGATTTCATTATCTGTATACAATTCTGCAAACATTAACTCTGCTCTAGGTATTTTTAATTGATCTGGAATCAATGATAATTCAGCATAACGTGAAATAGAACCTGGAGTGTATGCTTCTAGTGTACGAATGTATTCGGCAGTTCTATCGATTGCATTTTCATATACTTCATTGTTTAAGTCATCAAAAAATTTATGATATTGCGGGAAGTTAGAACCTTCAATATTCCAATGAAAGTTTTGTGCTTTAATCACAAATGCATATGATGTTGCTAATAGTATTTTAAGGTTCTCTGTGAGCATTATATTCGTTCCTGTTACATGTATTTATCGATTAGTTGTTCTATGGTAGCATTTACCTTAATCGCAGGAATTGTTTTGTAGTTGAGTTTTTTATATGCATCATATCTGTGATGACCGTTTACTATATAACCATGCTTATCAATAATGATGGGCTTTTCTTTACCTTTCTTTAGTAATCTTTCAGCCTTTTTTACGTATTTTGTTATGCGTTCATCTTGTGAAGGTTTGAGTTTGCTAATAGGAACATCTAATCGTTCTGAACTGTATTCATCATCAATGTTTTTTCCTTTAATTTGAGGTAACTCATCTCTAGGATATATTTTTTCTAATGTTTCTACGAATGCTAGTTCTTTTTGTTTACTAGGAGATAGACTTCTGTCTGGTCTATTTGATAGAACACCGGGTCCTTTTGGAGATAGTATATGACATTGTTTTGCTTTCTCTCCATTGATTATACTAGCAACCCATTTGGCTTCGCCCATAACAATATCAGCATCAATAGCAACTGCTGGCTTAGTAAGAAAACCAAATTGCATAATATATTTTTCATAGCCTAAATCAGATACAGATGTTGCTTGTACTTTAGGAATAGACATTTGCCATGTCTCGTTAATTTTATCGATAATGTTTTGGGGTAATCTTGTGAGTAACTGTAAGTTTTCTGTGTTTTGAAGTAGACCGTAGTTATCTAAACGTCTAAGCCCTTTGTACTCCATTTCACTGATAAAGTTTTCTCCTTGCTCAATGTTGTTAACATACTTCTTTAATACTTCTTGTTGTAAATCTTCAGGCCAATCTTTGTCATTCATCATATCTAGCATTTGAGTATGATCATTGAACATTTCACCTTGTTCTTCAGTTGTCAATGACATTTGTCGTTGCACTGGACTACGATATTGAAATTTTTCGTATTCTTCTTCGTATGTTGTAGGGTAAGGAATACCTAATGATGAACCGCCTGCGCCTGCAGATCCGGGTGTGCCACCTCCTGATGACCCTCCCATTCCTTCTTGCAATTCACGTAATCGCATGAGATACTTAAAGAGTACTGTCGGCGTCTACTTCAATATCATATACTTTAAAGTAGTCTGCTTCTGTTGCTCCACAAACATTGCCGAATTGACAATTAGGACCGTTCCAATTATATAAATTTTGCGGTGCCCCTGGTGACCAACTAGTACTTTGCCAACGACTTAAGTTTAACCAATATCCTTGGGCTCTACTTTCTGCCCAACGTTTGAGTTGATCATCGTCAAATGTTGTTGAACCTGGATATCCGGGTCCCATTGTATATACGACTGTTGATAGTGATCCTTGCTTGATAGTTACAGTCATGCCTGAATCATCTAAGTCAACTACAAAGTCTACAGGTTGTTTAACATCAATACCGTTCCATGATACTAGACCTTGTGATTCTTCTAAGTTAATAAAACATTGATTGTCTGTTGTTGAATAACTTAACTGAAAGTTCTGTGGGGCAGATGCACTACCGTCACCGACATGCATTGTATGTTGAAAGACTACATTATTGTTTACTTCAAAGAAGTCAGTTTCTTGGCAGTTCCAGTCTGCGTTATTTCCACCAGCATCACAGTAATTATCCCCTTTAGGTTGTAGACTAGGCTTGTTTGGATTGTTTACCATATAAAAAGTACTAGTAACAAAGTTACCAGAAACATTACTTAAGTCTGCTGTAAAACGAATTTGTGAAATGTTTGTATAGCCTTGCTCAGATACAACTCTTCCACCGCATGATGTAGATGCATCTCCAAATTGTATTGATCCTTCACTGTGAGTAACAGTTCCGCAATCTGTGTAATCAACATCAAACGTAGGTTTAAATGTTGATGAAGTATCAGTGTAAGTTACATAATTAGCATAGCCTATAAAGCCAACTACAAAAGCCGCTACAAATGTTAATACTGCTTTTTTCATTATGAGACCTCTATTTTAATTTCTGATAACGAATGACCTTCATCTATTGCGGCAATAGTAAGTTCTATCATTCCGGCCCCTGATACTATAATATCATCTATGCCATCTGCGCCTTTTATATCTTCTTTAAGATATGTAAATGATGCTTTTTCATTAGTCTTAACTTCTTTTGAAAATACATCACTATCGCATTTAAGTTCAATTAACCAGTCATCACATGCTTTTAATTTTGTTTCATCTGATGAGTCATAGAAATGTTCTAAGACAGTTACGTTAATCTTTGCTTCTTTTATAAAGTCTTCAAAATAATGACCATTAATAAATGCTCCATCATCGTTAAGCGGAGCAACATATTCTTTTGGAGTATCTGTTTCTATTGCTTCTATTAAAAAGTTATCTAAGTCTGTCATTATCTTTCCTCGATTGGGTTGATATAATCTATATCTTTAATATCATCATCTCCTGGGCGTCCATCAAAATCAACATCGCCTTTACCTAAGTCAAGTCTCATTTTGTGATTACCAATGCGTCTTTTAACGTCTTTCATTTTTGCTTCGTCACCTCTATCTTTTGCAACCATATAAACTTGTGTTAACTGTTGCAACTGATGACTTTGATCATAAATTTTTTGTGCTTGATGATTGTTTAATCCTAATAAACCACCTAGTAATATAATACCTGCTAGTCCTGCACGAATCTTTCCTGAGCCTTCTGCTAATTCTTCAGCAGAATAATAATGTCTTGGCGTGCCTTTAAATTGAACATCTGATCCGGGTAAGACATTTTTAATAAGACGTTCATACTTGTTCATATCTTTCTTTTCAATCGGAGTAGGCATTGCTAACTTACCGTCGATATACATTAAGTATAAGATGTCATCATACATCTCCATGACTTTGCCCATGCTAGACTTATTTTGTTTATCTTCGGGACCTTTGTCATAAGGTTGAGGTGATCTTTTAGTAGGATGATTGTCGTAGTATTTTGGCTTTCTTGGTTTGTTTTTTCTATCTTTAAAAATATTATCGAATGCATTTTGATCAGGTATATCCATTGCTTCTGACATTGCTGATTCTATATCTTTTGCAAGTTTGTCATCTGGTTTAACATTTGCTATAGATTTTTGAATAAAGTCTGCTGATTCTGTTGGGAACAGTTGTTTCAGCGCCTGCTGTTGCTGCCAAGTAAGAGGTCGTTCTTCTTTTTCTTTATCTAATCCAGAAAAACCTTTCCTCACTACCACGTGGTCCCAGAAGTCGCCTGTGGAATCCCTTTTAAATTGTTGTTGCCTGTCCCTTATTCTATCTGTTAAATCTTTGTCTGTAGATTCATCTGCTTTGACACAGTTGTTGACAGTCTTGCCAAACATCTTTTTAGTGCCTTGCTTTTTGTAGCCTTTCCAACAACGTTGACCTTCATCGATTTCTTCTAATTCTTCTACTTTATATTGTAAGTCACGTACAAAGTCTTCAAAAGGTTCTTCTAATTTGTATACAGCCTGTTCTAAATTGTTAAATGCTTTTCTTACATCATCTTCAGCATACTCAAGTTCTTTTTCTGGAAGACCTATTGCTTCAGCAATGTCACGTATCTTACTAGAAATTTCCATAACTAAGTTATCTTGTGATAGATACTTTATGTTTTTTGTTATGTCTTGGACTGCTTGATTGAATTGGCGATGACTCCTAGAGTCACTTCTAGTTCCCAATATTGATTCAACATTTTCTAATTTTGCTATAAGTTCTGCTGAAGAATTTTCTGCTATCTCAACGTTTTCGTTTAGTCCTCGTAATATCGAACTCATTTATCCTACTCCAGATGTTGACTGTAACTGACCACCCGGATAACTTGAACTAGGTCCGCCATATGGTTCTTTGTCTAATTTGTTTCTAGTATTGATACGATCATCTGCGCCATTGCCATATGCGGCAACTTGATCTTCATGCATTTGCATTTCATACTGTAATGATTCATTAACTGAATTGAGATAGTCATTTGCTAGAGTAATATAAGACTGCATCCAGCCTTTGATGCCTTCTTCTTCACTTCTATCTTTTAAGCATTCCATAATCTCTCTTGCATTTTTTGCTGTTGCAAAGAGATCAGCCTTAGCCATTTTAACTTCGTGGTCTACTCTGCTTTCACCATGCTTTACAAAGCCTGTCTTGCGATCTTTGCGTTTAGTACCAGGTATTACAAGAACTTCTTGTTCTAATACTTCTGCTTCTTGCACAGACTCTTTGGGATCAGGAATAGCATTTAGACTGTGATCAGGTTGATAATACCACATGTAACTTCCATGTCTACCACCTGAATGAGCACCTTTAACATAACCTGCCATTTCCATTGCATCATTGCCATCAATGTTATTTTCTACGGCCCAATCATGGATATATTTTGATCTAAGTTTATCATCAAAATCTCTAAAATATCTAACAATGTCTGCTCTTTGTTCGGCTTCATTAATCTTCATTTGCTTACGTGCTTGGACAGAATTAGCATATTTGCCTTTTGATTTTTTACCTGTCAGTAAGTTACCTGTTTTTTTACCATTGTAAATGCTAGGATTGCGAGATTGTGTACTCATTGGAGAGGATACACTTGCAACTGATCCTGATCCTGTTGCACCAGCAGATGCGTTTTCTGTTATTTCGTTAAACTTCATTGATATCAATCCTTTGTTAATATAAGTATTTATCAATAAAGAGGAATACAGTAGGAAAAATGCCCCTTGGGAGAGGGGCACTTCTACTTAGTTATATAGTTTAGGAACTATATTTACGGATTAACATCTAATGTGACGTTACCATCTTCATTAGGAGTTAATTCTGCTTCAGCCGCTAACTTTTTCTGTTCTTGGTCTTGAACATACATGGGGCCAATGTTGTCGAGTAAGAATTGTTGATTCTCCATGCAGAATACATATGAACCTGAATGTCTTAGTAAGACACGTTTGTCCATAAATATCTGTCCACCGATATCACGCCAGTTCTCACAGAATGTCCAGTCTTCTGAATAATAACGATTCTGTCTTACAGCAGTATCGAAATATGTTTTTAAATATTGATCATAGACTGGATCTAATCCGATGTCATTTTTATATTGCTTCACAGCAGGATGACTTTCTAGTTTTGCGAATACGTCTTTCTTAATCAATAAGAATCCTGTACCTGCTTTAGATACTTCTTGGAATCCGTCTGGGCCTTCTTCAGCACCATCAAATCCATTTACTACCCACTTGATCGGCATAGTCTTCATTGGATACAATCCACCGATGACATCAACGTCTCTGTTTAGTAGTACTAATAAGTGCCACGGTTCCCAACCAATGTCTGCATCAATAAACATTAAATGCGTTGCATCTGGCATGTGTAAGAACTTAGCAGTCAAAGTATTTCTTGCTCTACTAATCAATGATTCATTAACCATTGTCTCTAATGTCCAATCAATGTTTAATTGACGTGCGGTGTTTGCCCACTTGATGAATGACATGAATGTAGATTCAGTCAGCATTCCA
>Ga0213869_10001390_pt1 | contig 18238 bp, 37 predicted proteins | sample PICome_10_FD_160083 | JGI IMG/M metagenome (GOLD analysis project Ga0213869, IMG submission 160083) | Coastal seawater microbial communities near Pivers Island, North Carolina, United States - PICO132 | ecosystem: Environmental > Aquatic > Marine > Coastal | place: USA: North Carolina...
TCTCGGCTATATGTGATTTAACATAAATTTAACTTGGTATATTGGATATGGGGTATGGGTTATGATACTATGAATACTTATGTATGATTTACAAAGTTACTTAGGAAAAATGTCAGCAGGTATGGTTAGCTCCAATAAGTTAAGCCAAGCTAAGTATGGCAAACCTAAAAAGAAAAAAAGAAATAAAGTTTCATCACAAGCAAACTTTCATCAACAATACCATATCAGTTGGGAAATTACTGAAGACGATCTTCCTTAAACTATTTTAGATTTTTACGATATTGATATAACAACTCAGAGGCAGCCTGGACTCTAAACTTTGCTTTATCTAAATAGTCTTTGTTGGGTATATCCTGAGGTTCTTTATAAAGTCCCCATAGCCCCCAAAAATATAACCAAAAAATTGTAAGTGGTTGCATGTCATCAAATGGTGTGTCCAAAGACATAAGATAGGACTCTACATTAATATTTGCTATGTTTTGTGAATATAAATTACATAAATCTGAAAGTACAGGTGCCATACCTGAATACTCTAAATCAATAGTTCTTTTGGTAACAGTAAAGTTTGTGAAGTCAGGATCGTTATGAGAGAACTCTAATCTGTTTCTATCTACATCAATAAAGAATCCTTTATGAAAAGCAATGAGCCAATCAATATCAGTGTCTTTAACTATCATTTTTTTTCTAAATTCAAGTAAAGCTCCCTGCATGTCAAAGGATTCAGCTCCAGGTATCTCAATTCTATTTATATTGTTAATAGTTCTAAGTGTTATGTCTATTATGTCGTTGTCTAATATTTTTCTGTCAAAATAAATTTCAGGAGAGGTGTATGCGTTTACTAAAAGTCCTGATTCTAAATTAAAATATAGAGGTGCTTCTGTTAGATCTTCTTTAGATAAAAGACTAAGGTTATAAGATTCCGCCCTTCTATTGAAGAATGGATTAAGGTTTGGTCTAGGTATTCTTATGAATAAGTTAAATAATTTGTAATTAGTATTAGTAATACCACCTAATCTAACTAAATTTTCTTGAACTTGTCTATATCCAAGTTCTTTATCAGGTAGCAAATGCTCCACTTCTTCAAGCAGAGCTTTAGCTTTATCACTTTCCATGTTTGTCATTATATCGTTTGTTTTCTCTTTTTACTAGAAACTTAGATATTAAAAGAGTGGGGTTGAATCTATCGGCAACAACAGAGTAAAATCGATAGATTCGTACCCACACTTTATTATATTTGACCTGTGAAATAATACGATTCAGGATCTTCATATTTCCATAAATTAGCTAGGTCGTCCCAATTACAGTTAGGTACATTGTGAATGTCCCAAGTACCTGAATAGATATTCCAAGCAAATAATCTAAATAAAGTTCTAGGTGGCTTCTTACCTACAGCAGTAAATTTAGCTAGCTCGTCTATAAGCTTTTCTATATGTAGGATTGCGTTTTTAGTAACTCTACCTCTTTTGTTACTTTTTTCTACAATCTCTGCATAGGTTGGATAACCTGTACCACGAGTAGCAGTAGCCCAAAGTCTTACTCTCTGATCTGCTAGCTCTCCACCATTTTCAGGTAGAACACTAAATATGTCGTGTGTAGAGGTTACTTCTATAGTATCTTTGGTAGCTTTGTATGTTATCCATACATCTTTGCCATTCTTGTTAATACCCAAGTACTTTTGTCCACCAAAGTATCCATACTTATCAGATATTTTTTGAGCACCCTCAAGTTTTTCTTGTCGTCTTTTTTGTTTAGTTACTAGTGCTGTGTCTGTCATCAACACTGTCGTTCCAATATTTGTCATAATATTCCTTTGTTATAATCATCGTATACTTATTTTTATTTTTTTTAATAGGCATAAAGGCTCTTGCTTTCCAAAAGTCTAAATGCCTTGTAATTATTTCTACTTCTAATAGTTCTAACACATTAAACGCATAATTTATTGCTTTATGCAGGCCTTCTGTGCCATATCCTTTGCCTCGGAATTCTTTTTCTACATAGTGGGACTTCATACGAGCTCTATGCCCATAAATCATTAACAACCCAATACAACCTCTTGCTGTATTGTCTTCGTCAAATAGCCCCCACCAAACAGTATTTTGACTGTATTTTACAGTATTGTTTGTGGATTTAGCTATCTTCTCTAGACGAGAGATATCTTTGTCCCAATATGCAGGTTTCCATTCCATACTAATTAGACAACTCGGTTTACAAAAAGGTTACAGGTTTTTTTAATTATTTTCTAAAAGTTCTAACAAATCTTCTTTGGTGTAACCTGCGTCATTGATTGCTTTTTTAACTTGTTTAAGACTTTTTTCTATAACGCCTTTTTTGTTTTGCCAATCTAAATACGAAGCGTTATTGCTATCTAACTTACTTGGTTCAAACAATAAATGCTGAAACAACATTGTCTCAACTTGTCTAGCTTGGTCAAACAAGATAGCTTTTATATCTGTGTCTGTTAGGTAATCAAATTTTATATCCATTATATTCCTCTCTTAAATGGGTGTCCTTCAGGAAGTAAGTCGTAATCAAAGAAGCTCTGATCATCTGTTAAATCGAACTGTATCTCCCAATTTCTAACCATTTTAAAGTATTTTTTTAAACGCCATACTTGATTCTTCAGGATACCTTGTTCTAAGTCTCCTTCAAAATTAGGGTTCATATCTTTAAAAGATTGCTCTCCCCTATCGATAATAGTTAAGATATTCCCCATATCTAGCTTTTTATGGTCAGTAAACCTCTCGTTATGGTTACCGAGCTTTAGTAAAGCCCAACTATAAATATTACTTGGTAGTTTTTCCATATTTTGCCCCATCTTCTATTGGATACCACGCGTTGTTGTATTTCCAATTCTTAGAGTCTCTAGCTTTTAAGACTGAGTCACTAAGAAGTAGATCTACTTCAGTACTAGACATACCTAGTTCTAATCTTAACTGTTTTTTGCTAAAACCAAATTCATTAACTAACTTTTTAGCGATAGATTGCATTCCATTCGAAGCGTGTACACCCTTAGCTCTATTCATTCTTATTGTAAAAATCATTGCTTCAGGTTCTGTAACTTCAATAAAAACAACAGGGACTTGTTTGTTGTACTTATCAGCTATAGATTTTATATCTTGAGCTATTCTGCACCTATGAAAACCATCAATGATTGTGTAATCTTTATTTGCAATCACAGGTTGAACCCAACCAAGTGTCTCTATGTTCTTAACTAATATGTCATACTCAGCTTTTAAAACTCTGTTAGGATTCCAGGTATTAGGTTTTAACTTCGCAGCGTCAATCCATTCAACATTAAAACAGGGATCTGTCTTACTGTTCATAATGCCATACTTCATCTTCTCTTTGCTCTATTTCAGCAAACACTTTAGGTAAGAATACACATATAGGAGCATTCTTTTCTTGTGTCCAACTTTGAATAAGGTCTGTAGCTCTTTGTAAAGCTTCTATTCTTGCTAATTTAAAGACTTCTTCTTGTACCTGGCTTTCTTTGACTTTGCCACTCAAAGATTGTAAAGCTTCTTCTATGAAGTCACTCGATACTACCTCTTTAGTAATCATTTCTTCTAGTTCTTCATTTCCATAACAAGCAACCCAAGTTGTTTCATCTTTAAGAGCGAAGCCAATAAAGGCTTCTTCATACTCTGTGTATATTATCGCTTCAGGATTTAACTCTTTTAAATCCCAATATATGTCTGTTCTATCACTCATTAAGAGTAATTCTAGCCATTATTTCAATAATTTGTTCTTGTTTACAAGAAACACAGAGTGAAGATTCTTCTGTTGATTCGTCACACAGTAGGCATTTAGTTAGAAGATTCATCAATAAACCAATCTCCTGTCTCACAATACTCTTCAAACTCTTGTATTGTCATGCCAAACTCTTCCTCAAACTCTTTGTCGTTCATTATTCTTCTTCTAAAGTAAAATCTACAGACTCTACCATAAGGTTCAAGCTTGGGTGCGTGTAACTTATATCATTCTTTGCACTAGTTACTGCATTATCTAGGTCTGAAGCAAAGATAGTTTTCTTTCCTGAAAAATGTATAGTGTATTTTTTCATTAGAAACCTTTAGGCATTCCAAACAATGAAACATAAGTTTGATAAATAGGAGCATGTTTGTGTTTACTATCTTTATCCAACATTCCTGCCCACAGGCTTTTGTTCTCTGTAGCAAACATCATTTCATTTTTTGTTTTACTTACGCCATCTTTTTCTCTTTGAATGAAGTTAACTTGTGGATCTGTTAACCCAATAACTTCGTCAAAGAATTTTTTTATATATAATTCCTCTAGTGTTTCCATAACTTTTCTATTAGGAATGTAGTCTTCTTTATTAATCATTATTCTTCCTCTTCTATTAATTGTTTACCGACAACTCTTCCTTTGTCGTCATACCAATACTCGTACTTAGCCATTAGAAAGGGGGCTTATCTAAATTAGCGAAGTTATCATTTGTTGGATTAACTTCGTCAATATCAAGCTCTCTTACTCTTATAGCCATTTGAAAGTCAAAGGCTTCTATACCTTTTTCTTTCAACTTTCTATCTATTTTATCCATAACAATCTTACGATTGACACTCTCTTTATTAGGAGCTTCCCAATCTTCAGCCATGAGATTTACAATGTATTCTCCTGTTATAGAAAAGTTAGCTTTTATTTCTCTCATATTTCTCCTTCATAACTTAGACTATGTACACCAAAAAAGGTTACATAGTTTTTTAAAAATTAGGGGTAAGTAATTTTATTTATATCATTATTTAAATAATGGATCTCCCACCCCTAGTGGACTCGGAGGGATTCGAACCCTCGTTACTTTCTTACTGTCCCGCAACAATAAAAAAGTCTAATCCAATCGAGCCCAAACTTTATTGTTCTCTATATAGCTTTGACTTTAATTTTACCAAAAGGTTACAAGATATTTAAAAATTTCTTATCTATTTTAATTTCCTGCAATTGTGGAAAATATCTTCTAGGAATCATAAGCGTATCTGTTTTTCTATCCACATAAGGTTCCCAAACTTTTTTTTGCTTGAGATTATAAAGAATGTGGTGTTTGATAACTTCTCCTTGCCACCAATACATAACAGTCGGATCGTTGAAAGAAAATTGAAATCCAAAATCATAATCATTAATTATATGGTCTTGAGGTATAGCAATGGTGTCGTGGTCTTGTGATTCCTGATAGTAAACATAATATAGCTGCGCTTCGTTAGTAAGAACTTTAAGTTTGGAATGTAAAATGTTTTTATCTGTATTAACAACAGCAATACAATTACCCCTTTGCATTTCAAAGTATTGTTCCATAAAGCTACCTATTTTGTTATCAGGATCTAAAGGTGTAAATACTTTTTCTCTTGTAATGTTCTTTATTGTATATGGTAGATTCTTAGCTTCATGCGTTGTAGGCCTACCATTAGGAAAGATTACTTTTGTAGTTAGCTTGTTGCCAAAGTTAGTTTCTGTAGATTCTTTACGAGTTTCTATCTCATCGTGTATCTTCATTGTGAAATATTGTTTAGAAGCTACAAGTATTCCTAAAACAATAGTTGTTTCTGTTCTACTCATGTTTAATAAATGTTTTAATTTGTTATCTCTTAAATCAAAGAATCCATTATCAACCCAAAAGCTTTGACCACCTGCATAGGGGAAGCTAGCTATCACTTCAATATTAAGTTTTTGTTTATCGTCTATTAATAAATCAGCAGAAGGTTTGACTTGAGAGCCTTGTAGTAGTTCTCTGTTCTGATCTCCGCCTGTTCTCTTTACATTGAAGTTATGTCTTTTAAGTATGGTGTATGCAAAGTCTTCTATAAGCCAATTGATGACAAGACTTTGTGCAAAGGTTTTTAAATCTCTTGTATCTTTGTGGTGTTCGTTACCTGAAAGTTTGCGTTCTAATTTAGTTTGGTCTTCTTCTGTCCAAGTATTATCGAGTTCAATAACCTTTCTTAAGAATTCAGTATCTTCGTAACTGTTGAGTAGGGTGTGAACATTGATATTGTTATCATTTAGTAAATCAATTACTAAATCTAACTTTGTTTCAAATTGTGTCTCCATCGTTTAGGGAGTCTACTACAGAACTGAAATCTTTCCAAGTATCATCCTCAAAAAAACAGAAGTCGTATTCTTCCCATATAATGTAAACTCTTTCAAACTCAGTAGGTTTTTTATAAAAGCTTATAACATCATCTGCAGTTTCTAAGTAACCAAGCTTTTGTAGTACTTCAGCAAATTCATTTATCATTCCCCAATTGTTAAGCACTTCATGGTACTTTGATAGAGTATGTTTCATTCCCCATTCTTTTTGACTCCTGATAATAATATCTGCTGCGTACATAATAGATTTACCAATGTCAGCATGTCTTTCTTCTTCAGTTCTATCATCATTGTTAATGTGAGTCCAAAGGTCTATAGTTCCTTCAGTGATATTGATCATTTGAGAAGGACAGGAAGATAAGTGTTCGTTCATTACTATCTTTCCACAGAACACGCAGTCGTCAGTACCTGGAGCTACTCCAAGCCAAACCCAATCTTGTTGATTAAATTCTTCCATACTTAATTTTACCAACTTTATTTTCTTTATATCTGTTTGCATTATTTTATATTTATGCAATAATTGATTACAAAGATAAAGGAGAAAATGACACTTGAAAAAGTACAAGGGTTACCACCGATAACTAGAACAGGTGCAGGTAGAAATAGTGATATTTTTACACCTAATGTTATGTCTGAATTGCGTAACGATAGTGGCACATGGGCTATTGTCTTCAAGAGTGATTACATAGACTGTACTCACGAAGATGGTAAATCCGAATTAAAAAAATTACGACTCCAATCTTATATGAAGGGCAGATATGCTCGGAAAACAAACAATGATATTGAAGCTACTGTGAGAACAGAGCGACATGAAAGTATCATTGGCTTTGAGAGGATTGTCTTATATGCAAGAGCAATCTAAAAGACCGAGAGAAAAAGCTTTAGAATTAGAAGCAGTCGTAGAAGAACAAGTCCAAACATTTGGCAAAGAAGAAGATATCGTAATTGAAGATATTGAAAAATATACCAATGAAGAACTTTATGAATTAATCAAAGGTATTGACAGCGTAAGTTATAACTTAAGAGAACTTAAGAAAAAACTTGGTGCTTGTCTTTCAGGTAATCTCTATAACTCTGCAAAGAGAATTGGAGATGATATAATCATAGGCAAACCTAAATTCACATGGAAGCCTTACGATAAACAAAAAGTCCTAGACTTCTTAGGGGAAGATTGGCAACAAGTTGTTAATCCTTCATTTAGAATTACAGGAATCCAAGCAGTTGCAAGGAGAAGAGGATTAGATCCTTGGGTTATAATGGAATCACTGTTCGAACAGGTTGAAACACCTGGAGTTAACATTGTTCCTGACTTCAAAGCTCCGAAGTATATGCAGGAAATAGAAGATGGCGAAGTCATTAATTTAGATAAAAAAGGAGAGAACACTAATGAGTGAGAAAAAAGACATTCTAAGGTTGGCTAGGAAGTTTCCAAGTCAATTGATTAGAACTATCAAAAAAGGTAGTCATAACGAAGACTACATAAACCACGCTGTTATTGCACAAAGACTACTTCAAGTAGTTGGTGCTTATGGTTGGGATTGGGAAGTTGTCTATGAAGAGAATAAAGTTGTTTGCGTTCATGGTAGATTAACTGCTGATGTCGATGGTAAATCTGTAACAGTATCAGGTGCAGGTACAGAAACCTTTACAGGGGACACTACAGGAGAGAAAATCAAGAAGATGGAATCAGACGCGTTCAAAAGAGCTGCAGCTAAATTAGGTGTTGGCTTACACTTGTGGGCTCAAGACCAATATTTTCTCGACAAACAACTTGCTAAAGATTTAAACTTAGATCTAGAGGAAGTTAGTTAAATGGCGAAAGAAGAGAAAATTGGTGTAAGACAAACTACTAAATTTTCTATGATACCTGAATGGCTCCTCGATATCGGATTGAGTCCAGGAGCCTACATGGTATATGGTGCATTGGCCAAGTACGCAAATAATAAAAGCAAAGAGACTTTCGTATCTCATAGCACATTAGCTGACAAGCTTGGCGTTGCAAGAAATACTATTGTCAATAGAGTAAGAGAACTTGAAAACAAGGGTGCAATTGTTGTAGAGCACAGGTACGAAGAAGGACACCAAAAATCAAATAACTATGTATTAGTTTGGGACGCACCCGAATTCTTAAAAGAGGTTGAAATTGTTGAAGTTGTTGACTCAACCGACAAGGAAGTTGAAATTGTTGTAGAGAAGATTTCAGAGTCTAGTGGTTTCGATATTGGAGAAGCAGAATCGACCATTAAGAAGAAGAGAACTACGCAGGCACAACCATTGTGGAGACCTTTGGTACAAGTCTGTGGATATGATCCAACAGGTAACCCAACTATGTCAAAAGCATTCGCAGTAGGAATGAAAGAGATAGAAAGTTATGGTGGTACTCCCGAAGAAATTATGCTAAAAGCACAAGCATACAAAAAGCGTTTTGGTAGCGATGTAGAGCTTACGCCTAAAGCATTAGCTAAATGGTGGCAAGCACTCGAAACTAAACAGCCAGGCAATCAAGCTTATGGTATTACAGCTTTAGAACAAGCAAGACAAAAAGCACTTCACGAAGAAAAATCTTAAAGAAGCACATTTTTTAAAAGATAGTGTAATATGGTATTACAATGTCAGGATATATAGAAAGACCTCATAATAAAGGGTGGGATGTAGATAATGAAACTTGGGAAGAGTTTAAAGAACGCAGGAGCGTTCAATCAGGAGTCAAGTCTATCTCACAACCTAACAGCGTGAAGAAACAACAGGGAGAATGTAAAGTCACAGGTATTCCTAAAAGGAAATGTGAATGTCGTACCTGTATCAATAGAAGAAACAGATCTAAAGGTAGAACTAAACAGAATACAGTTCGTAAAAAACTTAAGATACCTTCTAGAAAATTTCATGGGGCTGACGCACACGAAGAAAATTGGGATTCTTCTGTAAGAATCGAAGTTAAAAGTGGTAAACAAGTTGGACCTATATATACAAGATTTCAAAAAGCCGAACAGCAATCTTGGGATAATGTCAAGGATGCAATCGGTGGAGTTGGAAAGACTAAACCATTTATGATGGTAGCTATGCCTGAAGGTACAAGTGATGGCTTGTGTCTTATAAGGTTAAGCGAATTAGAAAAAGTAATGGAAGCTATCCAAGATAATTGGGAGCGAAACGAGGAGATAAAATAATGGCAGTTACTCAAGGTACCTTTCAAGGAAACCTAACTAACATAGAGCTAAAATTCTCAGGTAATGGTAACGCATATACCAGAGGTAGATTAGCAATCTCTAAAGGACCTGACGAAGATTCAATGTGGTTTGACTTCGTAGCCTTTGGCGATTTAGCACAAAATATAGACGAAACTTTTAAAACAGCAGGTGGCGGTAAGTCATTAAGAGCTGTTGTTACAGGTAAAGTCGAAATAAACACTTATGAAAGTGGAACAGATCAAAAAGGTCAACCAATCAAAAGACAATCTACACAAATAGTTGCTGAAGATGTCGGTGTATCTTTAAAGTATGCACAAGTTGGAAGTATCAATCGTGGTTACCAAGAAGGACAAGAACAAGGTAATCAAGGAGCTTCCCAGGTAGAACAACCTGTAGTAAGACCAATGTCTGAAGTAGACAGTGGGGATGCACCTTTCTAGTATGGAAAATATTGTATCAACTACAGAAGTAGCTGATCTTCTTTCTGTGAGACCTAACAGGGTAGCTGTATGGCTTCACAGGAAGAAAATGCCTATGCCTAAAAAATATCTAAACAATGGGAAAACACCTTTATGGTATTCCGAAGATATTATTAATTGGGCTTCAGCTACAGGCAAGATGCCTATAAAAAAATTCAGATAGGAGTTAACGATGGAGCGAAAAGTTGAAAGAAAACTTCGCTTAATAGATGTTGACTCTTTAAGAACTTTTGTTGACTTAGTGATTGAAAAGAATCAAGTAAGTTTGACAAGTATCTGTACTACTATCTTAGGTTATAGCGGTGGACATAACTTAAGAAACTTGTATAGAGGTCATACCAAAGATCCAACTTTAAAGTTTTTAATTGATTTGACAGAAGCTTTACCTGAAGCAAAACAAAGGTTAATACCAGAGTCTGACTTTGAATTTACTTACATGAGTGTTATAAGACCTGAATCCTGGCAAGATTTATGGGATGATTGGAACTGTTTAGAAGAAGAATTCGAGCCATTTGCTAAGTATTCAGGACTGAAAAGAAGTTCTTATCGTAATTATATAAATAATCATAAAGCAATTGGAACTTACCCTAGACTAAAGACTGCTAAGTGTTTTAGTGCTTACTTCTTATGGAAAGAAGAATCACTTAAGGAAGTATTCAAATATCAAAAACTAGAAGTTGTAAACATGAATCCTGCAGGTAAGAAGTTACAAGACATTGAAACCTTTAGGTCGAGTTTTTGGGAGGAGACTAATGGAACCGAAAGTTAAATATTTTAGATTAGACGAAATAGTTGGTGCTGATTTAAACCCTAAAGATCATGATATAGGAGTTATTATAAGCTCAATCAAAAGATTTGGGTTTACAAGTCCTCTAATAAGAAACGAGAGAACTAAGAAACTTATTGCAGGTCATGGAAGATTAGAAGCTCTTATCAAGATGTTCAAAGCAGGGTACTCTTTACCTAAGAATATTTTGACTGATGATGACATGTGGTTAGTACCTGTAATCACAGGACTAGATTTTGAGAATGAAGAAGAAGCAATGTCCTACCTAATTGCAGACAACAAGTTAACAGAGTTTGGTGGTTGGGACGAAGAAACCTTATTGGCAATACTTGATACTGTAAAAGACGATTTAGAAGGTGTTGGGTTTGATGAATCTGATATGCAGTCTTTATATGAGAATTTAGAAAGCGATTGGGAAGATGATGATACAGACAGAGGTTTAGGAGATCCGAGGATAAAATATAGACTTATCTTTGATAACGAGAAACAACAAGCTAATTGGTTTAAGTTCTTAGAGTGGTTGAACAACAACTCAGATGTTGATGGATTCCCTGCAAGACTAACAGAACATGTGAAAGGAACTTTTGATGAGTGAAATAGATATTGAATGGACTAAGTTATCAGAACTTAAAACAGAACCAAAAAATCCTAAGAAGCATGACATAGAAAAGATTATGCTTTCAATAGAAAGATTCGGTTTTATCAATCCTTTTATAAAAAATTATGATACAGGGAAGCTTTTAGCAGGACATGGTCGCAAACAAGCACTAGAGCTTATGAAGAAAAAAGGTTTAACAATACCAGAGCAGCTAAAAGAAGAAGATGGAGATTGGTTAGTACCTGTTGTATCAGGAGTAAACATTGAATCCGAGAAAGACGCTTTAGCTTATTTAGTTGCAGACAATAGATTAGTAGAACTTGGTGGGTGGAATGCACCCGAACTACTAGAAGCAATAGAACAAATAACAGACTCTACGCCTGATCTTGAAGACATTGGTTTAGCTGATGAAGAAGTAGAAGCTCTATATGTAGATGATGGACCTTTAGATACTGCACAAGAAAACACAGAGCCAAAAGAATTCAATATCTACTTTGATATGTTTTTTGAAAATGATTACCAACAGGAGATGTTTTATAGGTTCTTAGAACACCTTAAGACAAAGTATCCAGGCGATACTATCGCAGAAAGACTTGATAATCATATATTGGATATGATTAAAGATGGCTAGACAAAGAGAGTTCATTGACAATAATGTCTACGAGGAAGCCAAACTAAGAATACACCATATATACGATATCCATGATAATGTAGTTTGTTCATTCTCAGGCGGTAAAGACTCAGGAGTATTGATAAATCTTGCTTGGGAAGTAGCTCAAGAGCGTGGATTAAAGAGTGTTAATGTAATTTTTAGAGACGAAGAGCTTGTACCTAACGCAGTATTAGATAATGTAAAGCACTACATGGATTTACCTTGGACTAACTTTACATGGTACGCAGTCCCACTCCGCAGCAATAAATACATACTAGGAGAAACACAAAGCATTGTATTTTGGGATCCGAGTGGAGAAAGAGAATGGTTAAGACCTAAACCAAAGTGGGCTGAGACTTTCTTTGAGACTACCGATATCTTTACACAGTACACTATGGATAACCAGATAGCCAAAGATTACAAAGGTAGTTTAGCAATAATGACAGGTGTGAGAGCCTCTGAGTCGTTAGTAAGATACCGATCTGTTGTAAATGCCTTAAATAATAACTACATATCTCAGAGTCCTAGCAATACAAGAGTAAAGTTATGTAAGCCTATATATGATTGGGAAGTTGATGATGTCTTTAAATATTTTCACGATACAGGCTACAGATATTCAGAATGGTATGAAGCTCAACTATGGGCAGAGGATACTTTACGAGTAGCAACACCTTTAAATACAGAAAACTCTAAGAAGTTAGACAAGTGGGCTAAAGAAGATCCTGAATTTTATGATAGGTTATCTCAAATATTTCCTGAAGTAAGAGCCCAGGAGCGTTATATCAATGACTTAGACAGCACACATATAGTTAAAAAGTATGGAAAAAGCTTAGATACAGTAGATTTATGGATAGATCAGAACATTCCTAAGACAACTCCTGCATATATGAAAGCTAAAAAAGAACTTTTAAGGATAAAAAGAAGGGCTAAAACCCAACCAGCTATCTGGTTACCTAATGGTAACGCTGAATATGTACTAAAACAGTTCATGAAAGGGGCGTATAAACGCCAAATTATGCCTGTAAAATACAAAGACCGCAATAAAAAGAGCCGATCATAACCCATACCCCATATCCAATATACGAAGTTAAATTTATGTTAAATCACATATAGCCGAGATTGTTAATTGATTTTCACATACACATACGCTTGTGAAAAGATGTAAAGATCTGACTCTTTCCAGGCTCCAATGGCTATAGATCTATATACAAACTTAGCTGATCCAGCATGATCATCTGGATCCAGCAGCAGATCAGGCCTGATCATCTGACTAAATCAGGATCTGAATGGTATATCTGACTAAATCGGATCTCCAATGGTATAAAAAAATACTACCCCCTGGTTAAACCTGGCACACATGGCCCCCCTTTATATATGGGGGTACCCTCTTTATATATGACTGTACCCTCTTTCATATATGGAGTACCCTGTTTCATATATGGTGGTACCCTATAAAAAAATAATAAATATTGTGTAACCTTTTAAATATGGTACAGTCTAATTAGTACAGACAAACAAAGGAGAAAACATGGGAGCAATAATAGACACCCTAGACGAATACCAATTCGTTGAAAGACTAATGAAGATAAGACCCGAAAACTTTAGCCCTAAGGCAGCAAGAAACCTGTTTTATTGGTACGAAGATTTAAGCGAGGGTATAGGGGAGAATATAGAGTTTGACCCAATCTCAATTTGCATAGAGTGGAGCGAGTACGAAAACCACAAAGAAGCATTAGAACAAATGGGCTTAGAAAGTATAGACGAGTTATACGAGAGAACAGTTGTTCTTCCTGTTGAAGAAGGAACAGAAAAAATTCTAGTACAAGAGTACTAGGAGGAGGGAGACACATGATAGACCATGAAAAAGCAATAAGGAATAGAACAAAGAGCTATTTTGTAACAGACGAAATGACAGGGCAGGATTTAGAAATTCAAGGAACATTGATGGAGATAGTAAGGGGTGTAAATTACATTCAAGAATTCTACAAAGATGATCAAGAATGGAGTCAAACAACTATTTTAAACGCTGTGTTGAAAGTTGCACAAATAGAAAAGCTTAAATGGGATAATGATTTCACAAGCGTTGATTCATTCTTTCGAGAGCAAGTATACGAGATACTAAAGCAAGATAATTAAGACAAATAAATTAAGGGGGGTTTCGGCTCCCCTTTTTTTAAAACTCTGACTATTTCGAGGTCTCAATGAGTATAGATATATAAACCTAAACTACACATCTAGTTTTTTTTAAAATAAATATAAATAAACTTGTAACCTTCTGTAACCACTAACAGTCTAATTTGTAGAAACAAAGGAGAAAGAATAATGACTATAAGAAAATTATATTTAAGAACCTGTAGCTATTGTGGCCTCGGAATGTCCAGGGGATATGTTATGGGTTCAGGAGAAACCTATGTATGTGACAGAGATGACACTTGCTATCAAAACTATTTGATTGAGAGTGCAATCTATTTTGCAGACAATGAAAACTTCTTGAAAGCTGAAGACAAAATCGAGTGGATAGGCGATGTAAATGACCAACTCTTTATAGGTTGGACACAAGAGGAATATCTTGGAGAGCTGTACACATCTGAAGGAACCAAAGTTGATGAAGAAGATATTAATTTTGGTACAGATACTTTAGTTTTCAGTGAGGAAGAAAAAACATATCCTTATGATTACATGCTGTATTGTAAAACCGCCCATAAGAAAGACTTGGTGTGGTAAAGCAGCGGAAACAGATCAGGAGAAAAATTGACTTGTAACCTTTATATAGGTAAACGAGTCAAACAATAGAGGAGGAACAATGCGAGATAAAGTGACATTTTGGCTAAGAGGAGCCAAGCCCGAACAACTGCAACAAGTTGTGAAGGAACTAGACAACGAAACAAATATTATGTTGAGAGATATCTTAATTGATAGGTGTGTGGAGCAAGGCTTCAGCGTACCATTCGACAGTGATTTTGTTTGTGGACATGTCGATGGACTATTTGAGGAATGTTATTGTCCTAATTGTGACAATGAAGATAATGAGGTTCCAAAGACAATTGAAGAACTCAATTGCGTAACATGTGAAGGGAGAGTAGAGGCGTATGGGTAGACAAGTAAAAAGTTTACTAACTGCATTAAACAAAAGTTTTGCAGAATTAGAAGAAAATGGTTGGGGTGTAGGAACACCTCAAACCATGAATGTGGCATGTTGCCAAAGTTGTAGTTGGCACAACTTTAGTGACTTCGACAACATAGCATTCTATCACGACCAAGACCTTGATAGATACAAGGAAACTATTCGAGATAATAAAGACAATGAAAGAAAGAATGATTACATAAGGTATTACGAAGAAGATAGAGAGTTGTACCCTATGACAGAACCTGCCATATATTTGGCTCATTCAGGAGATACAGAACACTTAGTGAATGTATTGGTTAAAAACCGAATCATTGTTGATTGGGATGGGAATCCTGATAAAAGAATGTATTTAAAAATGGCACAGCCAAACGAACAAGGACAATTGGTGGAGCTAAGCGTTGCTTAGCTTCATCGATACTTGGTTAGCAAAGCAACACCAAGATTCAGGACGAAAGCCTAAAAGAAAGCCCCCAAGAAAAAAACAAATCTGACTATTTTTGGGGCTTCAATGTACTTATATATAGAGAGATCTTGCCTGGAAGGCCTTGCTGAAGATTTAAAAATAATATGTAACCTTTTTGGATTAGTAAGCGTCTAAATTAGGTAAGCAATACAAAGGAGAAGATATGCCGAATATATGTGAAAATGTAATCGAAATACAAGGGACATTAAAGAATGTCGAAAAGTTACTTGATACATGTAAAACAGTCGGACACGAAGGAAGGTTTGATAACAATGAAAGTATTGAAGTCTATGACCTAACTTTGGGACGAGAAATGCCAAGTCAGTTCCACACAATAGCAACAGGTGGAAATACTATTAATGGCGTTAAAGTCGATAAGTGGGAGTATGTACACAAAGAGACAGGAGAAGCGTTTCCAAATGGTTTAGAAGCTATGCAAAACGAAGACCTTGAAGCAGTTGCAGTAAGTGAAGAACGATTAGAAGAACTCAAAGAAAAATTTGGTTTTGATAATTGGTACGATTGGGCTTACGCTAATTGGGGTACGAAGTGGGTTACTTCAGTTGCCATTGATAATGTAGCAATGCAAACATGGACTGAAGAAGAAGTTGAAATGGCTCAGATATCTTTTGTGATAGATAGTGCGTGGGCGCCACCCTATGTCCTTCTTGAATTCCTAGCTAATGAATATGATTTAGATATTCATGACAGGTGGTGGGAAGAAGGAGGCGAAGCAGGTTGGATACACATTGTTGACCAAGTAGTAGAAGAAGAATAAAACACAAGGGGAGGAATCTTATTACCTCCTATGTTGCTGAGAAGAAGGGGAGAAATCCCCTTTTTCTTTTTTATATGTAACCTTTTTCGGTTTAAAGAAGTCTAAATAGTACAACAACAAGGAGAACAAATGAGAGAAATGCAGAACACTGAAGAAGAATTAAATAGTGTAGTGGGCTTGACCATAACAGGTTGGAGCAAAGTCGACATAAACTATGGACATTCATTCATTCTATTAGAGACAAATCAAAAATTCGGCAATGGTAAAAAAGTTAATTTACTAATTTCAGCTGACGCTGAATGCAACAGTGGAGGATATGTTGGTTTTATATCTAAAGAGGACGCACAAGGGTTTGATTACTAATGATAGATTATGTAGTTAAAAGACTATTAAGTATTTTAAGTGGTGGAACTGAATTCAGAAACGCTAAAAGTGAAATACTAGACATATTACACACGCTTGAAAATCAATATGGGTATGAAATACCAAATATGTTTGACGAGTTCGACAAACTAGAGGAGGAAGAATAATGTATGAATTTGACGAGTGGTTAGCGAGTTGTCCAATTCCATTTACTATAAAAAAAGATAATGGAGATAGTATCACTATTAATTTTGAAGTATCAGAACTAGAGGAGGAAGAATAATGGAGACATACAAAAAAAATATTAAAGAGGCATTAAACAAATTGCCTGAAGAATATAAAGCACTTGTAGAACGCAGAGGAGATTTACAGGTTCAGATTAATGACGCGAGAGAGTGGGGGGACGATACCACTAAACTGCGTGAACAAATGCGAGAGATTAACGAAAAGATTAAAAATTATAAAAATTAATAAGGAGTGTGTAACCTTTTCGGAGGTTGCACAGTCTAATTAATGTAAGCAACAAAGAAGGAGAATACAATGGCTACACGAGGACTATACAAGTTCTACGAGGACGAAGACAGAATGCACGACAATAAACCTACTGCGGTAATTTACCGACATTGGGACAACTACATTGAAGGTGGCGGATTAGATTTAAAAGAGTTTTTAGACTTTTGTAAATCAGGTACTTTTGATGGAAGAACAGGGGACGCAAGTTACCTAGCTTCTAAATATGTAGTATTTCTTGCACAGACTTTCGCAGGAGATTGGAAAGAAAACCCACTTGATTTTATAAGTGTGGGAGTTTGTTCTACAAATCCTGAACTAGACATGTGGCAAGATTACACATACCACATTATATGTGATGGAAGTGTTGTTCCTGTATTCGTTGACTATGACGACTTAGAGAAACAACCATTAGAGGAAGCTTTAGAAAAAGTTTAATCCTCTTGTGTTTACTTTAGGGGGAGTGAAAGCTCCCCTTGAAAGTAGTGAAGTCTGACTCTTTTGAGATCTTGAATGGTATTAGAAATAAAAAAAAATAAAAAAAATTATTTTCTCTGTAACCTTTTTAAAAAATATCGAGTCTAATTATTAAGCAAACAAGGGAGTTCCTAAATGGAATTAAAAGATAAAAAATTGAGTGAAATAGCTCAAATAGTTAGAGAAGATTGGACGAATGTTAATTATGCCGCTGTACCTTATTTGGACGCAATGGCAACACTTGACTCTATAAAAGATAAATACTTTTTTGATGATGGTGATGACATAGTCATTTACTTTTTATCTAACGCTCAGTCATGGCATGGAGAGACTGCAAGGACTGTAAAAAAGGAATTGAATAGAAGATTCCAAGCGAATAAATAAAAAATTAAAGATTGTGTGTAACCTTTATCGGTTACACGCAGTCTAAGTATTGTAGGCGAAAAAAACTACATTGGCTTTTTTACAATTGAATATATACAGTGCGTAGGTACTGAGTGAAAGTCTTTAACTCTAATGAGATTAATACAGTTCTCAGGCGTATCATATTGGCTCTAATACCATTTAATCCAATGGCTCTTAAATGGCTTTATCCAAGTTTCTGTTCGTGACCACTAGGCAGTGAATCTACGAGTTACTCCATGAAAATGGAAATTAAGTTGCAACTCAAGGGCTTCACATAGGTACTTACGCAGTGTATATAGCTTGTAGCACATA
>Ga0213869_10001394_pt1 | contig 18213 bp, 18 predicted proteins | sample PICome_10_FD_160083 | JGI IMG/M metagenome (GOLD analysis project Ga0213869, IMG submission 160083) | Coastal seawater microbial communities near Pivers Island, North Carolina, United States - PICO132 | ecosystem: Environmental > Aquatic > Marine > Coastal | place: USA: North Carolina...
GTATTTATTGTAGCTCAAAATGGTTCATATTCATTTGATGGAATTTCAGGTTTTGAAAGTCAACAAGCTAGTGGCTTTTTCCACAATAATTCTAGAGATTTAACAGAAGCTGGTGGTGCTGCAATCTTCAAATACGATCTGACCTCTATGTACATTCAAGATGAGATCGAAATCTCTGATAAATTAAATGTATTGCTTGGTTTAAGATATGATCAATTTGATTCAGATGACTCTCCTGCACTAAATCAGGGTTTTGTGGATGCTTATGGTTTTGCTAACGGCGGAATTGCTGGTACAGATTTACTTAATTATAGATTTAGTTTTGAGTATGAGATTGATGATGTCAGCTCATTAAAAGGTTTGTATGGTACTTTCTCATCTAAATTACCAACTGTATGGATATCAAATGCTTATACCAATGATGGTGTAAGAATCGCAGCTTACAATGGTGCTAATGCTCCAGGGTGTGACCCACTTACTGGAGTAACTTCAACCTTGCCTGCATGTGTTGGCACTGCAATCCAAAATGCTCCTTTAACAGATTCAGTCATTAATTTTATATCTCCAAGCTTTGAGTGGCCTGAGACCAAAACATTGAATTTGACATATGACAGACAGATGGGCGATTGGATGATGACAGCCACATATCTTCATTCGCAACAAGAGGAAGCTTTGTATAAGATTATTGATGGTTCTCCATTGAGAGGTGACCAGCCTTTAGTTCCTACTTTAAAGGCTCCTGATGGCAGACCAATATATAACCAAACAGGCCCTAGGGGTACTTATAAGGGAGGTTTATATAATGAAGGTGGAGGAGAAAGACAGGTAATGTCTGTTGCATTCTCAAGATACTTTAACGATGGAGATGGTTCATTCTCTATTGGTTATACAAATCAAAATATCGATGAGTTAAGTGGTATGGCTTCGACTACAGCAAACTCAAGCTATGGAAAATATGCTGCATCAGATTTCAACAATAGAACCGCTGGTCGATCTATTTATGAAACTGAACATAGATTGTTTGCAACTATGTCTTCCACTCATTACTTCTTTGGAGCAGACAAGCCTACAACTTTCAACCTATTCTTTGAAAGAAAGTCTGGTTTACCAGGTACCTATACTTGGGATACCTTTACAAGGGGCGACCCACAGAAACGTAAACAAGAAGCATTTGGTTATGAAAATAACCTGAACGATGATAGCGCACATCTGTTATACATCCCATCAGGCTTAACTGATCCAAACGTATGTTGGGGTTCATGTGGCGGTGCTCCAGACTTAGTTGTAGCAAATGAGGTTCTTGATCTTCTTTATAATCAGCTAAATCTAAAAAGATATGCTGGGCAGATACTCCCGACTGGTGTTTTTGAATACCCATGGCAAACTACCTTGGATTTAAAAATCACTCAAATTCTTCCTGGCTTTAGAGCAAATGATGAGTTTGTAATTAGTCTAGGTATTGAAAATCTTTTAAATTTACTTGATTCTAATGAAGGCGTAATTGAGTATGGAAGTTACACAGGTACTGTAGATGTGCTAGACATGAAGATGAACTCTGATTTTACTAAATACATTTACCCTAGATCTAGAGGCGGTGCAGATTATGCGTTTAGATTCAATCCAAACAATCCTCAAGAGATTAGAAAATCAGCTGTAAATAGCATATGGAGAGCTCAGCTTGGCTTCACATATAAGTTTTCTTTCTAAGAAGATTTAATATTATTTAAAAGGGCGGTCTTTACCGTCCTTTTTTTTGATAAAATGAATTATGTCATTTAATACTATTCCTGCATTTTCAATGCTTGATATCGAGCAAAGAGATGCTGAGACAATTGCTGAGCTGAAATTAGCATTAACTAGTCATGGTTTCTTCACCATTACCGATCATGGAATAGCTGATGAAGTGCTTCAATCAAGCTATAGATTAAGCAAGGATTTTTTTGCACTACCTAATGCTGTAAAACAAACATATGCCAATCCCGAAAAAGCTGGGGCACGAGGTTATACTCCATTCGGCAAAGAAACTGCGGTAGGTGAAACTACTCCTGATCTGAAAGAATTTTGGCATCATGGCCCAATGGTTGATGATTCCTATGATTCAAGAATATCTAAAAATATTTCAGTTTCAGAAATCGAAGATTTTAATGGTCAGTTCGATATATTATTTAATCAACTCAACATGCTTGGTCTAAAAGTACTTAGTGCAATAGCTGTAATTTTAGATAAGGAACCCTCTTTTTTTGATTCCTGGGCGACAAAAGGAAATTCTATATTACGCTTGATTCACTATCCGCCTGTTGTTGATTCTTCAAATATTTTGCGTGCACGTGCACACGAGGATATTAATTTAATCACTTTATTGGTGGGAGCTGAGGAATCTGGCCTGGAGGTTCAAAACCCTGAGGGTGACTGGATTCCAATAGAAGCAAAAAGCAAATCCATCGTATGCAATATTGGAGATATGATGCAATTAGTTACACGATCTCAACTTAAAAGTACCAGTCATAGGGTGGTAGATCATAATGCCAGCTCATCAGCATCTAGATATAGCATGCCTTTTTTTCTGCATCCTTCTCCAGAAATTGAGCTTTGTTCTATAGTTGATGATTCCCCTGAATCTATCAGCGCACATGATTTTTTAGAGGAAAGACTAAGAGCAATTAAGTTATACTAAGCTATGACGATTACCTCGCTATTTCAAATTATTATTGGCTTTGTTGGCTTAGTTTGTATTGCCATTCCATTTTCACAAAATAGATCATCAATAAATTATCGGCATATTTTTGCAGCCATAATACTGCAAATTATTTTAGCCTTTGCATTATTAAAAATTCCTTTCATAGTTCAGATTTTTGCTTATCTTTCCGAGGGCGTAACTGCTTTGCAAGCTGCCACACAAGAAGGAGCTGAGTTTGTTTTTGGTTATTTAAGCAATAGTTCAACATCGCCGTTTGAAAATTCTGGCACAGGCAACTCTATGATTTTTGCTTTTCAAATATTGCCCTTAATCATAGTAATATCTAGTCTTTCTGCGTTACTTTGGTTTTGGAATATCTTGCCATTGATCATTCGAGCTATTTCAAAAATTTTTGAAAAACTTTTTAATATCGGAGGCCCGATTGGATTAGGCGCCACTGCCAATATCATTATGGGTCAAGTTGAAGCCCCTTTGTTGGTTAGACCTTATCTATCCAAGATGAGTGAAAAAGAATTATTAATTCTTATGACGGCTGGAATGTCTACTGTTTCTGGCTCCATCATGATTGCTTTGGTGTCAATGTTGGCTCCTCAATTTCCTGATATTAATTTAATCCAACATTTGGTCTCAGCATCTATTTTATCTATACCAGCTGCTATCATGTATGCGAATATTATGATCCCCTCCTCAGAAGTTACTAATTTTGACGGTAATTCTGTTCCTAAGGTTTACGACAGCTCTATGGATGCCATTACAAGGGGCACTAGAGATGGTTTGGATATTTGTTTGAATGTTGGAGCTATTCTGATTGCTTTTATAGCTCTTGTTTCTTTGCTTAATTCTTTACTTGGGATTTTAGGAGGATGGATTGGGATTACTGATCTTTCATTGCAGCTTATTCTTGGATACATTTTCTTTCCGATTGTATGGTTAATGGGAGTACCTCTTTCAGAAACTTTAGCCTCTGCTGAGTTACTTGGTCTTAAGACAGCTCTTAATGAATTTGTTGCATATGGAGCTCTTGCAAACATTGAGCCTGATGCATTATCAGATAGATCAAAGTTAATTACTTTATATGCATTGTGTGGTTTTGCTAATTTTTCCTCTGTTGGGATTCTGGTTTCAGGTATCAGCGCAATGGCACCAGAAAGAAAGAATGATTTAATCAAAGTATCCATCAAGGCATTGATTGGAGCCACACTTGCCTCTTGTATGACTGGTCTTGTTATAGGTATTTTTTAATTCAGAAAAACAATCGAAGCATTTAAAAATGCTGCAAATGATAGCCATAAGATATACGGAAGATAAAGAAAATATAGCGTCCTTGATTCGGTCTTAATTATCATTAATATTCTCTGATTTAAATAAATCAACAAACCTATGTCCAAAAGAGCAATGAATGGGGCATGAAAATAAAAGAATATCCATGACCATGCTGCATTTAAAACTAATTGCAAAATAAATATAGGCGCTATTTTATGTGCTAGCTTATATGCAATAAAAGCCATTAATGCATATAGTATTGGCCAGACAATTCCAAAAACAAAACTGGGAGGATTAAGGGGACTCTTGCTTAGACTGCTATACCAGTCATCTGAGTTAATATATATATTTGCTAAAGATCCTATTACCGAGGTCAGAATAACCAGAAACGGCAAAAGGTATTTCATTTCTTTATGCTTTTTCTACTAAAATTGAGCAAATAGAATATCCTGCACCAAATGAGCAGATTATTCCTTTTTGTCCCGCTTTTAAGTAATTGTATTTATGGAATGAAATCAGAGATCCCGCTGAACCAGTATTTGCATATTCATCAAGAACGTTTGGAGCTCGCTCTGGTGGAAAGTCATCACCTAGAAGCTTTTTTACAACATAGGTGTTCATATTTATATTTGCCTGATGGAGCCAATATTGCTCAACATCATCAGGTAATAGATTATTTTCTTCAAGGTGCTCACTAATTAAGGATGTAACCATTGGCATTACTTCTTTGAAAACACTTCGACCATTTTGAACAAACAGCAGCTCTTCATCTGTATAATTTTTGTCTTCAATGTGGTTCATAAAACCAAAATTATTTCTTATGTTATTGGAAAAATGAGTTTTCAATTTTGCATTTAATATCTTGAATCTATTTGGTGACTGAGAATCCTTTTCGATAACCGTAGCTGTACAAACGTCACCAAAGATAAAATGACTATCTCTGTTTTTAAGGTTGTTGTGGGCAGTTGTGATTTCAGGGTTTATCACTAATATTTTTGATGCCTTACCCGATGCTATATCTGAATAGGCATTGCTAATCCCAAAGGTCGTAGACGAACAACCAACCATCATGTCATAAGCATAACCTTCAATGCCTAATTCATTTTGAACCTCTATAGCAATTGCAGGATAAGCTCTTTGAAGATTTGCAGTAGAGACTATCACCGCATCAATATCAGAGGGATTCAATTGCGCATTTTCAAGAGCTTGTTTAGCTGCAATTACACTAATTTCTGCACAAATTGACAAAGAGTCATCAGCTCTTGCTTGAATCATTGGTTTCATGCGTTTTGGGTCAAGCAAGGATTCTTTTTCTATTACGTATCTATTCTGTATTCCTGAAGCTTTAACTATAAATTCTGATGAAGAGGGTTCTAAGGCTTTTAATAAACCAGATTCAATTTCTTTTGAATGCTCAGCATTATAGAGCTCAACATAATTATTAAAAGATTCGACAAGCTCTTGGTTTGAAACCTTGTTAGGTGGTGTCCAAATACCTGTTCCAGAAATATATATATCTTGCATGTCTTTACCTGAATACATGTTATTTTATAGTTATATGGAAAAAATAGCATTAGATAAAAATCCTAACTCAAACTTGCATTTTGAGCTGCACATATCTAAAACAGATTCGATTCTAGGTTTGGTTCAAATATCTCATGGTATGGCTGAGCATACGGGGAGATATACAGAGTTTATAAATTTTTTAAATCTAAATGGTTTTCATGTTGCCATTCATGATCATCGCGGGCATGGTAAGAGAATATTTAACAATAAAATCGGTTTTTTTGATCAAGAAAGTGGATGGAATTTGGTTGTAAATGATTTGCTTGATGTGCATTTAGAAATAAATAGTCGATTTCCCAATATACCAAAAATTCTTTTGGGTCATAGCATGGGTTCATGGATAGGTTTATCAGCACTTCAGCAAAGGAACTTTTTTGATGCGGCATTGCTTTCAGGGTCCAGCTATCCTAATTCCTCTGAAACTTTTATTCAAAAGCTATTGCTTAAAATAGAGAAATTGAGGCTGGGAAAATATGGTTATAGCCTTTTATTGCATAAAATTATTTTTGGTGGTTTTAACGGTAAATTCCAAAATACTAATTCTCCAAATGACTGGTTGTCTCAAGATGCTGAAAGAGTAGAGAATTATACAAACGATCCTTTATGCGGTTTTGTTGTTACCAATCAGTTATGGTCTGATGTTATCGAGGGCATTCAGTCAGTTTTCAATCAAAAAAATTTATCACTGATAAATAAAAATATTCCCATTCTAGTTTTTTCGGGCTCTCATGATCCCGTGGGCGCAATGGGAAAAGGGACTAGAAAATTACACGAATGCTTGATAGAAAATGAATGTAAATCAGAACTTTATCTCGTTGATGGAGCGAGGCATGAAACACTTAATGAAACGAATAGGCTCACAACCTATAATCATGTTTTAAAATTCTTAATTAATCATTTAAAAGGAGCTTAAATTGGATTTAGAAAATAAAGTATCCTTGGTTACGGGAGCTGGCCAAGGCATCGGAGAGGGCATTGCTAAAATTTTAGCTTCTCATGGATCAAAAGTAATGATTGTAGATTTAAATAAACAATCAGCCCAGAGGGTAGCAAAAGAAATAAATTCATTTTTTCCAAATTCTGCAGCAAGTTTTGAAGCTGATCTTACTGAGACCAATGATATCCAACAAATGATTAAAGCTACTTTAGATACATTTAATAAATTAGATTGTGTTTGTAATAATGCAGCTGCATCAAAAGGCTTGGGGCCGGTAGAAAATTATTCACTCGAGGATGTGCAAGCGACGCTTGATTTAACTTTCACAACATTATGGAAATGCCTTCAAGTTGAGATAGTGTCCTTGAAAGAACAAGCAATTCCTGCATCTATAGTTAATATTTCTTCTAATTCAGCCATTAGGGGTTATGCTTTTAATTCAATATATGCAGCAAGTAAAGCAGCTGTAAATAATCTTACTCAGTCTGTTGCCAAGGAAGTTGCTAGAAATGGAATTAGAGTAAATGCTGTATCACCTGGCACTATAAACACTCCTGGTGTAAGACAATATTTTGAAGCTGAACCAAAAGCAAAAGAAATGCTTGAAAAATCTTCTCTGTTACGAAGAATTGGTGAGCCAGAAGAAATTGGTGAACTCGTATCATTCCTATTATCAGATAGAGCCTCGTTTATAACAGGGCAGGTCATTTCTGTAGATGGCGGCTCATCAATCAATTAAATCAGAATGATTAATAAATTGTTTGAATACCCAGCACTTGAACGTGTTGAAAAAAATGATGTTCGCTATTATCGAGATTCTAAAGAAAACCTTGTGCCATCTGTTACAACAATACTTTCCGCAACTGGAGATCACTCCGGGATAGATGCATGGAAGAGAAGGGTAGGCCCCAAAACAGCTAGAGAGGTTGTTGATGAGGCAACGACAATAGGAACAGCTGTACACTTGGCTATTGAAAACTATCTAAATGGCGTTGATTGGGAGCAATTTACTGAAGATAGACTGGGCTTGATGGCGCATCAGATTGCAAAGAGGTTTATTGATGACTGTTTGGGAGATATTGAGGAAGTGTGGGGTCTTGAATCGGGCTTAGTTGTTGATGGTTTGTATGCTGGAACAGCAGATTGTATTGGTATTTTTAAAGGTAAGCCTACAATTATTGATTTTAAAACAGCAAAAAAAATAAAAAGGAAAGATTGGATAGAAGATTATTTTTTACAAGGTGCTGCTTATGCTAACGCGCATAATGTTATGTATGAAACTAAGATTGAATCTATTGCAATTTTAATGGTAGATCGTGATCTTTTATTCAAAGAGTTTCTTGTGCAAAATAAAGAATTTGCAAGCTATACAGATAAGTGGAAGCAACGGATTATAGGTTATTATAAAAAACATGAAATTTTAGGGAGAGAGTAAATGAATGGTTTAAAAGATAGGATAGTAATGATCACAGGTGCTAGCTCTGGTTTTGGTAAAGAGGCTGCGAAAATGTGCGTTGCATTAGGTGCAAAAGTAGTTTTAGGGGCTCGTAGAGAGGATAAATTAAAAGAGTTATGCGAAGAACTTGGTGCTGACTCTGCTATCTATAAAGCTACAGATGTTACTTCAAAAGAACAGATGCATGCACTGGCACAACATGGTATTGAAACCTTCGGGAGAATTGATTCTTTGGTGAATAATGCTGGAGTAATGCCTCTGTCTTTGCTTGAAAAAGGCAGAACGGATGAATGGGACCACATGATAGATGTAAACATTAAAGGTGTTTTATACGGAATTGATTCAGTCTATTCGCATATGCTTGCTAGAGAGTCAGGCCAAATAATTAATATTTCCTCTGTGGCAGGCAAAAGAGTAATGCCAGGAAGCGCAGTTTACTCGGGAACAAAATATGCTGTTAGAGCCATCTCTGAAGGTTTGAGATTAGAATCTTCAGGAAAAATTCAAGTAACTTGTATCTATCCTGGGGCTTTTAAAACAGAGTTGGCATTTTCTATTAAAGATGAATCAATGCTTGAAGCGTTAATGAATAGAGGGATTGGTAATATTGCTCAACCAGCCGAAAGAGTAGCTGAATCTATAATATATGCTCTGCAACTTGACCCTGGAGTCTCTGTCAATGAGATAGTAATAAGACCAACTGCACAAGAAGCTTAATAACTTTAATGTTGAGACTTTTTCTTCTTATAACAAGCATCAATGCTCCAGTATTATTGGGAGCTATTCAATGCATTGAAGCAGATTTGATTCTTCATGAAGGCAATATTTATACTGGAAATGCCGAAGATTCATTTTTTGGTTCCATAGCATCAAAAGACTCCAACATTACTTATGTTGGAAGCTCCTTATCAGATAATGATTTAGCTTGTTCTGGGGCAAAAGTTATAAATTTAAACGGTAGTTATGTGTTTCCAGGATTCGTAGATGCTCATGCTCATCTTAAGGGAATTGGCTATAGAGAACTAACCCTCAATTTACAAGGAATCTCCTCACTAAGTGAAACCTTGAAAGTTGTAAAAAACTATTTATCAAAAAAGAATCCTGGAGAGTGGGTTATAGGTCGAGGTTGGATTGATAAAGTTTGGCCGGAAAAAAGATTCCCAACCAAGCAGGATCTAGATGTTTTTTCTCCAGATAACCCAATTGTTTTAGAAAGAGCCGATGGACATGCTGTTGTAGTAAACAGTTTAGTCTTAAAGTTAGCAAAAATAGATTCAAGTACTCAAGATCCACAAGGAGGCTTTATAGAAAAAGACCAACATGGGGAGCCAACTGGTTTATTGGTTGATATGGCTATGAACTTAATCTCAGATCTTATACCTAAATTAACCAGAGCTAATGATAAAGAGGCATTCCTGCAAGGCATTCAAAGGAATGTAAGTCTAGGTTGGACACAAATACATGTACCTGGAGGTACCTTTGAGGATATTTCAATTTTGCAGGAAATTAAATCTGAGAATGATTTACTGCAAAGAGTTTATTTTATGGTGAGCGATGGAGAACCCGCGGATCGTTTGATTGAAAATGGTCCAATGATTGACCCTGATCATTTTTTAACTGTTCGAGCTATAAAAATGTATGCTGACGGGGCTCTTGGTTCACGCGGTGCAGCATTATTAGAAAAGTATAGTGATTATGATGGTAAAGGCGTTTTTATTTTTCTTGCAGAAGACACAAAACCTAGGTTATCTAAAGCGTTAAGCAAAGGTATACAGATTGGAACACATGCTATCGGAGATCATGGTAATAGAGTAGTTCTCGATTGGTATGAAGAAGCTTTTGCTCAAGCTAGAAAAAGTAAGCAGCTCATAGATTCCCCTAGATGGAGAATAGAGCATTCTCAAAATATTACGCCCATCGATCAAAAGCGTTTTGTTGAATTAGAAATTATTCCTTCGATGCAGCCATCGCATGCTATAGGTGATTTGCATTTTGCAGTCGAAAGGTTGGGGCTAGATAGAATTGATAATGCGTATGCATGGAGAAATCTTATTAATCAAGGTTTAATTATTGCAGGTGGAACAGATGCACCTGTTGAGATTGGTGATCCAAGAATAGAGTTTTATGCTGCTGTCACTAGAAAAGATGTTGATGGATATCATGCTGATGGATGGAATCTTGATCAAAGACTCACTCGGTTTGAGGCTTTAAAGATGTTTACAATATGGCCTGCAATTGCCTCTTTTCAAGAGAATGTTAAGGGAACGATAGAGGTTGGTAAACTGGCCGATTTTTCTATTTTTGATCAAGATTTGATGACTATTCCTGAGGCCAAGATTCTAGAATCAAAAAATGTATTAACTGTTGTTGGTGGTAAGGTGGTTTTTCAGGAATGAGACTATCTTTTATTTAAAATTAAATCTGCACATTTAGCTCCAACAACATTACAGGTTGCATTTGTATTGCCAGAAATGATGCTTGGAAATATTGATGCATCCGCTACCCTCAGCCCTGATATGCCTTTGACTTTCAACTGATCATCAACCACACATTCTTTGGTTTCTCCCATCTTACAAGTACCTATTGGATGATACACTGACAAAGATTCATTTCTAATAAATGCCTCAATATCAGCTTTATTAATGCACTTGATTCCTGGTTGTAGTTCCTTGGCTTCCAATGCCTTCATGGGAGCAGTTTGAAATATTTCTCGAGTCTTCTCAACACCTTCTATCATCCATTGCATGTCTTCATGATCCTCGAGATAATTTGCAAAGATTTTTGGTGCATCAGAAGGATTGGAGGATGCAAGCTCAAGATGACCGCGACTTTTAGGCCTCAAATTGCAGACAGAAGCCGTGATCCCTGATGAGGGTTTCATAGCACCATTTTTGTTATATTTTCCAGCTCCAGGAGCAAAATGAATTTGTGCATTAGGAGTTTTTACCTTGTCATTTGTTTTAAAAAATACCCCAATATCTGAGGCAGGATAAGTCATTAACCCTTTATGTTGTGCAAAGAATTCGAATAAATTTTTAATCATTCGAAGTGGCTTCATAAGTTCGCTAAAGGTTTTTAATTTATCAATTTTGTAACTAATATTAACCGTAAGATGATCTTGTAAATTCTGCCCAACACCAGGCAAATCTTGAACTACTGATATATTGTGATTGAGAAGGTCCTCCTTGGGTCCTATACCAGATAGCATAAGTATTTGGGGAGAGTTTATGCTTCCTCCGCACAGAACTATTTCAGAGGTGCATCCAATGATATTGATTCTATTTTTATTTTTAATTTTCACACCAATGGCTTTTTTATTTGATGTAATAATCTTCTCAACCAAAGTATTAGTTAATAAATTTAGATTGGGTCGATCTAATACTGGTTTTAAAAAAGCATCAGATGCGCTGAATCTCTGCCCATTTTTGATATTAACTTGATACCGACCATAACCTTCTTGATCCTCTCCATTGAAATCATTATTATTTGTGAGCCCATATTTTTTACAAGCATTCAAAAAAGACCTAGATGCCTCAAGAATAGGTTCATAGGTTTCAACCCAGAGAGAGCCATAATTTCCATGATACTGATCTTCGTGATTTTGGTTATTTTCTAGTGCTACAAAATATTTCATTAAATCTCTATAACCCCACCCTTTGTTTCCAGCTTTTTCCCACTCCTGATAGTCCTCAGCCTGTCCTCTGATGTAAAGCATTCCATTGATTGAGCTACTTCCACCAAGAGTTTTGCCTCGTGGCCAATTAATAGTTCTATTATTTAAATTTTTCTCCGGCTCAGTTTCATAGCCCCAACCATATTTTTTATTTTTAAATAAAGAGCTTGCAGCCAAAGGCATCTTTATGGATGAATAATTATCCATTGGGCCAGCTTCTATTAGGAGAACTGAGTTATCAGGATTTTCTGAAAGCTTATTAGCCAAAACACAGCCTGCACTTCCTGCGCCAATAATGATATATTTGTGACTAAATTTCATTAATCTAATATCTCTCAGGGATGAAAATGCGTCAAGTAATTGCAATTGGTGGAGGAGGTTTTGGTAGGACCCAACAATCAAATCTAATCGAACAGTTTATTTTAGATCAAACAAAAAAAAAGAATCCAAAGATTTGTTTTATTCCAACTGCTACTGGGGATTTAGATCCATATATTGTTAATTATTATTCTGTATTTTCAAAGCTTGAATGTGAGCCAACTCACATTAGTTTTTTTAAAAGAACTATTGATCTTGAAGAACATGTTTTAAAACAAGATGCAATTTTTGTTGGGGGAGGCAATACAAAAAGCATGTTAGCTGTTTGGAGAGATTGGGGTTTAGATTTAATTTTAAAAAAAGCATATCAACAAGGTGTTGTGATGAGCGGTGTCAGTGCTGGAGCTATTTGTTGGTTTGAAGCTGGATTAACTGATTCTTGGGCCAGTGAACTCAAGATGATGGAATGTATGAACTTTATTCCAGGCAATTGTGCGCCTCACTATGATGAGGAGCCAGAAAGGCGCCCAGCAACTAAAAAATTTCTTGAAGATAAGTCTATTAATTTTATGTATGGAATTGAGGGTGGGGCAGCTCTTCATTTTATTGATGAACAGCCAAGCTCGACCATCAGATTTGCACAAAATAAAAATGCTTATAAAGTCATGCTTGAATCTAATAAAATGAATGAAAGCGCATATCAAGCAACGGAATTAAAATAATGAATCTTTGGTTTTTGATAAATCCTTTTGTAGCGTTCCTTGCAAGATCACCTTTGCATTTTCTTATTAGCCATCAGGTGCTAATTATTCAATTCAAAGGTAGAAAATCTGGAAAACAATATTTGGTGCCTGTTAGCTACCATGAGCATGGAGCCTCGTATACATGTGTGACATTGAGATCAAATATATGGTGGAGAAACCTGAAAGATATATCTCAAACCCAGATTTGGCTTAAGGGTAAATTGAAAGATGCGCATATTGAGCTAGAGTTTTATAATGATCAGGTTGTTGAAGATACTTTAAGAGATCTTGTAACTGATAATAAAGTCGATGCGTATTTTGCAAAGATAAAACTGAATAAAGATGGTTCCCCAGATTTAGATGATTTGCGTCAAGCAGCTAAAATTCATACCGTTTTAAAATTTACTATTACTTAAGCTTTTCTCTTATTTTTATTTGTTTCTCGGTTCTTATTTCCATTTGAGTCCTGCCTTCGAACTCAGATATATAACCTTTAACACAAACATTTTTTCTTTTTAGAAATTTCTCTGGCTTATATGAGAAATACTCTGAAAATCTACCAAACCAGATCAAGCCTGTCATTTGTTGATTTGGGTAGTCTCTTCCGAAATTTAAAAATATAGGCCCTCCAGAAGCTCTTTTTAAATATTTTGTGGATACAATTTTTCCGCAAACAATTTTTGTTTCGCCAACATACTTATAGGCTTCTTTTACCTCTATTGCATTTTCTGATTGGGCAGATAAATAAATAGGACTCAATAACAATAAACCTATATAAGAAAAAATTTTAATTTGATACATGAAGATTCTCCTAACTAAACCATAGTATATATTTCTTTTTTGTTCTGAATAAGTTAACTTATGAAGTATTGAATTAAGTATAGGTGATTAGATGTTTACAAGAATGGATCAGAGCACGCAAGAGGAGTGGCAGCATATTAGCGAGGAACATATGCCTCATATTTTTGATATGCCAAAAAGAATAATCTCAATGCTTAAACAAGCCGAGTCACTAACTCTTGGTTTTGGAACTGATCAGCTCCATCATGCCCTTCAAACTGCAACAATGGCTAGAAGAGCAGGCGCAGAAGATGAAATGGTGCTAATTAGTTTGATTCATGATATTGGCAAGGTGATCAACGTACCTAATCATGGTCAAATTGCAGCAGAAATGATTAAACCCTACGTTAGTGAAGATGCTTATCATATTATTCGCACTCATCAAGATTTTCAGGGAGAGCATTACTATCATTATATGGGTAAGCCACAAGACTTACGCAAGCAATATGAGCAGGAGTCTTGGTATGCAAAGGCTACTGAATTTACCGATGAGTGGGATCAAGCTGCATTCGATCCGAATTATAAAACAGATTCGCTTGAGTCTTTTGAGCCATTGATCAATCAATTTTTTGCAGCTCCGCACACAATTTAAGGATTGATGCTAAGCCATCATTAAAGAATTACTTATGTTGGATTTAAATTAAGTAGATAAATACATTTATAAAAGCGCAATATCAGAAATGGTATTGCGCTTTTTTTGTGGGCATCTTAAAGCTCTGAATTTATCTTAAATACTTCAGATTCTTCAGGCTTGATCTCTTGTTTTGATATAGGAATAGCTTCTCTAATCTTATTCGCACTATCTATTAAACAAACTTCAGACGAGGCAAGTGGACCAGATTTGAACTTATTTGTTTTCATTCCTTCTTGCACTAAATTGATAAGTTGAGTGTCTTCATTATTAACCTGCCTATTAATTCTCCAGTTTAGGTATTGAGCTGCTTTAGTTTCACGACGCTCATCAGGGAGCGCGTATGCTATTTCTCTAATCATGGTTGTGTTTGCATCGATGGGAATGAATTGCATAAAATCCATTTGTTCTGGGTAGATATCAAATGCAAGATTTGGCCATAATCTGTAGTAGAGCCAATACCTTTGCTTGTCATCAGGAAGATGGTCCATGTGGGGTAGATATTTGTCATACAATATATTTGAAATGCAATCCTTGCGAATATTAGTCCCGTCTCCCCACATTTTATGCACATATCCATTATTTGCTGAAACTTCAATTCCATAGCTTTTGCCTACTAGATTCAATAATCCTGGATGTGCTACAGGTATATGAAGCGCATCAACATAGTTATCTGCTATTTGTTTCCAATTAACCTTTCTAGGCCTCATTGTTACACGTCCCAAAGGTCTCATTTCTTCGAGTCTGTATTGCTCAATTTCATTGATATATGGTAAGAATTGCTCTTTAACACTCGGTACATCTGATTTGCGTAATTTGACAAAAATAAATCCTTGAAAAATTTCCAACTCAACTTTTTGAAGCCCATGCTCTTTTTTATGGAGACCTTTAAATTGATCTTCATAGGGCACCTTGATTAGATTTCCTTTAAAATCGTAGCCCCAGGCATGATATGGGCAAGTTATCTTTCCATTACAGGTCCCTGAAATTTCACTAATTAGCTTAGTGCCTCGATGAGAGCAAAAATTGTGAAAGCCTTCAACATTTCTATCTTTATCTCTGATAACAAAAATACGTTCATTGAAAATCTCAAATGTAAAAAAGTCTCCTACTTTTGGTATGTTGGAAAGATGGCAAACTAATTGCCAGTTCTTAAGAATTAATTCAGTTTTTTCGAGTTCAAAAAATGCCTCGCTGGTATAGGTCCAGCCTGGCAAACTTTTATATGACTCATTCATTACTGCATCCTCTTCAACGGCCTTGTGAGGCAGGTTGGCCCACCTTCACCTTTTCTACTAATTTCAAGTCCTTTATAGGATCTTATTTTACAACCAGCTTTTTCAAGCCCCAATCGAACTTCGGGTAAGTCTCTAAGCATAATAACTGACCTTGGTGAAGTTGCTAAAACATTGCATCCCATCATGAGATATTCAGCATCAGAAACCTCAACAAACTTTATGCCAAGATCAATAAGCCAATTCATAAAGGTTTGTGGCATAAGGGGTTTATATATCAAAGCTAGATCTTTATCTAACGGTGAAATTATGGACATTAAATGCAGAACATCTTCTGGATGATCTGGATCCGGTAAGTTGACAACATGCAGATTAACTTCCGAGCCTAATATTTCTTTTAACTGCCTAATACCTTCGATGTTGGTTCTTGGGCCAAGTCCAACAGCAGCATGATTATTATCAATCCATATAAAATCACCACCTTCAAGTGTTCCAGGGGCTTTGATTTCACCAGCTATTTTATAACCCTGTTTAGAAAGAGTCTTATAATTTTCTTGAGCCTCAGGCGTTCTAGAGGATCTGCCCATATTGCAAAGTATCAAACCGCTTTCAGATATTAAAATACTGTCCCTCGTATAAATGCTATCAATAGTCAAAAGATTGGAGGAGGGTAAATCAATGATTGTCATTCCTTCATCTGCAAGCAGACCTCTAAAATAGTTAAATTCAACAATTGCTTCCTTTAGCTGAGGTTTTGAATGAAATCTTAAGGGCTCCCATTCACTTGAAAGTTTATGCTCATCCACAAAACTATATAGTGGTGATCTTATTGCTACTTCTGTTATTTGAGAGTATTCATTCATCACGGACATGAGTTTATTTTTTAAATAGGTATATTGGTGTTCCAATCAAAATAAGGATAATGGAATAAATTATCATTTCAATCCCGGCTCCCCAAATAGCAAAAAAAGCATACAAAAATGTACCACAGGATATCAAAAGAGCGTTATTCCTTTGAAGATTTTTCTTATCTGCTCGTGAAAATTTAAATTCTGCAATTGCACAGAATGCGTAAGCTAACAGAGTAGAAAGTGTTGAGAGCATGGCCATAAATACAAATGCATTTACTACCCCTTTTGTATAATTCAATATTAATAGAATGCTAACAAAAGCTCCTGTCAGCAAATAAGTAAAGATTGGCGTACCATTTTTACTTAAGATTACAAATTTTGATGGAAGCAATCCATCTCTCGCAGCCGCAAGACTAAGATTCCCAGCGGTAAGCGTATTTGCATTCAATGAGCCTAGGGTAGATATAAGGGCGCCTAGACTAACTATTGTGCCTCCCGTGACGCCTAAAATTTTTGATGCAGCTAATGCAAATGGAGCAGAAGAGTCAAGTAATTCACTTGCAGGAACTAGGGCCGCTATTGCAATACTTACTAAGATATAAAGAACAAGGATTGTGATAACGGACGCAATTAAAACCTTTGGAATAGTCTCTTGAGGATTGATTACATTGTCTGCAGGAACTGTTGCGGTCTCAATTCCAATAAATGACCACATAACGAGAGTTGTAACTGTGGCGATTAGTGAAATTGGGTGAAGGTTACTTGGGTTCAGCTCTGGTAAATTATTTACATTGAAGTTCGATGCACCAAGCAAAATAATAAATATAAGTGGTAGCAACTTTAATAAAGTAGAAATTAGTTGAAATTTAGAACTATTTTCTAAACTTCTTATATTTAAAAAGACAATAATCCAAATCAGCAGAAGTGATGCCAGTAAAGCATGAATCTGAGAGCTTGCAATTTGAGGAAGAAAAAATCCTAGATAGCCAACAAATGCAATTGATATTCCAGCAATAGCGGATACGCATGCTACCCAATAGGTCCAAGCAATTATAAAGCCTGAAAATGTACCAAGCCCTTCATTTACATAGACGTAAGGCCCACCAGTTTTTGGAATTCTCTTAACCAATCTAGCCATCGTTAAGGCTACTAAAATTGATCCGGCACCAGCTACAAGCCATCCACCAAAACCAAGCAATCCATAGGGGGCCAGCATAGTCGGCATCATGAAAATACCCGAACCTATTGCACAACCAACCGCTATAGACCAGCCTTTCCAAAAACCTATAACTCTATGTTGATCAGAACCCATCTAGCGATAATACACTTAATATATAGTTGTTTAACCTTAAGATTTTCTAGCCAGCAAGATTTCTAGTTTATATAAGAGGAATCCATGATGGGATTTTCTTGTTGTTTAGGAAATAAAGCATGAGAGGAAGGAGGGCGCTAACATAAATTATTGTTATTACCCTCAATTCCTCTGAAGTCATTTTATATTGGACGTCTTAAATATATTTGGCTCGCTCCATCTTGAGTTACCAATTCCCAGCCTTCCTGACCAAGTTTATTTAGTTCAATCATAGACATTTCATACTTCCAATGGACCGCATCTTTGTATTCAATTTTAAATGCCTCAGTCTCCTCATTAGAGTAACCCATTGCTGTTGAATTGCTGTGATCAACAATTTTATATTCCCATTTAGTCATTTTTTCATCTCCTGCCGGATGGCAATAAGATGCGTTCCTTCAGTATTATTACTTACTTCCGTCCCAAGAAAGGATGAACGATGTCTTACATTAAACAAATATAGGGCATTTAAGTCAATCTAAAACTTATAAATCTAATGCTGATTGATGTATATAAATTTGTATTTTAGGGCGCATTTCTGGAAAGAAAAAAAAGTATTTACTTTTAACAAAAAAGTCAGATAATGGCGTAATTTTTTTCTGGAGTTACATTGAATTCTTTAACGATATTGCAAATGATTAGCGTGTTTTT
>Ga0213869_10001399_pt1 | contig 18176 bp, 5 predicted proteins | sample PICome_10_FD_160083 | JGI IMG/M metagenome (GOLD analysis project Ga0213869, IMG submission 160083) | Coastal seawater microbial communities near Pivers Island, North Carolina, United States - PICO132 | ecosystem: Environmental > Aquatic > Marine > Coastal | place: USA: North Carolina...
AAAGGCAAATATCTTCAATACTAAACAAACGGTTTGGCACCAAAGAATTTTCTAGAACCCCTGGGTCAGGAGCTTTCGCTACAACACATAATTTACCTTCGCATTTAAAGATCTATGGAGATTTAATTACCCCAGAAAATTTCCGCTACTGCATAGAATGCAAGAAGGGATATAATAAAGAGAACCTCTATAGTCTTTTTAATTATAGATCCGACTTTTGGAAATTTATTCATCAATGCGAAAAAGATTCATCTTTCTGCCATAAAGAGCCGATGGTAATATTTAAACAAGATAGACAGAAAACCTTGGCAATCGTACCCTTTTATATAACATACTCAAGTGATAAATATATAGAGCTTCACAAAGGAGAAAATAAATATAGGGTATATTACTTAGAAGATTTACTTAAAGAGGAAGACTATCACTGGTTTGATTAAGGAATGCTTCTAAAAGCTTTATTTGTCCAGTTAGTATATGCTCTATAGAGTTATTTAGTTTCTGTTTTTTATTCCCAAATGATCGACCATGCTTTGCAAAGGTCTTAGCAGGTATTTCTCCCGAAAACCTTGTATCTATTTTCCTTTCTTTTTCTGGGTTGCCTTCGTCCTTCTTTCCTGAATTCCTTTCTTGATTTATTTTGAAGACTTTATCGTCACCCGCGTCAAGCTCTATACCGAATGTACCAGCTATGGAAACGTCTAAATCGTCTAAGTCTGTTTCAGCTATGGCTTTAATTAATCCTGTTTGTGATATAAGACTAGCTCCTTTTTCGTCTGTAGCTAAGAGTTGACCTAAATCCTCTACGTTACCCCCAGTAGAGTACATCATTAGACAAGCGGCTTTCTTTGCTGTGTCTCTTTTATTTTTGTCTTTTGATTTTAAGTCTCTTTCAAAAGTGCTAATTCTATTCATCCTAGTTAATACTTCTGCAAGCCGTTTTGAGTTTTCTTTACCTAGCGGAGTGTCGGAGAAATCCTTCAGGGTGACTCCGACGCCTTCTTTTTCGTAAAGATAATCCTTCAACGCAGATTCTTCAAACTTACCATACCCTATTGATTTGCTAAGTTTGTCAAGCAGTTCCTGAGCTTTCTTTTTTGGGCTTTCTACCTGTATTTTACCTTTAGCGACAAAAATATTGTCTTGTGTTATAGACCTAGTAATTTTTTCGTTTTTTGCTTCTATGTTTGCATGATACTTGTAGGCTGCGTCCCATTGATCTTGCACATTATCAAAGCCTATATCCGTACCGTCCCAACCAAACAATTCTTTAGCAATCCTCGGACGCATCCCGTCAACATCGTAGTTACTGTCACTATCTGAAAGGGGGTTCATATTTATCATCATTTGGTTAACACTATTAACTTCGCCAGTCTTTGCACTGAAGCGATCAATATATCTTTTGCACCCAATCATTAACTTATATACACCATTTTTTAGTGTAGGTATTAAAGCACCTAAACCAGTTCCTTTGTCCATAGCCTTTCCCGCCGCTGCTGCGCTCTCCTCGCTCTCATAGGAGATTTGAACGTCGTCTCTGTGTCCCCCTGCCGCCTTGCCACCACCTGTAACCTCTGCCGTTGTGTTACCTTTAGTTATACCTTTATAGAACCCTGCACATCGTTGTAAATCAGCCGCAACATATTTTGTGAATTTTTTGTTTGAATCAAACAGATCAAGAAAAAATTTAGTTTGTTCTTGATCATCAAACGCTAAAAGTTCTTGCGCTTCGTTTTCCTCTACACCAAACTCTGTCAATACTTTTTTCCTCATCTCAGTATTCATTTTACTTATTGCTGATTCAAAAAGATCTCTAGCTGAAGCTCGCATTTTGTCCGTACTAGCTCCCACTAGATTAATTCCTAAAACAACAGTGTTCTCGAAAATGATACCTTTCGCTGAGTTCAAGCCAGACTTAGAGACTTCTCTTTTAGGACCTTTTCTTAGTGCTTCTTCAAACGCACCTTCGTCTCCATCAAAACAAGTCTCCGTAATTTTTTTGAACGCGGCGTCCATTGCCCAGTCTTTGGAAGGCAAGACCACTGCTTCGCTTTCGTCTACACCAAAAATGACTGGCTTGTTTTTATAAATACCTACTTTACTAGTAACTTCAGCGCAAAATTCTTTCGCTTCCTCTGAGCCCTTTGTTTTGTCATGACAGGTAATGACATCTGTAAAGTTCTTAGCAAAAATATCAAACTCTGCGGCGCTGAACCGTTTTTCTACTTGCGTAGCTTTTGCTTTTTCTCCTTCTCCCTCAAACTTAGTGGCTTTACCTCCAACCATTTGACGAATAAACCCACCATAATTTTCGCTATTACCATAAGCAAAAACTAAGTAATCCAATTGCCCAGGTAACTTTTTTATCAAACCCTGCTTTATATACTCTTGAAGTTTTTTTAGTCCTTTGTTAAGTCGGCCCCCACTACCTAACCACTCCTCTGCGTACTCAGCTAAACTACCGTCAATCGTTCGTCTTGCTTCTTCAGCTTGGGCTTGAGCTTGCTTCTCTGCAAGCTCGGCATCCATACGCATTTGGTCTGTAGTCTCTCCTTCGCCTTTAGTCCCCCCTGTTTCTGGCTTTTCAACTAAAACAGCCGCAGCGGCTTCTATGGCTTTTGGGACATCTTTTCCCTCCACACTAGCCTTCATTAGGGTTGCTTGTTTTTGTCCTACAGGAGTGAAGGATAAATAAACTACTTTTCCTTGTGCTGTGTCTTTATAAAAAGTTTTTACCTTTGTAGGGCTCCCGTCATCATAAGTTAAGGGGGGAGCAGTTTTCGCAGTATCGTGTGAAGTAGCCCCTGCCATGCCCCTCTTAACAATACCTTTAGCTTTTCCTATATCCATAGCCTCTTCCGACAGGAAAGTTAATTTATACTTTCTTTTCTTGAGCTTGCTATAGCTCTCTAATAATTCAGAGAAGTAATCCATAGTATATTATAGAAGAAAAAAATAGCCCCGCCCACACAGATAAAGGACGGGGCTAAAACCTACTTAGTTTGTTTTTAAAAAATCACTCGTTAGGCTGTCTAGTATCCACTATAGATACGTTTCCGCTTCTGTAAAATGCTTCAGGACGATCAAGGAAGTCGTACTTCAGTGTCATCGTTAACGTGTGAAAATCGTTGGTAGCATAGTTAAATTCGGACGCTGCCCAAGAAATAGGGAAAGCACCATAAACATTCGTTGTTGCATGGGGAGTCATAGTGTTATCTAACTCAATTACAGAAATTTGAGCAGTCTTAAATGCACTTCCCGAAGTGCCGCCTGGACGAGAAAACTTTGTCATTTCTCCTGTAATAGGATCGTAAATAGTTTTGAAGTATCTGTAAAGATCACCCGCAGTATCTTTTAAATAAAGGTTATCAAACTCGATTTGAAGATCTTCGTTAGTCACCTTGCCTGGGTAGTAAAGTTTGTCGTTTACTCTATCTACAGTGATGAATTCGTTTCTAGTAGCTAAACCAGAAACTCTCTTTGCTGCTAAAGTAAGGTCTTGAACATTAATATTGTCGCCAAAAGGAATTTGAATATCTTTAAAGATTACTTCAAATTGATACGCCCTCACTGAATCTAAATCATTAGAAACGAGAGGAAGCTCACTCCCTGGTTCAAAAGTTCTTTTCGTTTTATAATATCCTTGGTTTGCCATTTATATTCTCCTTATAGGGTTCCTAAATCAGCGGATTGATTTGTTAGGTTAATCTCAAACACAATGATTTCCGCTGTCTTTGTTGGTCTGAGTAGAACTTTTGTCCAAAGCTCATTTCTATCTACCCGCAGAGGAGTGTTTGTGGTTTCATCGCAAACAACTCGGAATTCTGTGAGGCCCCGTTTTCTCTTAATGTCATCTAGGAAAGGGTTGACTGCTGCTTCAACTTGCTCCCATGTGAACTCATCGTTAGGCTCAAAGACAAATCTTTGAGTGGTAGCTAGGATCGACTTCTTGATGAATATCATTAGTCTTCTTATGTTAATTCTATCTACAGCAGAAGCTGTTCTTTGTGCAGTTCTCTGACCAAAGACAGTTAGCCCTTGCTGAGGGAAGGCAACGATGGGGTTAATTACATTCCCGCCGCTGTACAGACTATCTCTATCGCCTTGGCTTAACTTAAGCTCTGTCTCCGTAGGCTTTGTAAGTCTTCCTCGTCGATAACCAGCAGGAGCAAACCAAGTCTCACCTATTCCATCAGTGAAAGCCATTTGCCTTGCAGCGAAGATAGACGGATCATACCATCGGTCAACTCCGTCAAAGGTACTAAAGACTTTTACCCAAGGCCAGTGAATGGCCGCATAAGAACTGTTAATTGGAACAGTCCTTGAGTCTGTACTCGCAGCCTGTCCGTTACTCCAATCAATCGCATCTTGAACAGTTCCCACAGCGTAAGGAGGAGATACAAGAGCAAGGAAATCTTGAGTAACTTCTGCTAATGTGATGAGAGCATTTTGTACCGATTGAGTTTGGATGCCAGGGACGAGTGCAATGCCTACGTTGATCGTATCATCGTTGAGAGATTGCATTCCAGTTTTGGGCTCTTGGGCTTCACTACCAATAAGAACCGCAGCCCGATTCTCTTCAGTAGAAGGAATACCGTTAGAGCCTCCAACAAGGTTCTGAGCAGCTAAGCCTATCAACTTGTTGAACCTGCCTCCTGTTTCACCTTCCCCCAAATCGCCTCCACCAGTAACCGTATCCGTAGTATCTATCTCACCTCCGGCCACACTTGCGTAGCGGAATGTTGAAGTGAACGGACCCGGAACTAAACTTTGAAGAAGGTTTGAGAATCTAGAAAGAGCGGATACTGTCGCATCTGTCCCATCTTTAACAATATTACCTTTTATTATTCTAGAGACTACGTTTGTTTCTCCAGTGTTAATAACCTCTTCTAAGAAAGCCCCGGAAGCAACTAAACTTGCCTTAAAGGTTTCTAGTGCTACTCCAGCGTCATTAACTCTTATAACAAAGTTCTGAGATCCTACTGAGTCTACAGTAATTGAGTTTCCGCTAGTATCTCCGTTACTTCGCGTTCCTCCGTTGTATCCTGCACCAGGATTAAGGGACTCAACTAAGTAAGCTATTGAGTTTGTTCCTGTATCCAGATATTGACCACCTCCAACATTAATAGCTGAAGCAAACTCGCCGGAAATACCGTAATTAACACTAGCAGTATTAGGAGACATCAATCTTAGTGCGGAAACGCCACTAGCTGCATTAAAGCTAATGCCAGAACAAGCAGAAACGTGGAGAGAAGCACCCGAACCAGCGAATCCACCGACGATAGCGCCAGAAAGACCTAAGTTGGAATCAAACGACCCATCATCAAACACGCCTACAACATCGGAATCTAGAGCACCGCCGATAACCGAGCGTAGCGCGGCTGACTGTGATCTTGCAGTGCTTGCGTTTACGGTGAAGTCCCTTCCTTGTCCATCATTATCTACAAATTTGCTAACGCCTTGAGAATCTTTCACTTGAATTCTAAAGGTGATGGGTCTTTCAACGCCCCACCTATCAACAGCGTTGGTTGCACCGCCAGAAACTGCGATGGCTGGGCAAGTGCCAACAGAAAGAGCAGCGGAAGCGTCCAGCGCATCCTCGGCGCACCGAATAAAGTATACAACATTTGTTTGCTCCAGAATTTCTAGTGCTCCCTCAAGGGCTTGACCATTAATAGCCTCAGAAGGTTCTCCGAAGGTACTAATTAAAGACTCCTGTGTAGTGATTAGAGTTGCTTTGTTTATAGGTCCTTTAGAAGCAAAACCAACTATACCCACAACAGAAGTATTAATTGATGGAGTGAACTGCGAGAAGTCCTTTTCTATTGTGTAAACACCTGGGCTTAAGTAATTTGGCATAATTTATCTCCTTAGGCGTTGGAAATTTTAAACATCCTACGCCGATGTAAAGTTTTAATTTGTTCCGTGATATAACTAGCAGGAACTACTATACTTTCCCCCGGCTGTAACCATTTAGCAGTAACACCTTTTTCTGTTCTAAAGTGAACTGTAAATGATTGCAGACTATCGTTTTTTACTACTTTCATTTCTTTACCTTCCTTATTATGTAGACTTTAACCGAAGGTTTTTTGCTACTTTTTTTTATGGAACAATAACTCTCGTTACAAAGGTAGTCATAGTAGGTAGCTGATGCGCGAACTCGCCGTGTGGAGTTACTATGTCTCCAACGACACTTATAGGAATACCTTCTACCAAGACCTGAGGAGACCCAGGACCAATGATAGGTCCTCCAGCAAAAGAAGCTCCGATAACAGATGCTGGCCTGTTTTCTATTAAAACCCTAGGCAACCCCGTGGCAACATGTCCACAAGTAGCAAAAGAACCTGCTGTTACTGGGGGTCTAGGCATTAAAGGAACTCCGTTTCTGTTTTATATTCTTCTATCTTCCCTGTAGAGGTAACTAAGAACTTGGGGTTAGGAACATAGGTTCTAAAGACAACATTAAATGTTTTCTTTATTATTCTATCTTCCTTATCCCCTGCTGTTACGGATCCAATATCTTCCTCCGTATCCAAGTAAGCCTTAGCAAGTGTAGAAGCTTGAGTTGAGACGTTCATCTCTGGGTTGAACTTAAGTCTTATTTGCTCAAGAACTTGATCCATATCTGCCATGTACTTACACCAAATGTTTATTTGGTAACTAATATTTACGGCTCTGGGTGCTAAACTGAGCACTCTAAATGCTCTATTCTTTTCTTTATCCCAAACCTTTTCATTAATAAGGATACTCTCTTGACGCCTTCTACTGTCATCATTAGCAGTAGTTGTTTGAGAAATAGTAACTATAGGTAAGACAATATTTTCCTCTTCCTTTAGCTTTGCTATGGCTCTTTCTGCGTTAGCATGTAAGCACTTAATTTCCTTATACTCATCCTCTACACTAATGTAACCTAGATCATTGAAAGAAGAAATCATGGCTCTTAGAGAATCCCTGTAAACAAAAGAGATATTCTGTTTAGCTTGAGTCATTTGAAGGATTTTCTTTCTAATGTCGCTTTCCCGTTTTTCATAATTACGGTTTCCACTAACAGGTGACGGAGGCGTGGGAGGCGGGGGAGGCGGGGGAGGAGCAATTGAAGATTCGGTAGTAAAACTCCAAGTAACACCTTCTGTTATTCCAGCGGAGTTTCTACTATCAACTCTCCAGTAGAAAGTTTCGTCGTAGGCTACCGCGTCTACAGGTATAAAGAAATTTTCTTGTTGATTTTCAGAAACTAAAGAAGGACTTGGAGTTGCACCGAAGTATACGTCATAGCCCGTAATATTTTCTACATCACTCCAAATAAGTACAGAATTTACAGATACATCCTCAGAATTATTTAACGGATTTAAGTTTACTACTTGATTCGGAGGATCATTTGTTGGAGGATCAATTGTAGTGAAGCTAAACTCTGTTCCCGGCGTAGTTCCGTCAGGACCTAAAGCATCAACTCGCCAAATGTAATCAGTTGAATAGTTTAATCCTAGGACATTAAGGAAGGTATCCGCGTTAGATCCTAACAAGTTTAATGACTCACCACTAACGCCCAGGTAAACATTGTATTTAGCTATTGGGCCTCCAGTTGATGGAACTTCCCAAGAAAGGGTGGGATTTATTGTATAGCCTAAAACTCCATTAGGTATACCTGTGGTTACCTGCCCTGGGGGGTTAAGTTCTATTGTGGAGAAAGTAAAAACTGTTCCTGTAGTTGTTCCATCCGAGTTTTCAGCATCTACACGCCAAGAATAGGATGTATCGTTTACTAAGCTATTCGGTACAGGTAAGGAAGTATTTCCTGTAGTTGTTCCGATTAATGTTTCTGGGTTCGCACTGCCCTCGTCAAGATATATCTTATAACTTAGGGCTCCTTGTGCGGCACGCCAAGATAAAGTAGGGTCAATAGATACGTTTGTTACATTATTTGGAGATCCCTCAGTTACCGCATCGGGGGGATTTAATATAATGACCGTACTAAAGCTAAACTCAGTTCCCGTGGTAACACCCGCTGTATTACTTGCATCTACTCTCCAATAATATGTTGTGTTTGAAGAAAGATCTCGGGCTCCTGCAACAGTTCCAGTGATATTAGAACTCAATGATGTATTTGCTGGGCTAGAAGCGTCAAAGAATACCTCGTATACTTCTGCATCAGGAGCAGCAGTCCAAACAAGACTAGTACCATTTATAGGAATATCACTCTGGTTGTTCGGGGCTCCTTGTGTCACTGAACCAGGGGGGTCAATAGGTGGTTCCGGTTCTGCTTCTACAGTAAAGTAGCTAAGTGCAGTTTCCGCCTGTCCTCCGGGGCCTTTCGCTACTATCTTCCAAACATAAACACCTAAGTATTCAAAGTCTTCTTCAGGAGTATAAACAAGAGTTTGTTGAGTAGAAACCAGCGACGGCCCCGTGGCAGATGTCCCTAAATAAACATCGTATTCAGTTATGGGACCACCAGGAGTCGCAACCTCCCAAGAAAGCGTTTGATTAGCAGCAACTCCCGTAGCATTTGCAGAAGGAGTTAACCCAGAAGGAGTCCCTGGTGGATCAATGCCGTCTTCAGTTGTAAATATAGTATTACCTGGGTTTGCAGTTTCTTCAGGACCACGGCTTACTACAGCCCACCTGTAAACAGTGCTAAGGTCCATAGTTGGAGGTTGCCAAGACGTTGTGTTTGACGGAAGTATTACTGGATTCGTATCGTTTGGTCCTGGTCCTGGGTTCCAGTCAGCAACAGTATCAAAGTAAAGTGCATAATCTACTAAGGGTCCTCCAGAGGTAGGAGCTTCCCAAGATAAGCTTTGATAAATACTTACGTCAACTTCGTTTGCTGACGGGCTTTTATCTGTAACTTCTCCCGGAGGATCGGGAAATGGTTGAGTAGTGAATATTCGGCTACCTGGGGCTATACCCGATCCTCCAGGGCCTCTGGTTATTACAGACCACCTGTAAACAGTGCCATACTCCAAGTCCTCTGATGGTGTCCAGGAAGTAATGTTACCAGGAACTGTAGCTACTAGACTGGACGCCCCCGCCCATTCAGCATCAGTAGCAAAGTAAACTCTATAATCGTCTATAGGGCCTCCAGAGGTAGGAGCTTCCCAAGATAGAGTTTGACCAATATCTACTCCAGTAGCGTTCGCTTCTGGTATAAATACTGTTATCGTTCCTGGGGGAAGGGGAGGATCTTCCGTAGTAAAAGTCCATTCCCCACTAGAGGTTTCTCCACTAATATTTTTGGCGTCTACTCTCCAAGTATATTCTGTTGAATACTCAAGAGGAGATCCCGCATTAGTTACTGGGCCTACAATAGTTGTTGTAACATCTTGAGCGATTCTTGGAGGGTTAGAAGAATTCCAATTGTCTGAAGTGTCGAAGAAAACATCATAGGCTGATGCTGCGCCTTGATCTAATGTAACCTCTGATCCTTTCCAAATTAAATACGGGGATGTGCTTACATCTACACTACCAACCTCAGGAGATATGTTTACGGGGGGTCCTGGGGCTGAAGGAGCAGGGCCGTTTGTGGTAAAGGTAAATACGTTTGATGAAGTAGTTCCGTACTCGTTATTAGACTCTACTACCCAAAAATACTGTGTGTTTTCATCGAGAGTACCCGGATCATAAAAATTGTCTGTTATTGGGGCTACTGTTTTTAAGAAAAGATTATTTTGGTCTGTACCTAAGAATACTCTATAATCATCAGCAGCCCCGTTAGCATTCCAACTTAAAATTGTGACATCTGTATAAACGCCAGTGGCGTTATCTTCAGGGTAGGGTCCCGTTGGAGGAGAAGGAGGATCTTCCGATGAAGGAGGGTTTTCTTTGGGTCCTGACCCAGTAGCAGCAGTAGGATATGGACCATCAATAGCTGTATCGTATGGGCGATCTATAAAGAAATCATTAAACCAAGTTTGATTACTTCCTAACTGACCCTCAACAGTGTCATAATCTATTCCTCCTTGATCGGCTTGGCCTTCTGTCCTAAGCACACCATTCTGCATAGCAACATTGATAGCATTTGAGATTCCACTGGTGGTAGGAAGGTCAGGGAACAACGTCTTGTTAATAGTAACTGTTCGACCTATATTATTTGTTTCTGTCAGGCTGTATGTATATACACGTTCGCAACTCTGTCCAGGAGGCTCCACATAAAATTCAAAATTTATATCGCCTCCCCCAAGTCGCTCTCCAATATTATTACTAAACCTAACAGCACTGGTCGCTAAAGAAGTTCCGTTAAAATCGTTCTGTCCGTGTGAATCTATTTTTACGTTGAAGCCGGGTTGAAAATTATTATCTGGGTAATTAGATCCACGATCATAACTAATTAAGTTGTGATCAAAAATCATCTCTCTAGCTGAATCTAACCTCATTACTGCATATTGATTTGTACCCGCAGACTGAACAAAAGTGTTTGTCATACGACAAACAGCAACAGGATACCCATCGGCAGCTTCTTCCCACTCAATCCAGGAAGTTGTGCCTCCTTCATTAGCTTGATCATAAAGAGATCCTTCAGGCCAAAACCAAATCCTCCCAGTGTCTAAAACTTTAACTGTTTTTTGGTCCGCTACATCTACTCCTGCTAAGTCAGAAGCAGTGTTAACAGTTTCCAAAGGCATACTATAAATATCCCAGTAATAATCGCTCTGGGGTCCTGGGTCGCAAAACACTAACCACAACTTTCCCGACATTGCATCATATTGATCGCTCGCATATTGCCTAAAAGGCTGAGAAAATTTATTTATAATACTGCAATCTTCAATAATGCAGTAGCCTGGGAACTGACTGTTGCCCGGATTTCTGTGTTCAACAGAAAACCCATTCCAAGACCACACCAGACCAGCTTCTCCTACCTCTTGTCCCTCTTCGGGATATTTGATAAGAACATCCGGGGCAGGTGTATTATGTAAATGACAGTCCTTTAGTTTTTGTGTAGCTGCGTAAGTATGTCTTGAGTTATTATTATCCGACGATGGCCCACCCGCGCCGCACCTATACATAAAACCTATAGCTTTGCCAGCCAGTTCATTAAACGTAGTTGATTGTATTAAACCGTTACCAGCGGTGGAGACATAAAGTGCGTGTTGATAGTGATTCCTACCCCAATCTGAATTAAAAACTTTAAAATCATCTGTATCATATAGCCTAGCGAAAGAATCACTGTCCGTCGTAGTATTTCCGTTTTCATCTACACCAGACATATTAATATTACTTAAAATTAATGCTCCTGGTTTACGATAACGTATACTTCCTTGTTCTATTGGTATTCCAGTAATAGGATCTTCGTCGCAGGTGCCATTGTCACTGTTTATAGGCCACTGTGAAGAGGGCTTCATGCGACGGTTTTTTATTAATAAATCATAGCCCGTACCCTCAAAAAGGGAGTTAGGAAGCAACTCAACTCCAGCAGCACTAAGACACGTTGGGGGAGGACCACTTGAACTATCCCAAAGAATAAAATTATTACTTGTGGGGCAAGTAGTTCCATCTATTCCAAGTCGTAACTGTGTTCTTCCCCCCCTGTTAGGTGTAGAATAATCGGGATCATAAGCCACTGGTCCATGTCTCCAAAGCAATTCGGTAAAGAAATATGGGCGAAGAGAGATTCGAGGTCTAGCCCCAGTATTATTCGTGTATGTAGTATAAAGATCTGCAACTAATTGTTCAAGTCTTTCAAAAGTCGCTTGTTGACTATTACCAAGGCGAGGCAAATATAGGAGAGACAATTCTTGTTGGTTTTGTTGAGTAGGTGCTCCCAAAGAACACCCTTTGTAACCTGTTTGCCAGATAGGGTTTTGGGTAAAAGGAATTTCCCCCTTTTCAATTAATAGACGCCCTCCAGTAATACCTTAAAGTTGTCAAAACCTAGTTGTGTAGAGAAAAAGTATTGAACTCCTTTTAGCCCATTCTCAGCATAAACAAATTTCCAATGATCAATTGATATATCTTCAGGCCCTTGTTGGAGAGGAGATTTTTTTGTGGTAGTTGGCCCAAAAACAATTGCTGAAGGATCACCGTTTGAGTCAACCTCGAACCCTGAAATGCTGAAGTTGGACGGGTACCAAGGTGTACCCTTCTCCGACAGATTAAATCCCCCCCCGGATTCATATCTAGCGGGCAGAGTAGTGTCATGATAGGTTTGAACAGCACCGTGGATAGCGGATACATCCTCATATAACGCACCTGAGTAATCATGCGCTACAATAAAATCAGCGGCATTGTATTCAAAATTAACAGAAGCAAACTCAAAACTAGTTCCTGGAGCAACAATCGGTCCCCTTGCCGCGTCCACTCGCCAGTAGTATTCCTTGCCATAATTAAGGGGCAAGAAAGGAGTATACGATGTTCCTGTATATGCGCTTGCTACTAGTGTAGGGTTGGCGCTTGTGCCAAAGTAAACATTGTAGCTAGTGGCATTCTCAGTAGCAGACCAAGAAAGTTCTTGGTTCAGAGGAACATCCACTGCACCCGAAGCTGGTATTCCTGCCACAACAGGGCCGACTACTATGACAGTTCTAAAGTTAAACTCAACCCCTGTAGTTACTCCTCCAGTGTTAACTGAGTCAACACGCCAATAGTAGACAGTGTTACTGTCTAAGAGACCTGGGTTGTACGAGGTTCCTGTTTTACTAGAAACTAGTGGAGGATTGGTTGTTGTTCCAAAATAAATATTGTATGATGCTGCTCTCGCAGCAGGATCCCAAGAAATATTTTGAGTGCGACTAACTCCAACGGCTCCATTAGTCGGAGTTCCTGTGGTTATTTGAGCCGGAGGTGCTGGAACAGTAGTAAAAGTTAACTCAGTTCCTGTAGTAATTCCCTGAGCATTTTGTGTATCTACACGCCAGTAATACGTGGTATCTTCCGCTAAAGTTCCTGGGTCATAGCTCAACCCAGCCTGAGCACTAACCGCTAGTGAAGGTGAAGTAGAAGTCCCAAAGTATACGTTGTAAGTATCAGCGTTAGTGGCAGAAGACCAGGAAACATCTTGGTCTAGCGATACATTAATCGCTCCACTAACAGGAGTACCCGTGGTTACTGCACTAGGAAGGTTTGCTGTAGTGAAAGTAAACTCAGTTCCCGTAGTTACCCCTGCCTCATTTTGCGTATCTACACGCCAGTAGTATGTCGTAGTGGGAGATAAGGTGCCTGGGTCGTAGCTCAACCCAGCCTGAGCACTAACCGCTAGTGAAGGTGAAGTAGAAGTACCGAAGTATACGTTGTAAGTATCGGCGTAAGTAGCAGCATCCCAAGAAAGGTCTTGGTCTAAGGGTACATCAACAGCACCACTAACTGGTGTACCTGTAGTTACCGCGTCAGGAAGAGGAGGTAAGGTAGTAAAGGTAAACTCAACACCAGAAGTTGTTCCAGCAACATTCTTACTGTCTACTCTCCAAGCGTAAGTTGTATCTTCCGCTAAAGTTCCTGGGTCGTAGGTTAGCCCGACCTGATCAGCGGAGACTAAGGAACTGGGGGTTCCTACACCAAAGTATACATCGTAACCTGAAGCTCCTGTCGCACTAGACCAAGAAAGATCTTGATCTAATGGTACGTTTATTGATCCACTAACAGGAGTTCCTGTTGTTACTTGATCAGGGAAAGGAGGTAAGGTAGTAAAGGTAAACTCAACGCCAGTTGTAGTACCTCCAACATTCTTACTGTCTACTCTCCACGCATAAGTGGTATCCTCGGCTAAAGTACCTGGGTCGTAGGTCAACCCAACCTGATCCTCAGAGACTAAAGAACTAGGAGTCCCTACCCCAAAGTATACATCGTAACCTGAAGCTCCTGTCGCAGTAGACCAAGAAAGATCTTGATCTAGTGATACGTTTATAGCACCACTAGCAGGTGTTCCAGTTGTTACTTGAGAAGGAGGGGCTGGTACTGTAGTGAATGAGAGTTCCGTGCCAGAGGTAGTTCCTGCTAAACTTTTAGAGTTTACTACCCAGTAATACGTTGTATCTGTAGCTAAAGTGCCAGGGTCATAAGTTAACCCTACCTGATCCGCAGAGACTAAAGGAGGACTGGTGCTTGTACCGAAGTATACATCATATCCAGAAGCGTTTGTAGCAGAAGCCCAAGAAAGGTCTTGGTCTAAGGGTACATCAACAGCACCACTAACAGGAGTACCCGTGGTTACCGCGTCAGGAAGGAACGCAGTAGTAAAGGAGAACTCTACCCCAGAGGTTACGCCACCAGCATTCTTACTATTGACTGCCCAGTAATACGTTGTACCCTCAGTTAGAGTTCCTGGATCATAACTGAGTCCAGCTTGATCAGCGGAAACTAAAGCAGGTGAAGTGGTCGTACCAAAGTATACATCGTAACCTGAAGCTCCTGTCGCAGTATCCCACAATAGAGCTTGATCTAGCGGTACTGTTGTAGCTCCACTAAGAGGGGTTCCGGTAGTTATTTGAGACGGAGGTGCTGGAACAGTAGTGAATGTAAGTTCAATGCCTGAAGTGGTTCCCGCAACATTCTTACTGTCTACCCTCCAAGCGTAAGTTGTGTCAACTAATAAAGTTCCTGGGTCGTATGTTAACCCTACCTGATCCGCAGAGACTAGTGAACTGGGGGTTCCTACACCAAAGTATATATCATAACCCGAAGCTCCTGTAGCAGAAGCCCAAGAAAGGTCTTGGTCTAAGGGTACGTTTATTGATCCACTAACAGGAGTTCCTGTTGTTACTTGAGAAGGTAGGGGATCTTCTGCCGACTCTTCAAAAGCTCCGGGGTTGAATCCAGAGGCGTCTCTAGTCAAGCCATCAATAGCTATAGCAGGAGCGTTAGTTAGATCAGTAAGATAATGCCAAGCATCGTTACCTGGGACATCGTATAATTGCCCCGTGTTGTCGTCGTAAATTACTTGGTCGCCTGTAGATGCGGCTGTGTCGTCTGTGGTGAAGGTCCACGCTTGGGCACCCGCCATCCCACTCGTAGTGAACTCATCCAGAACGGTCTCTGCCACGTTTCCAGTAGCTGTTATGACTCGCACGGGTTGAGTGCTAGCCCCGTCCCACAGCACATCCGTACCGTGTAGGTACAGGCAGTTATGTGTGTCGAGCCACAAGTTACCAGAAATATTCCGAATTTGGATACCTGCGTAACTAGCAGTTACGCCACGGTCTCCAAGCATGGTACAGTTTCGGATCTTTACATAGTTGTCCGTGAAGGGGGTGTGCTGAATCCGGAAACAGGAGCCATCCGTCGCGGCGATGTTGGCGATCTCGGCAACACAACTATCGAACACGGTTGCCTCAGAGAAAGATGTCGATTCATCCATGCTGAGGTAGTGGAAAGCTCGCGGCCCGTAAGACAGGCACCTTTCGACTGTGACACCCTTACAATGTGTGCTGCGGAACCCGCAGTCGGAGGCGACAGTAGAGGTTGACCGGAACTCAAGATCTTGGAGGGTCGTGAAGTCCACTTCGATCAGAGCGGTAATAGCGGAAGATTCGATTTTCACTCCAGCGCCGAATACACCTCCGTGCTCGGAGCCAGCAGCCGCCTTCCATGTGACATTACGGGTTGCGTCAGTGGTCAGCGACGAGTCCATGTCCAGCCTTTCGCTGTACGTCCCAGCTTCCGCCTCGAACACAATGGCCTCGTTCCGCTTCACCATGTCCGCGTCGGTGACCACGGAGGTCACTGCGGCCTCAGCAGTCGTGAAGGTGGTGTAGTCACCACCCCCAGAACCGTCAATGGACTTCGTGATTGTGCGGAGATCCGTAGTAAATGCACCAGGATCTACATGCGTATCCCTAACTCGGTTTAGCCCTTGAATGTCGGTTGTAGGAGCACTAGAGGCATCACATACACCAACAGCATCGTTAGCGGGTACGTTTACTAAAGTACCCGTACTGGCATCGTAGATGGACCAGTCACCGACGCCCGGGGAGGTGTTGGTGGTCGGCGTCTTCTCGGAGCCAAGTCCATTCGTTGAGAACTGGAAGAGCGACGTTGATCCGGTAACGCCGATGTTGTTGCCCCCTGTCACCGTCGCATTACCGCTGAACTGTCGGTTGGCGCGACTGTCTAGAACAATGCAGTTGAACAGCTTGCAGTTACTTGCTCCTGTTGCGTTGAAGCTGTAGTTTGTCTGTCCGGCGGGACTCACCGTGCCTGGGAGGAACGTGCAGTTGAAGACCTCTAAGAAGAGGTCTTTGCCGCTCCCGCTGATGGCAGTCCGTGCCTTCGTGACGACGTTGCGGACAATGCACGGGGCCGCTGCGGAGCCAATATTCGCGCCGCTACTGTAAAGGTACATGGCCGTGCTGTCGCTCGTGATTACGCAGTTTTCGATGACGAGCCCGACTTGGCCGGAGAACAGCTTGTACGCGCCACCCGTTGTGTCAGAGGCGTCAATACCATCGAAGTGCGTGAAGTCATCCCGCATCCGCACGGGCGAATACGTCGAGGTGATCACCGGACGATTGGATCGGTCAGCGCAGCGATAGGTGACCTTCCTCGTCGAGTCTGATACAAGGGTCGAGTCCGCGTTCAGGACTTCATTGTAAGTCCCAGCATCTGCCTCGAATACAATAGCGCCGTTTTTAGCTACAAGATCTTCGCCTGTACCTCCTCCTAAAGCAGAAGCAGCAATATCCTCTACATCTGCTTCTGCTAGTGAAAAGGTGGTGTAATCCCTTCCTGTAGCACCAATAGTTCTAGTGACCGTAAGAAGATCAGTAGTGAAAGCTCCAGGATCTGCGTGCGTATCTCTAATGCGGTTTAGCCCTTGAATGTCGGTTGTAGGAGCACTAGAAGCATCAACTACACCAATAGCATCGTTACCTGGTACGTTTACCATAGCTCCTGTAGAGGCGTCGTAGATGACCTGGGAGCCTGTGGAGGTATCCGCAGGGTTCGTCGAGAAGGTCCAAAACTGGGACCCTGCCATGTTGGATGTACCCAAGACCTCGCTGCTCCCTGCGACGTTACCTGAGGCCGTTATGGTCGTGTGGGATGAGTTGTAGCGCCCGAACGGATCCCAGAAGAATGCATTCCCGCCGGTATGATTGTTGTTGTAAAGGTCAATCAGGTACGTCTGCCCGGTCGCTGGCGTGCCGATATCGTAGCGCATAAAGTACGATGTGCCGTCTGCCGACAGCGGAGAAAGCGACGTACAGTTACGGAAGGAAATTCTCGAAGTGTAGTTGGCGGTGGCTGCCGGGGCGAACCAGATCATCTCTTCATGGTTCCGGAAGACACAGTTGTCGAACTGGAATGCGTCGGCTGCGTTAGGCTGGTCTTCAGCGGCCTGGAAGAATATGTTGACCCGGGGGCTCTGGGTTCCAGACGTTGCCGTCCCATAGAATAGGACGTTTGTGCATTTGAACCCACGAGACCCTGTTTTCAAGGTGACGTTTTTGTTCTGCGATGCGGTATCCCACAGGTGATCGAAGATCACATCCTCGAAACACACATACGCATCGTTGACTTCCACGTTTCCGCTGTTAGACGAAGAGGAGAGAATCACGCCAGTGCCCTTCTCGCCTCCGTGCTCGCTTCCAGCGGCGGCTTTGTAGGTGACGTTTCTGGTCGAATCCGTAGTAAGAGTACTATCAATGTCCAGAAAGCCGGAGTACGTACCAGCATCGGCCTCAAACACAATAGCCGTATTCTCTTTTACGAGGTCTGCGCTTCTAACTATAGCAGTGGTTGCAGCCTCCGCTGCTATGAAGGTTGTGTAGTCGCCGCCTCCACCACCGTCGATAGACTTGGTGAGTGTAAGAAGATCAGTGGTGAAAGCTCCAGGATCTGCGTGCGTATCTCTAATGCGGTTTAGCCTTTGAATGTCTAACGTGGGGGCACTAGAAGCATCGCCTACACCAATAGCATCGTTACCAGACACATTGACCAAGACTCCTGTGGCATCATCCCAGACCACCTGAGAGCCTGTGGAGGTCGCTGCGGTGTTCGTGGTGAACTGCCACAGTTGGTTTCCGGCCCGCAGCGCTGAGGGCAGGGTGCTGTCGTTGAACACGTTGGTGGCTGTGCCCGTCACACCAGTGTTAGCGGCTACAAGAAGGCCGTGCTGGCTATTGTCGAGGTTGTTGTGCAACGCGACGCTTTTAGATGCCCCTCCTGTTGGGACGCTCCCATCCCCCGCATCCGTCATGAATCTGAGTGAGCCTACCGAAACACAGTTTCGGATAACCATATCGTAGCCGTTG
>Ga0213869_10001400_pt1 | contig 18175 bp, 19 predicted proteins | sample PICome_10_FD_160083 | JGI IMG/M metagenome (GOLD analysis project Ga0213869, IMG submission 160083) | Coastal seawater microbial communities near Pivers Island, North Carolina, United States - PICO132 | ecosystem: Environmental > Aquatic > Marine > Coastal | place: USA: North Carolina...
TGATTATTCTACAGAAGGTTATATGAGAGGTAGTATTCACCAACTTACTTTAGGTGGTTATTTTTATGAAACCCCAGGTATAATTACTTCATTAACATATACAATTCCTAATGATACCCCTTGGGAAATTGGAATTCCTTCAAACAGTAAAGATATTGAAGCTGAAGGTGGTATTACTTTTAGAAACCCAGAAGTTAAAGAATTACCTCATAGAATAGATGTTTCTATGGAGTTTAAACCTATATTTAAATTCCTCCCAGAAAAAGTAAAAGATATAAATGGAGCTGGGAATATTAAACAAAGATTCATATCATTAGAGGACAATTTAGGAAGCAATAGTTTATATGATACAACTCCATCCAATTTATTTAGAGCAGATGACCATTACATAGTAGAAGCAGAGGAAGCAATTGTTGTTCCTAGAAAAAATTTAACAAATACAACCCCTCCTATATTAAGACAACCTCCCCAACTCCCATAATAAATGAATCGTTACAGAAATATAAAAATAACTCGTGATTTAGAAGGTACTAGGATGTATACAACAACCAAGTACCCTGAAATCCCTCGTACTGATAACGATATATATGTTATTACTACTGAGGGTGATAGATATGACGTGTTAGCATCTAATTATTTTAATGATTCTTCATTATGGTGGGTTATATCTTCAGCAAATGCTGAATACCCACAAAATTCAATTTCACCCCCAGTAGGAGTTCAAATAAGAATTCCTGGTAATTTAGATTCAATATTATTAGCGTACAATAATTTAAATCAATAAGTTTTATGGATTCTAATATCATTGGAAAACCTCATTTAAAGTATGTTCAAGATCAAATAAAATTACGTCAAGAAATTTTAGGAAAAAAATCTAGAACTTCTTCGGATATAGCTTGGATGAACGGAAAAACTTCTTGGGTAAAACTTACATCTGGAGTTGACATATCTGATCAAAATATAGCAGTGTATAATACAGGTAGTAGCGAATGGCAGACTGTACCTAATGGTGGAGCTGAATTCAGATCTAAACTCCTAGAAATCCCAGAATATAGTGGTAATGAATTATCATCCCAAATGGTACTCCAAGGTGGAGTTTTAAATGAAGATGGTTCTCAAAAATTTGGAGTCTCTAAAACTGATTCTTTATTACCTAATAATACCTCAAATTATGGTTTCGGTAAGTTTGGAGCTCAAGCTATGTCGGGTATTACATCATTTACTAGTGAAACTACTAATAAGGGTAGTTTACGTTTTGCTAATCTTCAAATTAGAGCAAATAGTACTAAACAATTTGAATATATTGAAGCTTTATATCTAAGATTAGGATATACTATGTTCCTAGAATGGGGTAATTCCTCTTATCCTACAATAGATACAGAAACTTCTTCAACAGTATATGAAAAATCAAATTTTAGTTTATCTAATAAATTCTTAAATAATCCACCTCAAAATTCTCAAGGAACCCAATTTTTCTATACTGAAATAGAAAAAAATAGAAAATTATCTCAAGGTAACTATGATGGTTTTTTAGGTAAAGTTACAAATTTTTCTTGGGAATTTACTAAAGAGGGATATTATTTAATTTCTTTAAAGTTAATCACTATAGGTAGTGTAGTTGAAAGTTTAAAAGTAAATATAGTTCAAGACTCTGGACTTTTTACTAAAAACCAAAACATAGCGCAAAAAAAAGATCAAAAAGAAAATGTTTTATTAAATCTAATAAATCAACTTGTTGATCCTCTTAGAGAGAATATTGACTCAAATCCTACATCATTTCCTCCATTCGTTTTACACACCATCGCAGGTTCAGTACCTGCTAATATGTTATTTTCTTATTTTTTTGCTGAAACAGAAACTACTTATAGTTTTAAATCAACAAAAAGCGAACAAATAGTACTTAGATATTTTAAAACTGCTGGAGTTTATGTTACTGATGAACAGATTAATGAAGCATCAACAACAATAGATGCTTGTGCTGCTCTTTTTGGATCTACCCACTTTGTAAAATATCTTAGATTTGGTAGTTTACTTAGTCTTTTGAATCAACAATTTCTTCTGTATGGTACTGATGAAGAAGGTGAACCCGTTCTTTTTAAATTAGATACATCTATTAACCAATATGGGTTTAGTAATAATAAAAGCCTCTCTAGTGACCCTAGTAAATTAATAGTTAGATATATAGGAGATTATTTAGGTACTGAAATAGAAATTTTTAATGATGATCCTAATACTATTGAACAATTTCATGATATAGTAGAAGGTGTAGATGTATGCAACATCATGAATCTTTATTTTTCTCAAGAATTTATAGAAAATATAATTAATTCAAGTCTTGATAGTGAAACTGGATCCTTAAACTTATATAAATTTTTAAAATCCTTACTTAATGAAGCTAATATTTTATTAGGTGGGGTAAATAAATTTAATCTTAGATTAGTAGATAAAAATTTTGGGACTTATGAAGATCCTAAACTTATACAAGTAGTTGAATTTTACGATGAAGTTTCTCCTTTTGAAGTAGAAAAATTAAGAGCAGCTAGTGAAGAAGAGCCTTCTTTAGTAGTATATGGTTTTGGTGAAGAAACTGATGGTAATAGAGATGGTAGTTTTATTACAGAATATCAATTTAAAACAGAAATTACTAATAAATTAGGTAATATGATATCTGTAGGAGCCCAAGCTAATGGTCAAGCTGTAGGTGAAGATGCTACATTATTTAGTAAATGGAATGTTGGATTAGTAGATAGAATATTACCTCAAAAATTAGATATTGACCAAAAAGTAAAAAAATCAGATGAAGTTACTACTGGATATTTAAGATTAATTTCTGCTTATAGAGACTATTTTAATTCATTCGCAAACTCTTCAGATTTTGCTGTTAATACTGAGGAAGCTGATAATGTTTTAGTAGGATTTTCATTTGTAGATATTGTTGAAAATGCTATTGGATATGGTTTTCCTAATTGTAATATTACTCCATTAAGTAGTAAGTCTACCTCTCTTTCAGGATTTATAGAAACACAAAAATCCTTCTTTCAAAAATACTATGCTTTAGAGGCAATAGGAAAAAAAGCCCCAACACCTTTTATAGGCTTTGTCCCTGTTGGGTTTAATTTAACTTTAGATGGACTTTCTGGTATTAGAATATTTGATAAATTAAAAATAGATAGTAGATTTTTACCTGCTAATTATGGAGATACTTTAGATTTTATTATAACTAAATTAGATCATAGTATAGTAAATAATAAATGGCATACTAAAATAGGCACAATGTCTGTTCCTAAATTATTTGATAAATTAGATTTAGACTTAGAAGCCATATTAAACTCATTACCTCCTATAACCACAGGGTTTGATGACTTAGTAGGATTCTACAGCTATAATAATAGTACTTTAGCAAATATGTTAGCTCAAACTGTAACCTATGATAACGGGTCTAGAGAAATTTTATCTACTAATGGTAATTTAAACGAACCCGATGTTAAGAAAAAGCTTGGTGAAAATTTTGAAAAGTCTGCTTTAATATCTATAGGAAAAATTTCAGGAAATACTACAGCTAATGTTAGTTTTGTTTTAAGAAATGCTACTACGGCAACTGGTATTGAAGCAGCATCAACATCCGCTTTTAAATTATTAAACCAAACCAGTAATAAAACTTATTATGATGGGAATTATTATTTAGCAGAACCCGCTGCAGAAGCTCTTTTAGAATTTGGTAAATTTATAGAAGAAGCATGGCTTAGTAAAGGTAAAAGCCCTTTCCTAATAACATCAGCTTATAGAAGTTATAGTCATCAAAATGGATTAAAAACCAATGATAACTCAGCTAAAACCGCAAGCGCCGGGAGTAGTCCTCATGGATGGGGTGGTGCTATTGATATTAATGGGTTAATAGCTAGAGACGGTGATAAAAAGCTTACTAGTAACCCTACAATTAATCAAACCTTTAGAACCACCTCAGAAGCTTATAAATTTTGGGCTGAACATGCCCCTAAATTTGGTTGGTATAACCCATTAAGATTAAGAGATGGTAAAGGAGTAGATGAATCATGGCATTGGGAATTTTGGGGTAAACCCGGCGAAAATATTAGAGTGGATGCCCCTATAAAAGGTAATAATATTTTCCAAAGTGGTACTAAAGGAACAGTCCCTACCCTTACTAAAAATGCTGCTCTTGCCATAGGGAGAAGAAATATAAAAACATCAGAAACAACAGGTAAAGTAGTATACGCTAAATAATGATTTATTATCCAAAATCACATATAACCCCAAATTTATATTCTAATGGAGAATTAGCGTATAAGGATACTCTAGCCCCTTATACAGGGCAATATTTTAGTACTTTTGACAATAAATTCTTTACAGGCAATAACCCAGGGGATGGATCTAATCTAGAACTAATTAATCTAAATTCAGTCCCAACGGCACAAACCCCAGAATCTTTTGAAGATAACAACCCTGAAGATCCTAGATTTTATCCTGAAAACCAAGATTATAGTACTTTAAAAAAAGTCCAATACAATCAAGGTATTTCTTCCACCCCAATTACATTCTTTCCTTCTCCTTCTATTGAAGATTATGAAACAGGGGAATTTACAAGATACTTTTCTAAAAAATCAAATGAAGAAGCTTACTATGAAACTAATGCTCCTTTTAAAAATACCTTATATATTGGTTTTTCTTTACCTTGGAAACTAACAGGAGATAAAGATAAAGTATTTGAAGTTAATAAAAATATAATAGAATTAAAACAACAACAATTTAAAGCATTTGGGCTTGGAGCCTATTTAAAATTTAATTATATTCAATACTATAAATAAGATAGTATTAAGTGTTTTGGTTAATAGAAAATAAAGAACAATTCGAGGTTTTAAAAAATAGTGGTTTTAAAGAAGCGTTTGTAGAGGTTATCCCAAATAATCCTTACCAACATCCATCTCAAAACTCTATTATTGGCTTTTATGTAAGACCTATTCAAGGTCATAAGGGATACATTATACCTACTTCTCACCCCGAATGTGAAAACATATTTGAGGATGAGATTTATTTATGGTTAAAAGGGTTAAAAACAATATACGTTAGAGATAAGAAAGAATTCATCCATTACACAATATTAAAACAGCTTGTAGATATAACATTGGGATCTCCTCCGTATATACTTCCACAAACAACAGCTCATTCTACATTATATAGGAGATTTCCGGATCTATTAACAGTAAATCAACTCGTGCCGATTACTAAGCATTATGAAGTTTGTGAGCAAGCATATGATGATTTAGAGCACCGCATTAATACCGCGGTAAATCCGTTTTATAATGACCGAGCTACGTTAGTATTTAATGCAATAGAACGTAACGGAATAAAAATAGATAAGAATGAATTTGAAAAACACTTTCACGAAATTGAAGACGAATTTGTTTACACACAATACAACTTTAAAACACTTACTACCAGGCCTTCAAACAAGTTTAATGGTGTTAATTATGCTGCTCTCCCAAAAGATAATGGGTGTAGGAAAAGTTTTATACCGCGTAATGATGTCTTTTTTGAATTTGATATTTCTGCTTATCACCCTACCCTTAGTGCTAAGCTTGTGGATTATAATTTTGGTGAAGGAGATATACACGAAAATTTTGCTAAGATGTATAATGTGGATTATGCGAAGGCCAAGGAATTAACATTTAAACAATTATACGGAGGAGTATTTGATAATTATAAAGACCTTCCATTTTTTAAAGCTACAAGTGAGTATATACGTACGACCTGGGAGACTTTTCAAGCAGAAGGCGTTATCACTTGCCCTATCTCTAATTACGAATACAAACGTGATGTTTTAGAGAACATGAACCCACAAAAATTATTTAATTATATTTTACAAAATATGGAAACGAGCTTGAATGTTGAAATATTATATCGTATATTTAAGCTATTAAAAGGTAGAAATACCAAATTGGTTCTTTACACATATGATTCATTTTTACTTGATGTAGATAAGAGTGAATTAGATGTATTAGAGCAAATTAAAGAAGTTTTTTATAAATTAAAGTTACAAATAAAAGAAAAAAATGGAATCAACTACGATTTTGCCTAAATATGACTATATTTATGGGCCAGACACACAGTCACCCCAAAATATTATAGATTTGAATAATAAGTTATTTTGCACATTTACCAGCCTTGAAAATCTTGATAGATTAGTAAGTGACCTGCAATCTCAGTATACAATCATGTACAACAAAATGTTTGTACTTCACATAAAAAGTAATAACGAGTATGTTGTTACTTATAATGTTGACCAAGGCAACGTATCTTCTATTCCAGAAAATACAATTTTAGTTCACCGTAAAAAAGATAGTAATACTCTATATACTATAAACGCCCTCAATGAGTTGATCAAGCGTTTAAATGGGGGTGTAGTAGATTCTCGTTTTAGAGTAGACTGGCAACACTATCGTAATACAATTCTATTAACTCAACAAAATGAGCTTAAAGAACTAAAAACAAAAATTCATAAAATCATTGAACTGTAAATGTTACATCTCCATTCTGAATGGGAACAAGCAGTAAACTACCTAAAATCCCAACATAATTTTTTTAAAAACCTAAGTTCATTTAGAGGGTGGGATTCTGTTGTTCGTATACCTCTATATGAAGTTATTTTTTATAAAGAATATTTAAATTATGCTGAAGAGATTTTTAATTCTTTAAGAGGCAATGATTTAGAAACTTGGAAATTTTCAATGTATCATTCCCCACAAGGTTATCTTTCAGATATTTCTCGTTTTAATGATCATAAAATATCTTTATTTGATATTATAACTAACCCCTATAATATAAAAAGTAACCATCATTATTTTAAATATCAATCATTAACAGGGAAAAATATTCTTGAGTTCGACCATATTGTAGAACTAGGGGGAGGTTGTGGAGATTTTGCTAAGTTTGTTTTTAACATGGGGTATAAAAATGAATATACTATAATAGACATCCCAGAAATTATCCCATTTCAAAAATATAATCTTTCAGAATATAATGTTAATTTTACTTCTTCTCCTGTAAATTATAAACCAAATACCCTATTTATTTCTACTTGGGGAATTTCTGAATGTCCCCTTTTATGGAGAAAAGAAGTATTAGATAAATTATCTCCTGAGTCGTATTTAATTACTTATCAATCTTTTTTTGAAGATATGTCTAATGAAACATATTTTCAAAATTTTAAAGGAATTAGAGAAAATATTCCTTGGATTCCTTGGGATGGAGGAAGTAAATATTTATTAAATTAAATTTGGAGTATCCCAAACCGTTTTGTATATTTAGTCATTAATAATAATAAGTTATAAACATGGATTTAGACGTAATCAAGCAGCGCCTGGAGGCTCTGCAAAAACCAACCTCCAACAACAACAACAATGGTAAATCATTGTTTTGGAAACCATCAGTAGGGAAACAAACAGTTCGTATTGTTCCTTCTAAGTTTAATAAATCAACTCCATTTAGTGAATTGTATTTTCATTATGGTATTGGAAAGCCAGTAATGATCTCTCCAATTAATTTTGAAGAAAAAGATCCACTAGTAGAGTTTGCTAAAAAACTCCGTCAAACCGACCAACCAGAGAACTGGAAATTGGCTAAGAAACTCGAACCAAAAGTTCGTTACTTCGCTCCTGTTATCGTTCGTGGTATGGAAGATGAGGGTGTTAAGATCTGGCAGTTCGGTAAAGAGCTATATTCATCATTCCTATCAATGGCAATGGATGAAGAAGTAGGTGATTTTACTGATGTAGTTGCTGGTCGTGATATTAAATTAACTACTGAAGGACCAGAGATGACAGGTACTAAGTACAATCGTACTGTAGCTACTCCTTCAATGAAACAAACATCATTAGATGCTGATGCTTCAAAAGTAGAAAGTTGGTTAACAAATCAAGTTGACCCACAAGGTGTATTTAAGCAAGTTCCTTATGAAGAAATGAAATCAAACCTAGAAGGTTGGTTATCTCCAGAAGATAATCATCAAGAAGGTGATATCATTGATGATGAAAAGGAAGTATCAACACCAAAAACTAATTATTCTATCAACACTTCTACAGATAATGTAAAACAAACTAAATTAGATAAGTTTGATAGTTTATTTGATGAAGATAGTAGTAAGAATGATGATCTGCCTTTCTAATTATGGCAAGAAAAGCAAGTAAATCATTAACCGCAGCTGTATCAGCTGAGATTAAAAATAAATTTGATCTAAGTAGTTTTAAGGACAAAAAAGGTCTTAGTGGAAACGTTAAGTTTAAACCCCAACAGTGGGTCCCACTAAGTAACGCCTTCCAAGAAGTTACTTCAGTACCTGGAATACCTACAGGACATATTTGTCTACTTAGAGGCCATTCAGATACAGGAAAAACTACAGCACTTATTGAAGCTGCTGTTAGTGCTCAAAAGACAGGTATCCTTCCAGTATTCATTATTACAGAAATGAAATGGAACTGGGAGCATGCTATGCAAATGGGTTTAGACATTGAAGAGATATTTGATGAAGAAACCGGTGAGTTAATGGATTACCAAGGTAATTTTATTTATGCTGATCGTGAAACCATTCATACAATCGAAGATGTTGCTGCTTTTATTCTTGACTTATTAGATGAGCAGAAGAAAGGTAACCTACCATATGATTTAATGTTCCTTTGGGATTCTATTGGTTCAGTTCCATGTGAACTATCTATTAGATCTAACAAGAACAATAATGAGTGGAATGCAGGTGCTATGTCAACTCAATTTGGTAATAGTGTTAATCAAAGAATTACATTATCACGTAAGGAAAGCTCAGCTTATACTAATACATTAGTTTGTATTAATAAAGTATGGACAGCAAAACCAGAATCACCTATGGGTAAACCAAAGTTGATGAATAAAGGTGGGTTTGCTATGTGGTTTGATGCTACGTTTGTAGTTACATTTGGTAATATTGCTAATGCTGGAACATCTAAGATTAAAGCAATTAAGGATAAAAAGCAAGTTGAATTTGCTAAACGTACTAATCTCCAGATTGACAAAAACCATATTAATGGTCTTACCACTAGAGGTAAAATTATTATGACACCCCATGGTTTTATTGAGGATAACGAAAAAGACCTTAAAAAATATAAAGATGATCACACTAAAGAATGGAGTAAAATTCTAGGTGGAGGTGATTTTGATATTATTGAGGAAGTTTACGAGGAACCCTTACCACAAGTTTTTACAGAACAAGAACCAAGTTAAATTATGGCAAATAAGGATTTATTAGAGCTCCTCAACAATATGGATAAGGAGCCGGAGATACCCTCCTCACAACATGAAAGAGTTTTATTTATTGACGGTCTAAATCTATTTTTTAGAAACTTTGCAATGCTCAATATTGTAAATGAGCATGGCGTTCATGTAGGAGGGTTAGGAGGATTTGTTCGTTCATTGGGGACTCTAATAAATGCCATTCAGCCAACAGCAATGTATATTATCTTTGATGGGGAAAATTCATCAATGAATCGTAAAAATATCCTTTCAGAGTATAAGGCAGGCCGTCACCAGTCTCGTATTACTAACTGGGAGATATTTGAAGATGTAGGAGATGAACATGATGCTAAATTAGACCAAATAGTAAGGTTAATCGATTATTTGAAGTGTCTCCCTGTAAAAACCATAGCGCTCGATAAGGTAGAGGCCGACGATATAATCGCACATTTAGCGACGACTATCACCAATACTCATGACAACTCTCGTGCGTTTATTGTATCAAGTGATAAAGATTTTATCCAATTAACAAGTAATAAAATTTGTGTATATCGCCCCATTGAAAAGGATTTCTATACACCTGAAACTGTAGTAGAAAAATTTAGTGTTTTACCTGAGAACTTTATTCTATATAAAGTACTTATGGGTGATGCTTCAGACAAAATTCCTGGTATAAAAGGTTTAGGAGAGAAAAAACTACGTAAATTATTCCCGGAATTAAATGAACGTAAGTTAACCTTAGATGATATTTTAGAAACTGCAGCAGAAAAACATAAGGAACATTTGATTTATTCTCGTATAGTATTTGATGAAAAAAATCTCCGTAAAAATTATCAAATTATGGATTTACATAATCCAATGGTAGATGATTTAGAAAAAACTTATCTAGAAGAACAAATAGATGTTGATCCACCCGTGCTAAATGCAAAAGCTTTTCTTAGATTCTACCAAGAAGATGGGTTACGCCATTTAATTAAAAATCCTGAATTTTGGGTTAACAACCAATTTCAAACATTAAATAGTTTTGTAGATGACTCTAAGTGATTTAAATAAATATGGTCCAGCCTTCCAAATTAAGGTTATTCATTCCTTACTTGATCGTAAAGAATTTTTAACTAATATTCATGATATACTGGATTCATCTTATTTTGATAATCAAGCTCATAAGTGGATTATTGATAATATTTTAAAGTATTATAATGATTATCATACTACCCCTACACCAGAGGTATTAAAATCAGAATATGAAAAGGTTACTAATGATGTTTTAAAATTATCTATTAGGGAACAACTTAGAGATGCTTATAAAATTGTAACCACTGATTCAGAATATATTCAAACAGAGTTTTCAGCATTTTGTAAAAACCAACAACTTAAAAAAGCATTATTAGGTAGTGTAGATTTGCTTAAAGCAGAAGATTATGATTCAATTCGTGGTTTAATTGATAATGCTTTAAAGGCAGGAATGGATAAAAATATTGGACATGAATATATGAAAGATATTGAGTCACGTTTTCGAGTAGAACAAAGACTTACAATCCCTACTCCTTGGCCTCAATTTAATGATATTTTACAAGGTGGTTTAGGTAATGGTGATTTTGGTTTAATATTTGGTGGTCCTGGTGCTGGTAAGTCTTGGTCATTAGTTGCTATAGCAGGGGGTGCTATTAAAAAAGGATTTAATGTAGTATATTATACATTAGAGTTAGGTGAAGAATATGTAGGTAGAAGATTCGATGCTCATTTTACAGGTATTCCTTCTAATGAAATTACAATGCATAAAGATAAAGTTGTAGATGTAATGTCTAAGTTACCTGGTAAACTTATTATCAAAGAATTTCCCCCAAATAAAGCATCTATGTCGACAATTGAGTCACATATTCAGAAATGTGAGGATTTAGGTACTAAAATAGATTTAGTAGTTATTGATTATGTTGACCTACTTCGTTCAAAAAAAGTAAGTAAGGAGCGTAAGGAAGAAATTGATGATATTTATATCAGTACTAAAGGATTAGCCCGCGAGCTTAATATCCCAATTTGGTCGGCTTCTCAAGTCAACAGACAAGGAGCTTTAGACGAAGTGATTGAAGGACATAAAGCGGCGGGCTCTTATGACAAGATGATGATAACAGATTTTGCTGCATCCATTAGTCGTCGTGCTAAAGATAAACAAACTGGGGTTGGGAAACTCCACATAATGAAGAACAGATACGGAATGGACGGACTCACTTATAACGCTGCTATTAATATTGCTATTGGTGAATATAAAATAATTAGTGATGCTGAGTTTGAAGAACTAGCTGGAACTCCAGAACCCAATAATCAAAATCCTACTATTAGAGATAATTTCAGTTTATCTGAAAAAGATCAGTTGCGTAATTTACTACATTCATAACTTTTTAATTAAAAAACTACAATGGCAAAAAAAGACCTTTTGCAGGAACGCATCGTTTACAAACCATTTGAATATCAAGAAGCAGCTGATTTCTGGTTAAAACAACAACAAGCTCACTGGCTTCACACAGAAGTTCCTATGATGAGCGATATTACAGATTGGAGCTCTAATTTAAATGAAACAGAAAAAAACATTATAGGATCTATTCTTAAAGGTTTTGCTCAAACAGAAACAGTTGTAAATGATTATTGGTCAGGATTGGTAACTAAATGGTTTAGAAAACCAGAAGTTATAATGATGGCTACAACATTTGGTGCATTTGAAACAATCCACGCTGAAGCATATTCTTTATTAAATGAAACACTTGGACTTGAAAATTTCGATGAGTTTATGGAAGATGAGGCTACGATGGCTAAAATTGAAAATCTTACTGCTGTTAGAGATAGTTTTAATGGTGAAAAAGATTTACATGAAATTGCTAAATCACTCGCTATATTCTCAGCATTTACTGAGGGAGTTAATTTATTCTCTTCCTTTGCCATCCTCCTATCTTTTAAGATGCGAAACAAGCTTAAAGGAGTAGGTCAAATTGTTGAATGGTCTATTAGAGATGAATCTCTTCATTCAGAAGCTGGATGTTGGTTATTTAGAACACTTATCGATGAAAATCCTCAAATCAAAACACCAGAACTTGAAGCAGCAATAAATGAAGCAGCATTACTATCTTTAAAACTTGAATTAGATTTTATTAGAAAATGTTACGAGTTAGGTGATTTAGAAGGTTGTTCACAGTATGACTTAGAAAACTTTATCAAAAATAGAGTTAATATAAAATTAGGTGATTTAGGTTATAAACCAATTATTGATGGAGTAGATATGACCTCAGTAGAAAGAATGAGTTGGTTCGGTGCTCTTTCAGGTGGAAAACAACATACAGATTTTTTCGCAAACCGAGTAACTAATTATTCAAAAGGCCACATGGAGTGGGATGAAAGTATATTTTAATTATGGATAACAATATTATATCAGATTACTCCCTATGGGAAAGAGGAAAAGATTATCCTGAATTTTTTGATGATGTAGCTTTATCTACAATTTCAAAAGGGTATTTAATGCCTGGGGAAACTCCCCGTAAAGCGTATAAACGCGTCGCTAATGCTGTAGCTGATAGATTAAACAGACCAGATTTAGCAAATAAATTTTTTAAATATATTTGGAATGGATGGATTGGTCTCGCTAGCCCTGTTCTCAGCAATACCGGTACTGATCGGGGTTTGCCTATTAGTTGTTTCGGTGTTGATACTCCGGATTCGATACGTGGTATTGGTCTCACTAACGCGGAGCTTATGCGCCTTACTAGTTATGGGGGAGGCGTGGGAATTTCCCTTAGCAGAATTAGAGGAAGAGGGGAAAGTATAACAGGAAATGGACAATCAGAAGGAATAGTTCCTTGGGCTAAAATTTATGATTCTACAATTATTGCTACTAATCAAGGTAGTGTAAGACGTGGAGCCTCCTCAGTAAATTTAGATATTAACCACCCAGACATTAAAGAATTTTTACAAATTCGTCGTCCTAAAGGTGATCCTAATAGACAATGTCTCAATTTACATCAAGCTGTAATGGTAGATGATGCGTTTATGAAGCGCTTACAGGATCGAGACAGCGAGGCCATGTCATTATGGCTTGAAATACTTAAATCCCGTGTAGAAACCGGAGAACCCTACATAATGTTTAAGGACAATGTTAACAAAGACAATCCTTTAGCTTATCGTATGAATAATCTAGATGTTTCTATGACTAACATTTGTACTGAAATTACTTTACATACAGATGAGGAACATAGTTTTATTTGTTGTTTATCTTCTTTAAATTTAGCTAAGTATGATGAATGGAAAAACACAGATGTTGTTGAAATTGCTACTTATTTTTTAGATGGTGTAATGGAAGAATTTATCCAAAAAACTAATGGTAAAGATTCTATGATTCGCACCCATCGTTCAGCTAAAAAAGGTAGAGCATTAGGTTTAGGTGTAATGGGGTGGCACACATTCCTACAACAAAAGAATTTACCATTTAATTCAATTGGTGCTACAGCTTGGACACACACTATTTTTAGTGACATTCAAAGAAAAGCTGAAACAGCTTCACGCCAAATGGCAATTGAATATGGTGAACCAGTTTGGTGCAGAGGTACTGGTATGAGAAATACTCACTTACTCGCAATTGCTCCTACAGTATCTAATTCTCGTATTAATAATTGTTCAGCAGGTATTGAACCACAACCAGCTAACATTTATGTGTTTAATGGTGCCAAAGGGACATTTATTGTAAAAAATCCCGAATTAGAAAAATTATTAGTTGAAAAAGGCCAAAATAAAACCCGTGTTTGGGATCAAATTATGGGTGATAATGGTTCAGTAATGGGTATATCTAATGATATCTTAACAGAAGATGAAAAGGAAGTATTTATGACATTCCCAGAAATCAACCAATTAGCGTTAGTTCAACAAGCAGCAACACGTCAAAAATATATTGACCAAACACAATCACTAAATTTAGCATTTGATCCTACAGATTCACCAAAATGGATTAATCAGGTTCACATGGAAGCATGGAAGTTAGGTGTTAAAACATTATATTATTTACGTACAGATTCTGTAATTAAAGGTGATTTAGGTTCTCGTACTACTGAGGATTGTTTAGCTTGTGATGGTTAGTAATATTTATTAATATAATATTAAAATAATTAATTATGAAAAAAGTATTAGACTTTATTAAAAAAATCTTTACAATTGTTAAAGATTGGATTGTAGCTAATGGTGTTGAAGGTGTATTAGGCTTAATTGCTGGCCTTATTCTGTGGACATTTGGCTATAAAATTTATGCTGGATTTGCCTTTGGTGTATTTGCAACTCGTAACTGGGATATTGTTAAATCATGGGTATTAAAATTAGTAAAAAAGTAAAAATAGTATAAATTCTATTGTAAATTAAGGGCGCATTAGCGCTCTTTTTTTATATGTATAACCATACAATCCGTTATTCCCAATCGTTTTTATATGTTCAATAATATAAAAAATAAAATTATGGCCTTTAAAGACATTTTTAAAGACGAAAACAGCTACAATGAAAAAACTATTATAGGTTTTATGTCATTTGCTGTAATGGTAATCTTCGCTACTACTGATATTGTTACTGGTATTATGGGTAAAGAATTAATTATAAGTGATTCAATTTTTAATTCATTTGTATTTGTTACTTTAGGTAGCTTTGGTATAGCTGGCTTAGAAAAATTTGCTAAAAAATAATGAAAAAGATTCTAATTTTATTACTATCTTTTATTCTTATAGGTAGTATACAAGCTCAAGACACTGTCTGGATAGAACGCCCTCAAAAGCAATACCCATTCCTTAAGGAAATTTATAAAGATTTTTTAAAATATGGTACTGTATATGCTACAGGAGATATTTCAAACTCTGTAGAAGCTCAATATCCAACATATATTTTAAGAACCAATGATAATGGTAGTATTTACTCAATCCCCCGAGTAGAAGATGCTACAGATGTGTTTCCATTTGATTACACTTATAATATAGGGATTAGAAAGTTAGCTAGATTTGATTACGAAAGAAAACCTAAAAACTTCTATGATGGCAATGAAAGCCAATTAGCATATTCAGCACCAACATCAGCAGTACAAGGATTAGAATATCAACTTCATTTTGAAAGAGAAAGATGGAATGGTAGAAATTTTAACAATCATAGAGTATTCTTTAAACATACAGGTAAATATCATATATTAAAAGCAGAAACTAGGGAAGTAGGTAAAATTAATTTAGATTATAAATCTGCAGAAACTAGAGCAAGATTACCTATAGGAGAAAAATTTTCACTCTCTGCAGGGGCTATTGTAAGAGGACATGATAGAGCATATGGGTATAACCCATTTGAAATTTGGTTAAATGAAATGTCAACTGATAGTCAAGGTAACCCCTATTATGTTAACCAGTGGTACCAGTTAGGTAGAGATTATGGGTATAAAGATGTTTTATGGACCCAAACCCACACTGATCCTAATACCGGAGATTCAATAACAACCCAAGACTGGTTTTGGTGCACAGAAGATGGAACCATAGTAGCAAATACAGATTTAGAATTTAGAGAAGAAATATTTCCTGGTCTTATTACTGATTATAATAGAGTAAGATGGGATGCTTTAGATCCATTTGTTGAAATAGCCCCTATTATAGGGTTTGATTTTTATCATTATAAAGGCAAATTTTGGCTACATGCATTTGGAAATTGGATTCTTCCATACCACAAATATATTGCGGGGTCTGAAGAATTTTCTTATCTAAATAGAAACAATTGGGGAGCTGGAGGTTTAGAACCTGATTCTCAACCTGAACAATGGAATGACTTCTCAGCTGGAGCTTCATTTGGTTGGAAAGTAGGTAGAAATATTGGAATATTTGCTGAAGGTGAATATATGAAAATGTGGGATAGTAGATTATTTCAATCAACATTCGGAATAAATTATACTTTTAAATAAAATGGCAAGAAAAAAATCACCTATAGATAGACTAGATGAAATCGGAGAAGATACAATTCTTGGTTTAAGTGTTAAAACACTTATTGCTATGGCTGTAACTCTTACTTCTGTAGTAGGTATGTGGTTTGCTTTACAAGCTGATATTAAAGAAGCAAAAGAACTTCCAAAACCAGAAATTCAACGAATAGAATATGATTTAAAAGATGAATTGATCCGTGAAACTATTATGGATACTGAAGAAGCCGTGGAAGAAATAAAGGAACAATTAGATAAAATAGATCAAAGATTATACGAACTTCAACAAAGAAGATAATGAAAAATTTACTTTTAATTATAGGTTTCTTATCATTACCTTTTTCTTTATTTTCTCAAGAATTTATTAATGATAAAAACTTTGATGAAAAGATTAAAGGTAACCCATTTGATGATGATAATGGGAAAATAGTTATAGTAGAATTTTGGGCGGATTTTAATAAAAATAATGCTTTTAAAGAATGGAACCAACTTAAAGGAGTAACCTACTATAGATGTGATTTAGCAAAATCACCAGAACTCAAAGCTAAATATAAAATACGGATGGCTCCTACAATTTTAATCTTTTCTGAAGGAGAACCTTATATTAAATTTAAAGCAAAAGCAGGATTAGATTTATTATGTCCTGTTGATTTACCAAAAATGGAAAGAGCAATAGAAGTAGTTAAACGAGAAGCACAATATTAAATATTTATAACCATGATGTTAAGTAAAAATTTATCTTTAGGCGAGTTTACTAACTCTCAAACTGCTAAACGTAGAGGTATTGATAATACCCCTAAAGGAGAACATCTTGAAGCAGCTAAAATATTAGCTGAAAATATTTTTCAACCAATAAGAGAACACTTTGCTACCCCTATCTTTATATCTTCAGGGTATAGAAGTCAAGCTTTAAATGAAGCTATTGGTGGTTCTAAAACATCTCAACATAGTAAAGGGGAGGCACTTGATATTGATATGGATCACAGAAAGGGTCCTGAAAATGAAGAAATATTCCATTACATTAGAGAAAATTTACCATTTGACCAATTAATTTGGGAATTTGGAACTGATAAAAGACCAGATTGGGTTCATGTCTCATATAATAGTGACGGAGAACAACGAGGTCAAATCCTAACAGCTAAAAGAAATTCTGCTGGGAAAGTTTATTATGTAAAGTCTTATGAAGCTTAATAATATGAAAACAACAACCTTAACTTTTTTATCCGTTCCCTTAGTGACTGCATCATTTCTTTGTTCATACTTCTTTCAGCTTACAATGGGTAACGCTGAACAATATTTAGCCCTTATAGCCGTTGTTTTTATAGATGGGTTTTTTGGTATCGTAGCTGGTATTAAAAGAGAAGGTTTCCAAACCAGAAAAGCAGTTCGTGTATTACAACGTGCTATAGGTTGGACTATGTTCTTAACCGTAATTTTAATGGTAGAAAAGGGATTTGCTGGAACAGCTTGGCTTAGCGAAGCAGTTATCATACCGTTCATGTTACTACAATTAATTAGTGCCCTTAAAAATGCATCTATGGCTGGTTTTATAAAAGCAGAAGAACTAAATAAAATATTAGACCGCATAGACAATCATAAGGGTTTTAGAAAATAAACGCCTATGTGGAAAAGAATTCAAGAAAGGATATTTCCCTTTATAATTGCATTCTCTGCCCTATCAGTCTCTGCTTCAGCCGCTTTTTATTCAATTAGCGGTCTTAGTAAACTCTTTGCAGGAGCAGCTTTCGCAGTAATAATTATGACTACTTCTTTAGAGGTAGCTAAATTAGTTATTGCTTCCTTACTTTACCAGTATAGAAAAACTATCCCAAAACTATTAAAATATTATCTAACAGTAGCAGCAGTAGTATTGGTATTAATTACTTCAATGGGTATTTATGGTTTCCTATCAGCAGCATACCAAGAAACAGCAGCTAA
>Ga0213869_10001404_pt1 | contig 18156 bp, 29 predicted proteins | sample PICome_10_FD_160083 | JGI IMG/M metagenome (GOLD analysis project Ga0213869, IMG submission 160083) | Coastal seawater microbial communities near Pivers Island, North Carolina, United States - PICO132 | ecosystem: Environmental > Aquatic > Marine > Coastal | place: USA: North Carolina...
AATACTTCTCATACAATTCTCCTTATACTATGTTACTTGCTTGTGGTCCTTTCGCACCTTCAGTAACATCATATGTAACTGCTTGATCTTCTTGTAAAGACTTATATCCATCACCTGCTATTGCTGTATGATGTGCAAACACATCTTTACTGCCATCGTCTGGTGATATAAATCCAAATCCTTTACTTGAATCAAACCATTTTACTTTTCCTGTCGCCATTCTATTTTCCTCTTTTTGAAGTATTACCTTCGCTATTAAATTCTAAAGGTACTTCCTTCAAAACTACATGTCCATATGGACTATGTTCTTTCATTATGCTTCTTTGCTCGGATCCCATAACGTTAAATTTTTTGTTTTAAGTCTATTGACTACAAGTTTATACCTGCTTTGTTCTGCTTTCCATTCCTTTAACCACTTATGCCCGTCACGTTCTGCATCAATAAAGATTGCATTAGTGAATGCTAAGGGTAATAATACAGCACAGTGAATAAAGATACTGACTACTGTGTTGTAATTAAAGAACCCTAAGTAATTAGATGCTAAGAAACCAAACCACACACTCCAAATAGTAAACAGCACTAACATAAAGTAAGTCTGTAAACTTGGGTCTGGAATATACTTTAATGGATTATATCTAACATCCATCACACGTCTCCAGCCATTCACAAGGCTGAATACAGTTCGTCTAAATAGACTTGGCTTTTTTAAACTTGGTTCTATCATATCATTCTCCATTCTTTAACCTGACAATTATGTATTCTTTTATTACATGCATTCCATAAGATAGCCATGTAACTACTACTAAACTCCAAAACATTAAAACTAACATGTCTATCATTCATGGTCCTTCTCAATAGGATTATCATAATAGTCATGTGTTCCTGCTTTGTATCTTGCTTTCTTTTCGCTAACTAACACGTTACTCATGTAAGCAAAATAGCCTGCACCAATAAGAAAAACAATACCTACAATAAAATTAAGTACGTCCTCAATCATCGTAGTAGTCTCCTTCTTCCATAGCAATCAGTTTGTCTCTGAATTCTGTCACTAGATCAATAAGACCACTAATTTCTGTTTGGTCTTCTTTTGTATCTATTTCTACTTCTAATTTAATTTTCATAATTTAATATACTATTTTATATAAAATAGCACCATTTGTCAACCTTTTTTTCTGGCAAAGTATTTCCATATGCCATATAAACTTAAACTGAACCAAAATATTTCTATTACCATACTTGCTAAATTAAAACTATAAACTAAACTTACAGTAACCAGTATAGCAACAATCATGTTGTTAAAACTATACCAAAAACCTTTAGGGTCTATCCTATCAAACTGTAATAATGCATAAGTAGTAATCAATAATGCTACACCTATAAGTCCTATTACATCGGATATGCCTACGTCGTTCATTCTATAATTTCATCCTTAGTGTACTTGGTCCAATCGGTGTACACTTTTCTATCCATTAAGTCATGAACCTTGTGTGTCCATACTCCTGGATTTGTTGCTCTAAAATCTTTGTCGTCTAACTTAATACATGCGTTGTATCCTAATTGACCTATAAATGGTAACTTAACACTAATCATTGGTATAAAAGTGTCATACTCTGTCATACCATAATCAAGTATAATTTCATGATACTTAACATCATAATCAAGTGTAACCCATACATCGTTCTTCAACAGTTCCATTACCATAAAGTCCCAATCTCTCCAACTTTGATCATCTGGATCTTGGCTTGTGTGCGATGGATTAAAACTTTGATTAGCACCTAGATAGATATGAGGACACTTGTTGTTTAATGCCCTTGCTAATATTTCTTTAGGATTCTGTAAGCCAATAACAAACAATGTTCGTTGACCATACATAGGTGTATGCTCTACTTCAGTTCCTATAAAGAAGTTAGTATCTTCTGTATAACCTTCTCTATCCATTTAAAATAACCACTGCAATAATAATACTACAAACACACCTTTAGCAAAACCTATAAGGCCCATTGCCCAAGGACATAAATTGTATTTGTGTGCTATATCATTTGTAAAGTCTTTGTGCCAATCTATAAAGTCTAGTGTTAGTATCCAACTTTTGTTTGCATAATATTTTATATTATCTACTATACCCATAATTAAAACTCAAAAAATGTATCCATTACTTCTTCGTTATCGCCATCATCTTCTCCAGCGAAACCTATATGTGTTAAGAACTCTCTATGGTCTGCTACCATACCTCTTGGATTTGGATTACTAGGATCAAATAGATCCTCTGCAAACTTTTGGAAGTATAAAATATTAGCAGGAACATACGGAGATACTTCTTGTGCCTTACTGCTTTTCTTAGTAGGCTTTCTCCAGTTCTTGTAATCTAATGTTTCTCTATAACGTTCTACATCAGCAAGTCTGTTTGCTTCTTGTACTGCGTCAATGTGGTTGAACACACTGTGAGCCATGTAATACAAATAACTCTGTGTGTCCCAACTAGTGCTGTCTCTTTCTGCTATCATTGGATTGCCTTCAGCATCTAGTTTAGGCTTACCTTCTTTGTCTACTAAAGGTTGACCTTCAGATAGTTTTGCTTTACCATTTTTATCTAAGTCTCCAGCCTCCATAGGACATAAGTCACCCATTGTAAGTCTTTGCATTACTGGTGAATGTCCAAACGGTGCAGGCATTGTGCTGTTTTTAAATGATTGTTGATCAAATGCTCTGTCCATGAAGTAACCAAACTTACCTGGCTCAAAGAAATTGTGTGCATAAGTTTGTCCGTATGCTGTATTCACAAATGGACTAGCGGCATCAAAACTTAATGTAATGTTAGGATTGTCATATTTTCTTAACTGTCTTTGTATTGCTGTTAAGAAACATGCCCATTGTAGTTTACCTGTACCTAGGAAGTGTATCCAATCTTTGCCTTCTAATAAACCATCTTCACGTAAGTCTAGCAGTCTGTTTAATACACAACTCATATCTTTCATATTGATACCAGCAAATGCATAGCCTTCTAGTGTTCTATTCTCATCACCATAAGCCTGTGCAACAAAACTTGGGTCACTAAAGTTCTTAACTTGATTGTACCATTCTTTACTTGTTGCTTCGTCTGTACCACTTAGTACATTTAAGAACTTAGTTGCACCTGGTACTCTGTTTTCCACAAAGTAGTGCAAGTTAAGTAAACTGATATCTAATGTATCTTTAAACTCTGTTAGTCCTGTTTTACTGCTTAGTGGTTCAACTGCGGCAAAGGCTGGAATGTCTAATGTCATACTCCAGTCTGCTGTATGCTCTAACCAACGTAATATCTTTTCACACATCTTTGTACGAGCAGGATCGTTAGGATCTTTTGCGTTGTCCCAATCCATTTTCATAACGCCTGTAGCAATTTGGAAACCACCTGAGTCACCTAGTATTACTTTACATTCGTTTCTATCTCTTTCCTGTATCATTGGCTCGTCTTTATGACTTTTAGCAATGTCTAAGTGAGCATGACCGGCTGAATATAATCCATATGGATAATGGAAGTATGTGTCTTTGGCTTTTAGAAAGTCTAAGCCTTCGTTACCATGTTCAAATCCTGCAGGTGTTCTACTGTTTGCAGGGTCTTTGTTTAGAATCTTATCTACTTGCTTTACATAGAAACTGCTAATAGCCGGCAAATATACAGCATAGTCTAACTGTCTTTTACCTAAGTCCATTATGCACTCTCTTTAATAAAATCAAGGTCAGCATCTAACTGTTCTGTGTGTAGTGCAAACTCTAATGGTGTAGCAATGCCTTTGTCCATACATGCTTTGGCGAATTCGTGTAGTTGCTCTTGCGACATTCTACATAATATTTCTACTAAGTCGTTCATGCTATCTCCTTGCTGGAAGTAAATATGTGTAAATACCTAAGCCACTATCTACCTTAATTTGTAGCAGTCCTTGGTTGTTGATACTCATTACTAAGTTACTGTTATCTCCTAATCTAAGAATCTTTAACACGATATCTAAAGGCCAACTCCAGTCATTAGTAATCTCACCATCGACATTGTCGTTGATTAGTACTTTAGTTCTGTCGCTACCGCCATCTCCAATGTGAAAATACAATGCACTGCCTTCTGTTTTAGGACTGAAGTTACCCTCAAATGTTCCTAATATGCTGTTAAAATACCCTAAGTCTTTTAAATTCTTTGCAGTAGGTAAAATGTTTACATCAAACTCAGCACCTTTGAACTTAATATCTTTAAGTTGCTGATTGATTACATCTGCTAACATGAATCTATAATTAGCATCGGTACCTTCTGTGCTTTTGAATGCTACCTCTACTGGTACATCCTCATCGTTTCTGTTCTGTGTTTGTATTTCAACAGTAGCATCGTCACTGTCAAAGCCTGGAAACTTTAAGTATCCATCTAACACACTCATTCTGCTTAGTCCAACAGTTGCTTCTGCAAAGTCGGGTACAGGGTTTACACTTTGTCCTTTAAGAATTACAGTTTTGTCTGCGTCAACAGTCTCTAACTCTGTAAGTTCAGTAGTGCCTTTAATTTTTACCATTTCAAACACACCAAGACTATGTGTATGTCTTAGTACATCTTTGAAATAATCTTTAATATAATTGTTCGCCATTTATTTCTCCGTAGAATATTATTCTGTATATTGTAGTACACTTATTTAGAAAAGTCAAGTAAATTCTCATGTTTTTTTTCGATTAAAATTCAAAGAAATTATCCATAACCTCATTATCATTTGCTCTAGACAAGTCCCATCCAAGTACGCCTAACACGTTTTGTATCTTTTTATCTAGAACTGCACTTTCCATACCTTCATCATCAAAAGGTAATTCTTTAAACCATTGTGGAATCTTTAGTTCGTCTGTTGGATATGCAATACTTGTATAACCCATAGGATTATTTTTAAGTCTGCATACTACAACTTTTGCACCATCCATAATGCTTAAACTGTATTGATCACTGTTAGCAAACTTAAGGTCATTCCATACTATACTTGCCTTAACATGCCCAGGAATCATTTTGTTCTCTGTTTCTTCTTTTAGTTTTTCTAATTTGTATAGATTTGTATTACTTTTCATATTAGTTTGCTTTCTATACTTCTTGGTGTACATGGTTAAGTTGTTTACCCTTTTAGGCATACCTTTCTTCCATGGTTCTAATTCTTTAAATGTTACTTTGAAGTCTTTTATCTTTTGTATAACTTCTTTCTCTGGCATACCTTCTAATGCAGAGTCTAGTATCTCTTCAAGGAATTCCTGTACAAACTCAGGAGTATCACTTCGCTTGATATCCATACCCATAATTTTTAGTTTACCACCTTCTGGTTGATAGCCTTCAATGTCTAAACACTTGATAGCATATCTCTTCTTAGTAATAAACAGTCCACTCTTACCAACTACTTCTCTACCTGCTTTGATAACACTACCAATCTTAAGTGGTACGTTAAAACTATCCTTCATAAACTGTGGGAATGTATCACTGACTGTATTTGAAATGTGATCATACAATGTGATAGCACTTTGCATATCTAGGCTAACATCAGCCGGCAATGACGGAACAGCGGAGAAGTAAACAGAGTCTGTATCTCCGTAGACGATAGTCTCTCCGGTATGATCATAGTCTCCTGTAAACATTCTATTTGTTTCTGCTCCCATGTGTTTTGTAATAGCACGACCTGTGAGTGTTGTTGATTGCCCAATACGTTTGTCGAAGAACCTACAACCAGGATTGAGAATAGCACCATACAAACTGTTAAGGTTGATCTTTTTAACAAGTTGTCGCTTGTCATAAAATGCTTTTTCTTCTTCTGTTGTAGCATTCTTTTTCTTTGCTTGTAGTTCTTGTCGTTCTGCATACCATCTCTCCAGTAGTCCAGGTACAATACCTTGTACATCTGTTTTAAATATAGTTCCGTTAGCACTTATGTTCCAAGGTTGACCACTGTGGAATACTAAATTGTATACATCAGCACCAGTAACATCTACACTAGTACCATCTTCCATGTCTAGTTTCATAACAGTATCAACATCTTTAGCCATTACCATTTCATATTCATTGCTACCAAACTTGCCTAACCATGAATCAGCAAATGATAGTTTTTCTAACTTCTGTTTATTTTCTATTTCTTCGTCTGTGAATTCTGGTCTAAGTTGTCCAACAATGGTTTCTGGAGCCATATTCAATGCTCTAAACACACTAGGATATAGACTGTTTATGTCCATTGAACCTATCCATTCATGCATACCTTTCTTAGGGAAAGCCACATAAGCACCAGCGGCCTGTGTGTTTTCTGCTTTGCTTCTAATTCTATCTGGAACACAGAATCCACGTAGATGTGCTTCGTTGATAATTGCTTGTTCTGTAGTTGCAACTGCTCCCATTGTAGTTGGAAGTAATACAGTATTATCATGTGCAATAGTGTTTGCTAAGTCAATGAACTGTAATTTCTTATCCATCTTAGCAATCAACAATACGTCTTGAATATTGTATTCTAAGAAACGTTCAAAGTCATGATTGTATAGTCTATCTAAACTACCTTCATAAACAACCTTCTTCTCACCGAGTTCCATCTCACCAATAAAGTCTAATCTATAACTATGGCGTTCTTCATAGTTGTATTTTCTATACAGTTGCAAATAGTCTAAGTGAACTCTCCCAATGAGATCATAACTTTGTCGTTCACTGCCAAACATTTCATACTTACGCTCTTTAGGAAACTGTCCAAACAAACACAAACGTCTTGTTTCGCTTTTACCTAATATCTTAATAATCCTATTAGTAGTATAAGGTATGTCATAACCTTCACTGTTCCAACCACTTAGTATGTCTGCATCATCTATGAGTGTAAGGAACGTATTAAGCATTTCTGCTTCATCTTTAAATAACATTACTTCAGGCATACCATTAGCAATGTTTTGTGCTTGTTGCCAGTCTAATGTTTTAGGTGGTACTGCTAAACATACCATAGCATCCATCCAATCTAAGTATACACCTATTGCAGTAATAGGCATAAATGCATCTTCAGGCGAACTAAATCCTTTTACAGGATCAAAGTCAACCTCGATGTCAAAAAATGCTGTATGTAGTTTAGGTATCTCTGCGTTGAGATAATTCTTTTCTAGTGTTTTATTGATAGGGCGGACGTCTGTTTCAAACATCTTTCCGCTTTTCTTATTGATTGCTACGTTCTTTCTAAAGTCCTTTAGAGATTTACAACGTACTTCAGTTACAGGATCGCCATAGACACTTCTTGCTTTACCACGTGGGTCAGCATAATAAAAATTGTATTCAGGTTGTAGAGTGACAATATGTCTCTTACCATCTACTCTTTCGGATACGAGGATCTTGTCCTTCGTGGTGTCATGAAACGCATCAACGTAACTCATGTATATCTATCTCCAAGCATCACTTTAGGCTGACGCAATACCAATTATACTTATAAAATTAAAGAGTTTTACCAACTGTTTCTAGAATTGTTTCCAGTTCATCAAAGTTATCTCTTTCGTCTGTGAACTTAGCCTTATGAGCAATCTTAATTGCTTTCATTAAAATGCTAGGTTTGAGGTCCATTTCTTCTGCGATTGCTTTCACAGTATCTCTGAGCCCTTCGTTAAGTGCATCAAGTTCGTATAATACTTGATCACCTTCTTGTACTAATTTCTTTAGTCTTGCTTTTTCTTCTTCGTTAAAAACTTTATTAAATGCCATGTGTTATTCCTTAAGTGTGTATATTTAACCGTTGTAAGCAATTATACATGATTATTTAGGCCGTGTCAAGTGATAAATACAACTATAACACAGTAACAGAGTTTTGTAGGAGAAACGATGAGCGAAGAAGGTAAAAAAATTAGTCAAGGTAACGTTGAGATTGATGTCGCGAGATACACGGAAATGGTCTTGAAACTAGATGAGGCTCAAGACAAAATCAGAGAGATGGAAGCACTCTCTAAAGAACTACAGATTGCTACAGCGGCCGCAAAGCCCAAAGAGAAGTTTTCTTTTGGTGCTTTGTTTAGAGATGAGAATGACATCAATGAGAAAAGTATCATTGGTTTTGCATCTTTTATTATGATGTTAGCATTTGGTATAGTAGACCTGGTAACAGGTTTTTGGGGAATGGATTTAAAGATTTCCGATACCATTTATACATCATTTGTTGTGGTTTGTCTAGGTAGTTTTGGTATTGCTGAAGCCGGAAAAGCATTCGGCAAACAGTAAAAACCAGATAAGTATAAGTTAAAGTAAGGGCCATGAGCCCTTGCATATGGATATTATATGTTTACTAAACATTTTGTAAGAATAGTTACCAGAGAAGAGCTCGAGGACAATGATGTAATCGAGTACTTTGATATAGTACAAGAAGTAGTTGCAACCAAACTACTAATTGCTTACGACGATGGTAAAGAGAAGGTAGGCATTGACGTAATATCTTACACAGATGAAGATGATCAAGGTGCTTTATATATTTACGAGATTGTTTTAGACGAAGAGATTACCCCAGAAGAGGGTGATGAAATTGCAGAAGAATTATTTGATTTATTTGATGAGATGCAATTTAGTTTTGAAGCATCCGTAGAAATATAAATGGCTAGAGACAAAAACGGAATACCTTTCCACCCATCTGAGTACAATCCAGATTTCCCACGTATCAAATGTAAAGTATGCGGACTAATGAATAGTTGCACACACTTACCTATGGATGCCAAACCTTGGTATCCAAGACTACCAATACTACTTGAAGGTGGTATGGTAGAAAGTATAGATGATTTTGTATTACATCATTGGACAGAGTATGCTCTCAAAGGTATACGTGATGCTAAAATAACTAATCACAAACTAGTAATAGAAAACTTTATACACCCAGAACTACTTGTAAACTTAATAGATAGTTGGCCTAAAGACATGTACGAAATAGAAGTGCAAGGCAGACTACAACAAGACATAGACTTTGATCCTGTGTATCAAATGCTATTTGATTTAGTTTTTGATAATGAATATGTGCGTTGTGCTATAGCAGATAAGTTTGAGTTAGAACACGAATATAAAACCAGTATGTGGCTATGGCAAGACACAGAAAAGTTTCGTGTAAACGATGTACACGTTGACTACAAAGACTTTGATATTACATTTGGGTTGTACTTGCCACAAGATACTACACTAGAACAGTATGGTACACAATTTTGGAAGCCTAAAGAGCACCAAACAGATTTAGACAAAAGTTTAATAAGACAAGATTGCAATCTCATAGATCAGTTACCTTTCAACGCAGGACTTGTTTACTTTATGCCGCGTTCTATACATGCTTGGCATAGCAGTCCTATACTAAACACACAGATGGAAAGAAATCATGCTTACGGATATTACAAATCAATTTAATCATATGATAAGCCAAGTTGAGAATAGTGAAGTTCTCAATGATCCTTGGCCCCATATGTTTGTACCTGAGATAATTAAAACAGATGACTATAGAAAGTTTACAGAGTTTGATACTGCTGAAGGCTTGATTCAAGATTTATTAGAGTTAGAAGTCAGTAATAGAATAGAGTATGCTTTAGATATGGATAATGAATCCCAAGCAGATATTAGATACTTTAATAAAATGGCAAATAAGTTCTTTCATGTAGTTGCTGATAAGTTTGGTTTATCATTTGAGGGACAGGAAGTATTACCTACTACAAGATTTTGGAAAGACTCTAATGAATTGCTAATAGATGATATACACACCGATGCTTTCAAAGACACAATCTTTACACTTAGTTGCTTAATATATTTGCCTAAAGATATAAGCCAAGTAGCATATGGTACCAAACTATATGAATACATAGGTGACAATATAGCAGAACATACAATACAAGATCCTGGCACAAGTGGACCGCATATAGTTAAAAAGGATTGTGAGGAGCATTTTAAATGTGTTATAACCTTACCATTTAGACCAAACTGTATGTTTATTGCACCGAATTTTGATGGTACATGGCATCAAGCACCTACAAATATTGCTGAGGGAGACTTTAGAAATAGTTTAATGTTGAGGTGGAAGGTTTAACTAGCAACGGCTCTATCGGACATTCTACGCCAGTTACTACCATCAAAGAATACTACAGTTGCACCACCATTTTCGTTTGTACATAGTGCTAAGTCACCTGCACTAACACCACTAGGTAATGTTGAAACTAGATAACTAGGTAGTTGCGGTAAGCCTGAGTCTTTAAATATAAACCCTGTGTCGCTGTATGTAAGGTTCGCTGATGCTACATTACCAAAGTCACTTGTAAGTGTTGTACTACCTGATATAGTACCGTAGTCTGTTAGTTGCCCAAACGATAATGCAGTAACTTTTTCTACATTAGTTGTACTTGAACTAGCACCTGCCCAACTAATAACACCAGTTGAACTATTATAACTAAGTTCGTTACCAGCAGTTGAGTCATCAGTTACACTGATTGCCGCTCTAGCTCTTGGGTTAGTGTAGTATAAGTTAGTTGAGCCTTCGCTAATGCTGTCGCTATTAGCACCTGTTACAGTTGCGTTGCTTACGTCTAACGTGCTGTTTGCAGTAAGAGTAAGTGTAGCACCACTAATTGTTTTGCTACCTGTGATAATTTCATTGCCTGTAATGTGTACAGCACTATCACTTGCGGCTATTTGCACATCAATTCTGTCAGCAATAGCGGCCGTTGTAGCAAATGTACTATCGTCATCTGCCCAAGTTTCACCAGTAGTCATATAAGCCGCATCAACAAAGTCGCCTACATCTAAGTCTGCATCTCTGCTGATTGTTAGTGTACCAGCACTATCATCGTATGTAGATGTAATACCATTACCACCTTGAATAAGAGCATTTACTCTATCATCTACACGTTCGTCTGTGTAATACTTATTGGAACCTTCGCTTACACTTGATGTACTGAGACCTGTTATAGTTGCTCCTGTAACGTTTAGTGTTGCACTAGCAGTTAAAGTATTAGCAGTTACACTATTAGGTCCACCGTTCGGTTGCACATTACCTGTTACATCACCTGTTAAGTTACCAATAAAGGCACCAGCATTAAGTACTTCATCACCTAATGTCCATTCACCTTCTGACTCGTCCCATAGGAATGTTACGTTGGTTTCATCTCCTCTTTCAACTTCTAAACCAGCATCAACAATATTATCAGCACCACTAAAGTTACTGTTTAATACAATGATGTTATCTTCTACGTTAAGAGTTTGAGTGTTAAGAGTAGTTGTTGTACCACTGACAATTAAATTACCTGAAACTTCTAAATCAGCCGCACTGATTGAACCACCTTGAACGGTTAAGTTTGACCATGTAATTGATCCTTCTGACCCACCAGCAAGTTTAAGAGCACTATTTGACTTATCAAACCACAAGTCACCTACTGCCGCACCGCTTGGAGTCGATGTTCCACCAAAGATTTTACCACCACGTTTACCAAACATAAATTCGGTATTGGATGTACCTTTGGCATTCATAAAGACTGCCATATGTAATATACTCCGATTCAGTATTTAAATACTGTCTAGTCTTACAGACTAGTTCTAAGTTATATTACTATTTATCTTCTTTGTCTATACTGACTCTGTTTAAGAAGGTCTCTTTACACTTGCTAAACTTAGATACGTCATGTGCCTTTACATAACCACTAAATGTAACAGTATTCCCCACTTTAAGAGTGTCTCTGATAGTATTATCACGGAATAAGTCATAGAAAAACTTGATAATATTGTTATCTTCTGTGAGAATTGCAACCAATAAACTGTTAGTTCTACGCATTTCTCTGACGTGCTTTACAGTACCTACAAAGTCTCCACGAGTTTTAAGAGTACCAACATAGTCAGAAACTTTACGCAAAGAACGTTCTTCATCGCTCCATACATCATGCTTTTGGTTGTTGCGAAACACATTAGGTAGACTTGGAATAATAGGAATCCTATTGTCTCCGCCTTTAACATTAAGATCTTCTGCTCGGATAATCTCAGTAATCTTCTCTTCGTATTCGCTAAGATTACGTTCCATTGCTTTAAAGATCAACCCTTCAAAGTATTCAATGATTTCATCAGCAGTTGTGTAGTCCTCGTCAAAGACTTCAATATCTTTAGCATTAGGTTGCTTCTTAGCAACACCCATTAGGTAACTAAAGTTAGTCATGTGACGAATAGGATGTTCCTTATCAGTCTCATGCCTTTTAACATAGCCGCCAACATAACGATCAACTGCAACTGCCATTGCAATCAATTCACGTGCGGTAAAAGTCATTTTATCGCTCATACTTTACAGTTCCTTTATCCTCTGCAATAACGTGTTGATAGATATCTTCCCAATTTTTAGCAACATATCCATCTACTTTTTTGTGCATGTTATGTCCATGCTCCATTAGTATGCCTTTGAATCCTTGCTTACTACCAGCAAGTAAGTTATCAGGCTTGTCTTCAATCCACCAAGCACCTGCGTACTTTTTAATTTTTGATAGTGCTTCAAGATCCTCATCTTTGTCTGCACCAGTGTCTAGACAAATTATTTTTTCAAATGCTTCGCCCATTAGTTTCTTAAGGTTTCTAGTCCTTAGTTCTTTAGCATAAGGATCTAAACTTAAACTGGTTAGAGCAACAAACTTATACTGATGCTTTTCGTGTAATACTTTTACATAGTATTGTGCATCTCTAAGCGGAGGAAGAAAACCAATTGCGGCACTCTCATTAAATTGCTTAACCAATTTACTACCAGCCTCATAAGTCATACCATACCTTTCACCAATGTTATACTTAAACTGATAACCTTCAACTAATTGGTGACCATGATGTTCCATCCAAACTGAGAAACCTTCTTCCCAGTCTAATACAACACCATCAATGTCAGTTATGATATACTTTCTTGGCATTAGTCTAACCTCTGACTTGCATACAGTTTGACTTCTGGCAAGTAACGTTCTACTGTTTCAACGTATGCTTCACAGCCTGCCATTTTTGCACTCATGTCTTGAGTGTAATTACCACTTGGATTCCAAATTTGGTATCCTCCAGTGTAACTTTTCTTAAAGCCTTGAGCAATAAAACTCTTACCTAATTTAGTGTTGCCTTTGATACCTGCTGATACCCATGCAAAGCCACAGTTGAACGGAGCCTCTCCGTTAGTGTCAATGTAATTTTTAGTTGCAATCTCGGCATTGCGAGTTGCTAGTTGATGAATTTCTGCTGTCAACATTATACTGCCTCCTTAATTTTTGCAAGACGCTCGTCACGATAATCAAGAGCACCTTCGCCTAAATAAATGTTACCATCTTCTGCTCTGTAAAGAGTGTCCAATGATGCTGAATCGTCTTTCTGTCTTTGAAGAATAGAGAACTCAGCCTGCTCCAAAGTAATACCACCGATTTGAACAAAGTCCAACAGCATGTCTGGAAAAGGAATTGCTCCGTTTGACTTCCATACAGTAAGTCCATTTACCTGAGCAGTATCTTCAAACTTCTCTTCAATACTCTTTGAGAAGTTGTTACCTTTCTGTGATGTGAAAAGAACATCGCCTGTGAACGTCTTGTTCTCATTGTTTATAGATGCTAAACCAAAACGTTGTTTACGAACTGTTTCACCTGCAATTTTTACTTCGTTATCTAATATCATAAGTCCTACCTTTTGTTTAAATTATGTACATATTATAGCAAAATACGGTGGTCAGGTCAACCTTTTTAACCAAAAAAAGTGGTAAATTTTAGGACTGTAAGTGCTTGATTTACTTAGATTTTAAGTTTCTATTACTTCTAGCCACGTGTTTTAGCATGTTCTTTGTGGCTATTTTGTAGTATTTGAGCATAACATCGTCATGCTGGATGGGATTTATTACCATTTCAGGTACTAAAAATGGCTGTTCTTTGAATGCTGTATCTACCATTAAGAATGCCGCATCATTTACTGATATCATATTTGGTGTATTATCTTCCTTTGATAGGTTCAACAATGGAGTATCAATAAATCCAAAACTAATGCATTGTATCCTGCAACTGTTATTTACTTTATAGTTAAAACTGTTAAGTATACAATACTCTGCTAATGCTCTTTTATCTTTAACATAGTCAGGTTCATCACCAATGATTGGACCTAAGTACCCACTGATGCTACCAGTGTTCATTATTACTTTGTCGGTGTCTGACCATTCGTTATACAATCTATCTAGTATTCTATTTTGTATACCTGGGTAATATGCATTGTTGAATACAATGTCTGGATCAAATTCTAATATATCAGCAATTACTTTTTCGCCATTGTCTTCTGCAATGTTCCAACCATTCCTCTTACTATAACCTCTTACGGTACAGTCCATGGTTAAGTCAACAATAGCATCTATTTCTTGACCTAGTCCACTAGAGTGTCCGGTAATTGCTATTTTCATTTGAAATGTTTATCTAATATATTAGATACTTCTCCACCTACTGTGGATTCTACTTTGTTTACATCAACTACGATAGTTATCTGCTTTACGTTAGTAAAGGCTTGGATCAAAGCGGCCCATGTCTTATTTGGTGCTGTTGGCAAAGGATGTTTGAGTTCGCTATGATCCATCTTAGCCTGTGTGCCGTCTACAAAATCTATCAGTATGTTATCTATCATTTCTACAGGAACTTCACTGGGGAAGACTTCCTTGAGTAATGACTCAAACTTTTTATTTTTGCTGTGTTTTGCAACCAACAAAATTTTAACGTCGTGTTTCGACACCCTTTCTCCTACCGAGTTAAATGTTTAAAGTAATACTAGACTACTTTTTTAGGTCTGCCAGGACCTTTCTTTGGTGCCAAGTCAGGAGCAATTGAATATGCTTCTGCTTTCTTGGCTTCTGCATCTGCCATTATGGCTTTTGCATCTTCTTCTAACAATTCTGCTTGAGTTAAAAGATTTTTAGCAACTGCATCTTTGTCTTCACCTTCCGGTACAGACTCACCTAACATATCAGCAGTAGTAGTTGTTGATTCTAATACCTGCGGATCTGTTTCAGTTTTTAGTGCAGGGTTACTACCATTTTCAATCTGCTTTAGTTCTTTGTTTACATCTTCTAATGCTACTGATTGGTTCGGTAAAGGAGTAAGTGTTACCATGTTGACTGGAACTTTAGTAAGTTTCTGTCTATTATGTAATGCTTCTAACATGTTTTCACCATCGCTAAGTCTACGTCTAAATAGAACTTCGCTAATGTTGTTAGACTCTTGTCCTTCATGACTGTCAACTACTGACATAACATCGTCATGTAATTGTCCTTCAAGGCTACTGCTAATGCAAATCAATGCATTTGACGGCTCTTCTGGTAGTTCTCTAAAAACTACTACGCATGGTTTTTCACCATATAAGCCAACGTGTTTTAATAATTGTGCCATACTATTCTCCTGCAGTTTCCTCAGGTGCTTCTTCACCTTTGCTTTCTGCGTTTGCTTCTTGTTGAGCTTTTACAATACTCAAAAAGTTAAACAATTTATTATATAGGTTACCAACAAATGCTAGTTCGTTACCTCTGAATGCACCTCTACTAGATGCTAAATCGATAATTTGTGCGATTCGGTCTAAGTCTACTAATGAAATACTTTCTGGTTGTTCACCTGTAAATTCAGTTTCGCCAGCACCGGTATCAACTGCGTTATCAACAACTGCTTCTTCTGTAGTTGCTTCAACTTTATCTTTCTTTGCCATTTTATTTCTCCATTTATTTAAAATGTTACTGATATATTTATTGGGTTTTAATTTACCCACGTCTGAAAAAAGGCTAGTTTTTGAATGTTGTGGTGTCAATTACTGCTCCTAAAGGGTCTAAGATAACACCTGATACAAATCCACCTTTACCAGCACCAGTGTCTGTGAACACTACTTCGCCACCTAGGTCATTGGTTCTAAACACAATTTCGTTTATGTTAGAATCAAATTGAGGTATTGGTTCAAACGGACTTCTATCATGACCAACTATAACCTTGTGATCTTTTGGAATAAGATCAGTCCATCCGTATACTCTGTGAGGATAGTTCATGCCATTGCGTTCTATAAATCCTGCTTCTCTATCTACTTGCCCATACAAGAATGTAGACTTAACATTGCCACTTTCTGTATCACCAGTCCAAAAGTCACCATGTACACCACCGTGTGCCATTACAGTATTATGTACTCTAAAGAATGAAACCATTTTGCTGTAGACATTGTTAAACATCTCACCTGCTTGTTTGTTTTCTTTAAGTAAATTTACAGTAATGTGCATACCATGTGATATGGTTATGTCGTTACCTTTTAAGAATCTAGCAACTTTGTTATCGTGGTTGCCTTCAATGAAAACGGTATCAGTAGTTTCTGCTAACTTGTTTGCAAGTTCAATAGTTGCTAAAGGCTCTGGTCCATAGTCTACCAAGTCACCCACAAACACCAAACGTAGGTCTGCCGCCGTAGCAAAATCTACTGCCTGTTGCATCATTGTGACTTCGTTATGAACGTCACCTACTACTAGAAATCCGTTACTCATACTGTATATTATAGCAAAATGTGTTGCTAAGTCAACCTAATATTTATGCTATCTTCTTTAGTTTTTTCAATAACTTAGTGTTTTTCTTTTTGAACTTTTTTTGCATCTTCTTGCCCATGGGACATTTTAGACACTTACCGCACTTGGTACCTATTAGATGATATCGATCAACGTCACTCTCTTTTACAGCATGACATATACACTTATACATTTACAATATCCTTTACTGCTTCACGTATGTCCATGTGTCTATAATTAGGAAGTTCATTTATGTAATTATATATTCGTTTTGGTTGTTGCTTAGGATCAGCATCTTTAAGTTCTTCAAGAGTTATATCAATACCCTTGTTATATTCTTTTAGTTCAAGAATAATAGTATCTATGCTGTTTAGATATTCATTTACTTCTATGATTTTATCTACATTATTTACAACAATGTCTACTGGTTCTGTTTCCCAATCTTCTACTATGTCAATTTCTTGTTCACTTGCAATTAAATCTAGTATATGATCTATTCTATCTCTAGTCAAATAATACGCAATGTTGTTTGATATGTTTTCTATTGCCCAAGTCTTATTATGTGGTAGTTTAACTTTAACAATACAATTACTATCTACAGCATGTATATTTTCATACATATTCTTTTCTATATTATGTTTTTCTGCTAGTTTTTCTGTAGCATATGAAGAACCACATCGGTATGCTGATAATACAATTATATTAGTACTGTTCAAGTTTGCCTTCTCTGACTAAGTCTTGGCTCACACAATGTGGACCACCTGCTAGAGTTCTCATATGGCGCATTTGGACAGGAACTGGTGTTATGCCATTCTGTTCCATTGCTTTCATTAGTGGTATCTCATCACTTGGTACTAATACATGCTGTGGATCTATGCTGAGTACGTTCATACCAATCCAACTACTTGCTGGAGCATAATCTTCTAAACATGGTTGCCCTACACACATTTCTTCTGTGTACCAAATCTTATCCCAATCTTTGTATATAGCAGGCACCTTATCTTTATCAACCCTACTAGCATTTAAAACTACTAGTCCAGGTCTCAGTGGCATAATGGTACTGTCGACATGTGCCCAACTGTATAAGTCATGCATCATGTGTACCTTAAAGTCGGGGCCTAGTGCGTTCTGTAACCACTTAGCACCCATTTCATTACCAGTATTGGATATAAGATATAGTATATCGTAACCCATGCGTATGAGGTTAGCAGGGTCTAATATAGGCTCATTGTTGTTTACACTTGGGTCTCTGCCTGGTTGTATTTTAAATAAATCATCTTGTAAACGTGGCTTAGGCATCTGTAACCAATTAGCACCACCCATCATCTTCTCTTGGAATAGGTCTCTGAATAGAAAGGTTTCATGATACCTTGCTCTCAAACTCATAGCACCTTCTATGATTTTGTCACCTATCACAGTAACACTATCACGTGGGCAGTATGCTTCGTATTGGTCTGTGTCCCATAAGCCGTTGCTAACGTTTGCTGTAAAGTCTACAGCATTTAGGTTAGGCCTATGTACCTTTACACCGAAATCGTTGCTTAGAACGTTGCACAATGCGTCTAAATCCTCTTCTGCTTCATGATATACATGCTCTGGGTATCTACCCTTAGGCATTTGTGCATACTGTTCAGCACTTAGATTAGCATAGTTGGTT
>Ga0213869_10001406_pt1 | contig 18142 bp, 23 predicted proteins | sample PICome_10_FD_160083 | JGI IMG/M metagenome (GOLD analysis project Ga0213869, IMG submission 160083) | Coastal seawater microbial communities near Pivers Island, North Carolina, United States - PICO132 | ecosystem: Environmental > Aquatic > Marine > Coastal | place: USA: North Carolina...
TTCTCCCCCCCCCTCAAATTTTATTTATAAATAATATACTTTTTACTATATTATTTTTATTACGAAATTTAGTATATGAAAATGAAAACGTATAAAATTGTAAAGACTGAAATATAAAAATGTAGGTAAAAAGTATATAATTTTAGGTAAAATATATATAATTTTTGAGTAAAAAGTATATAATCCAAAGTAAAAAGTATAAACCTAATATTTTACTATTATATATTATGATATTAACATGCGAAACGTGTAATTTTATTGCAAAAACGTCTCAAGATTATAATCGGCATATACTTACTAAGAAACATGAACTTAGAATAAATAATGATGCAAAGCATAAATGCTTATGTGGAAGAACATATAAAAGCGCCCAAACTTTATATAAACATCGTAGACAATGTAGTAGAATTATAATGAATGAAAAAGAAAACATGGATGAAACGAGTGAAGTTCAAATGTTACGTAAAGAAAACCAAGAAATGAGAGAAGAAATGGATGAATTGAGAAAACAAGTCGAAAATCTCATGGGAAAAACTGGAAAAAATATAGCAAGTAATAATAATAGTACTATTGAAAATCAAAATAATATAGAAAATCAACAAAATGTAAATATAACAGTAAACTCCTTTGGTAGTGAAAATGTTGAACATCTAACAGACCAAATAATTTGCAAGTTAATAAAGACAACCCCGTTTACATGTGTTCCCCAGCTGATAGAAAAGATCCATTTTGATCCAGAACATCCAGAAAACCATAATATCAAAATCACAAATAAAAAGTTAAATTACGCCGAAATAGTAAAAAACAATAAATGGGTAACAGCAAATAAGAAAAAGGTAATAGATGATGTAATACAAAAGAGTTATGAATTATTGGACGATAAGTATAATGACAATAAAGAAGAAATATCTGATAAACGACAACAACGATTTGAAACATTCCAAGAAAAATATGAGAACGAAGATGAAGTACTACGAAAGAATATGAAAAATGATGTAGATTTACTATTAATAAATGGCACGAATGAAGTACACAAATAATTATACACGACCGTGAAATATAATGAAATATAGTGATATAGTGATATATAGTGAAATATAGTGATATAATTAATTAATGTATGAAAATAACTGATTATGTAATAATGTTAGCACGCACAAAACTTCCGCTTGATATAATACGTATAATAATATCATATGTACATGTGCCACTTATGAAGTATATAACTCAGATATATTTAGATAGTATTATGGATAATATAGTAAATAATAACAAATTGAATTTTCGGTTAGACGAATTGCCGTATAATGTATATTCAATTTCCGAAATACACAGTCATTTAAATAATTATATTCTGAAACACAATATGCTTATAAAGTTTTCGCATTTTTCTTACAAAAAGGACGGAATGAGATATATAGTATTTTATTACCATGAAGATTCAATGAAGATATATTGATTTTTATATGCATTTGTATGATAGGATCATTAAATAATGTATATAAGTATAATATATGACTACAAACAAAGAAATGTCTAGTACAAAAGTACGAAAATCTCCACCTCCTGGAAGCTTTTCATATATACTTAAGCACAAGCATTTGTTAAAAGCAAAACCAGCGTATGAAAAAATAATTGATGATTTAAAAGTTAAAAATTATCAAGTAAAAAATGGAAAAGAATCAGTGACAATTGTATTTTCATACTTGTGGGGGAGCGGTCAGCGATTGGAGAATGAACCCGCCGAAGGATATCTAGGATATGCTACATTTAACCTAGATATGAATGAACAACTTAATGACGATTGGTACTTGAAAACTTATGAGACTTTTGAAGATAGATATGATGTACATAAATATACTAATCCTTATAATAAACAATATAGACGATACGCATACGATTACCAAGAATATAAATATGATGAAAATAATAGTACAGTATTTCTTAGTTTAGAAGAGATATTAGATAATTTACGAATAATAGCAAAATACGTAACTCAAATACAGCGATCTATAGAGAGACAGGCATCGGTATTTGTCGCAAACAAGTTGGGATTACCGGAAGAAATGGGAAGAGAGATTGGAAAATTCACGGGTGGTGAAAAATTAGGAGGAAGAAAAACAAAAAAGTCTCGTAAAAGAAAGACCCGTAAGACCCGTAAGACCCGTAAGACCCGTAAGACCCGTAAGACATATAAACAAAAGTAGGTTATAGTTTATAATAGTATTGAATTATTATGGATATAATACATCTACAATGTCATATGAATTATCCGTTGAACTAGGATCTAAATAAATACTAACAACGTCAATATACGTCTCAATATGTACAATAGGTTTGTTTGTCCATTCTGAAAAGGGAATTGCATTGTTAGTTGATCGAGAAAGCGATAAAAGAGATTGTAAGGCTCGTATACGTCTTTCTAATGGATTCATATTAGAAGGGTATTTTCGTGATAATTGCTTCCATCTCCATTCAAACTGTAAGGTAGCAGACCAATCTGGAAACTGAGACACATAACATACTCGTTTCCAATTTTTATTTTTTATAGATTTAGTAGTAGTTCTTTTAGCTCCTCCTTTAATCTCGTTATTATGCTGACGTAATCTACGATCTAAATCAACTGTTGCACCAATATAAGTGCAGCCGTCTGTACATTCTAACATATAAACGAACATAGTATAAATATTAAAGAAAAATAAGTATATTGGTTTATATATTAAATAAAAATATATAAAATTGAAAGAAGATCATTTTTATTTTTATATGACGATAAAAAATGGATCCAATTGATAAACTAATGAAAATTCGTTACGAGCTTGCCGATTATGTCGATAAAAACAAGATTTGTTTCTATAACTTATTGTACAAAAAACAATCAATGAAGTTACCTATAGATTACCCGATAACTATATTGAAAAATAAACAAGAACATGAACAGCTGGATATCGGCGGAATGACGTACCTTGAAGGAGTTGACTGGGTACAGATATCTCCACATGTAAAAGCTGCAAAAAAGAACAATATAATATCAATGAGTGTATTATTGACTACTGATTGGAATCGTACAGTGTATCATTTTATTCACGAAATTGCTCATACAGTAACTTTGGCGGAACAACATAAAAACATCAAAGACCACCGTTTACAACCATATGCAAAATCATGTGGTAAATACATACCATGTCATCATCCTGATTCATTTTATCGTAATTTAGCAATACTACTGAGGATAGCTAAAAAGTTAAGAATATGGTTTCCTACTTCAGATTTTCTAGGATTCGATTCTAAATCTATTATACGCTTTGATACATTTTCGGTAATGTAAGCATTAGGGTATATCAAACTTAATACCGTATAAATTACCAATACGAAATAATCTTTCTGGATGAAAAACATAGGCATTGTAATATGAAAATGAATAAAAAATTGAATAATATATATTATTTAACCAGTGTTATTATAATAATGGTTAAATACACATACAAACAAATACAAGACTCTTGGATTAAATCCCAATGGATTAATTCTAATGTAGAGGAATTTGGTGAAGATGAAGAAGTCATATTGCCAAATAATGATACGATTTCGGTAACATTAGAAGATATAATTGATAAAAATATAACAGAATCAAATTACTTAGACATTATCAAGATATCCAATTACATTATGATTGATAATGTAGATCCGATAGTTAACGCAATTGTGAAAGCCACCAATAATGTAGATATAATTTATGAATTTGAAGAATTTTACCGTTTATCTGAAAAAATAAAACCAATTACAGAACACGAATTGAGATTGCGTATAAAACATACAAAACACTCAACCCCTGAGGGTTTTTATGTATATGGACATTTAAATTTCTGGGATGTTTCTCAAGTTAATAATATGTCTGGTTTATTTTGTAACTCTGAATTTACAGAAGATATACATTATTGGGATGTATCCAATGTAATAACTATGGAATATATGTTTTTCAACTCTAAGTTTAAAGGAAATATCTCTAACTGGGATGTTTCTAATGTAAAAAATATGAGATTTATGTTTTCAGGTTCTCATTTCAATGGAGATATTTCTAATTGGGACGTTTCGAATGTAGCAAAACTAAATGGAATATTTTACAATTCGCAATTTAACGGTAATATTTCTCTTTGGAAATTATCTAAAATAAAAAACTACAGTGATAGTATGTTATATGATAATAATCCTTTTGGTAGAATAAATATTCCTAATGTATCATATACTTAATATTACAATTTCAGATGATTCTTTTGACTTATTCATTCCATAACTCCAACTCGTTTCTATTATCTTATATTTTTTATATTTTTCTTTTATAAATTCACAATTGTTATATGTAAGCAACCATTTTTTTTTATTTGATAATACATTAAACAACTGTTCATGATCAAACGTTTCATGCATGTCTCCATTTTTTCCGTATAACTTTGATTTTTTTTCCAAATAATAGGGAGGATCTAGAAATAACAATGATGATTCGTTTGAATGATTTTCTATAAATTCTGAAAAATCATCATTATATATTGATAACTTGTTTAAGTTTAATCTTTTTATTTTATTAATAGATGATTGAGTAAATCTATTTTCCGAAGCGTCTTGTGAAAAACCTCCAGATAATGTTGCTCCGCTAAAAGAACATCTATTTATTATAAAATACATTATACTTTGTAAAAACGAGTCATCTAATGTGATTATTTGGTTACGATATTCTGTAAAAATGTCTTTAGTTATGGTGCCTAATTTTATTTCTAACTGTTTTGTAAATTCTTCTGGTGTTGTTTTACATGTTATCCAAAAATTATACAATGGAGTAAACTTGTCATTTGCAATAATATCTAATCCAAATGTATTTTGAATATAAAATTCAAAGGAGCCTCCGCCGAAGAATGGCGATATTAATGTTTCATAATCATTAATATTAAAATGCTCGTTTAAAATTTGATGTAAAATCTTACATGCTCTAGTTTTGCCACCAGGATACCGTAATGGAGATTCATTTTTAGACATGGTTATATTTTATACAAGTATAGTAGGAATAAAGTTTAATCAATTTTTCTTTTTATATATATCATAATAACAAGAGATTGGTGTTATGACGTAACATTCATATAAAAAATATAATTTTCTTAAAGGTTTAATAAATAGTCATGATTCAACAATAAGTTCATTATAATGTAAATTTTCCGGTAGTTTTTTTTGATCGTCCAAGCTATAAGGTGATTTTGTAAGAGTCTTTATTTTCTTTGGTTGACAAGCCGCTGTAATAGATAAATGACAAAATCCTTCTTTATCACATGTCGAATGGATTTTTATACGAATTCTTAATTGTTGTTCTATTAAAAATTCGGGAACTTGAAATCCACAAACATCCTCTCCCAAATGGTAAAGTCCGTAGTTACTTATTTGGATGTACTGACAACCTTTTGCTCTATACATTTTCTGTATGGTATTGTCTGGGATAGTTATATAATGATCTTTCCATAATGGGTTGTTTTTTTTGATGTCTTTCCATTCATTGTATGTCATTTTTTTTTCAAGAAACGGTGGTAATAGTCCACCAAATAAAGATGTATTATTCAATAGTTCATTAAATAATACACGAGAATTCAACGGAATTTTACCTTTTTCACTTCCTTCCCATCGTAATAAATCTTTGTTATATTTTATACTGCATTGCATCCAATCTGGTGTAGTATGAATCTTTACTTCGACTCCAATATCACCAATTGATTGATAATTGCATACTATGTCATTTGTAGCACTAGAGCCTCCTAATTCTTTTTCGTTTTGAGTATTAAAAGAGTTTTCATTTATTTTACAAAGTACTAAAATACTGTGTATGTCTTTTTCATATTTATTACCAGAGACAGAACACATACTGCCCTTTTTGAGTTTAGGTTTTACTTCTTCAGAATTCATTATAAATATAGTTGTTTCAAACTTTCTATACAATAGAATGAAAAGAGCCATGTATTTCAATTTTTAATTTATTATAAGTATTGAATGAGACAAAATATGTACCTAACATGTAAATAATATAAACATATCATATATTAAACAATGTAAGATGTTAGAAGAGAATGGATTAATTCCGTTTTATGATTGGTGTGTTTCACATAAACTATATGGAAAAATCGGTAATGAATATAAAAAGATGTCAGATCCTGAAAGTGTGAGAATAAGCCGTATACAAAGAGAGTTGATAAATAAATATAATAGTCCTAAACTGCATTATATAAGTAAACAATTTATATATAATATATTGCATAGTACAGAAATAATAAAAATAAAATGTGATAGATGTGGCAATGAAGTTGAAGATAAGATAAGAGTGATTTATATTCGTTTCGTGAATGGAAATGAGAATTATAAAAGTTTCATGTGTGGTAATATGTATTGTATGACAGATGAAAGAAAAAAGGAATTTGAAAAAAGTGAAGGATATAATGAGTTTAAAAATACTTTAACAAGGCAATTGAAGTATACAAGTAATGATAGGGTGATAATAAAATTAGACAATGATAATTACATATCAATGGAGCGTGGTTTGTCAGACTTTATAAAGAGATACATAAAATCGAGAGAATTAATAAAAGAGTATACAATACAAGAAAACGAGGAAATAATATTTGAAGACACAGACATAACAGCAAATTTTGTAGTAGCACCAAGAGAGGTACATATATCAGATGGTATAGTAATAAAATGGTTGAATTATAATATAGACAAAAAATGGTGTAGTGAACTGATAGATACTATGTGTTTATTTGCAGAAAGTAAATGGTTTAAATTTCATTATAGTATTTGTAATAGTTTAATATTCAGGACAAAAACAAAAGAGAGTAATAGTATAATGATGAATATAATTCAGTTAAATACATTATATATGCACTATTATAATGAAATAAGTGAAATAGATAATAGAGAAATAAAAGAAATAATAGATAAATTACCAATGATTTGTGACGACATAAGAATAGTTATATATGGATATTTATATGATTAAATAATAAAAAGCTTAAACATATGTTATAATATATATTAAATGCTACCACCACTAATATTATATGATCATTCTGACTCAGATTCAGAGTCAGATGAAGAAGAATTCATTTATTTTATAAGTGAACGTACATTTATGGCTTGGGTGGATTATTTTGAACATATAATACCAAGATTTATATATCGTTTGTTTTCTAAACACGAAGATTAAAAAGTTAAATAAAAATTGAAAAAATATCTTATGACTATAATAAAATAAATAAACGGAAGATGTGTACAGTTTTCAAAGCAATATATAAGACATTAGATTGGATACCAGAAGAAAAGCTGGTACCCCGTGCTATATATATGAACAATAACGAAGGAGCGAGTTCATGGATTTTAAACAGGACAAAACGAAGACCTCAATTATATTGGATATATGATAGTCCACATATATTATCTATTATAAATAATAGATCTATGTTAAAAGACTATAATTTTTGGACGAATCCGAAAATTACATTGAAATTATTTGAAGAAATATATGAAGAACAAATAAAATGTATTGAAACTGATAAAAAACAGATATACCAAGCTATATATTTAAAAGATATGTTAGAGTTGTTTTGGAGTAGTGTATGTAAGAATGTTAACGCAATACATTTTATAGAAAAACACATGGAAAATATAAGGTGGAATGCGTTATCTGAAAATCCGAATGCGATTCATATTTTAGAAAATAATAAAGATAAAATAAATTGGAGAACACTATCTGGAAACCCGAATGCTGTTCATATTCTAGAAGAAAATGAAGATAAAATAAATTGGGATAATTTGTCTGGAAACCCAAACGCAATTCATATTCTAGAAAGAAATATAGAAAAAATAAACTGGGAAAAACTATCTGGAAATCCGAATGCTGGTGTTTTATTAGAACAAAAAACAGATAGTTTGAACTGGACCCTTGTATGTGAAAACCCAAGTGCAACGGTGGAATTAATAGAAAACAACCAAGAAAAAATATTATTATATGAATTAGCAAATAACACAAATATAGAAATATTAAAATACTTAGAAGAAAAATTAACTTTATATACGCCGATGTATGAAGAAGAATCAAAATTATGGTTAAATATTTCAATGAATCCCAGTATTTTCAAGTTAGACACTAAAGCGATGAAAGACCAATGTCAAATGTTTTCAAATGAGTTAATTTCGGTTGTATTAAAACCACAAAGAGTAGAAAGAATAGCGAATAATAATGGTCTAGATTTATATGAATATTTCGAACAATTAGGATTTTAACACATCGTATTGCGCAGTACAAGTGTAAATTGTTAGGTTAATATTTTAACGATTTGTTAAATAAGTGTTAGTTTAATTATTGCCTAAAATGTATAAATGAAAAAGATTAGATTATAAAACAACAATTAATTTACCTATTAAATAATTTATAAGAAATTAAATTATTTACTTTCTAGACTTTCTAGTTTTTCTAGATTTTCTAGATTTTCTAGATTTTCTAGATTTTTTTGTAGGTTTGATGACAATAGCTTTTGTTTTTTTGTATGTTTTTCCAGCCATTTTCAATATGTCCTTCAACCTTTTACTAGGGTTTACTTTTTGAACTTGTTTAACATGAGCTAACCAGCGATTCATTATATATATTATAAAAATAAAATAATTTAATAGTCATATTAAAAAAGAAATTATTTACGTTATTAGATAATATTAATAGTGGATATTACTATATATCGAGTAATGGACAATTCCCGACTATTATCCATTTGAGTCAACGATGGTAAAACCACTAAGATGAGGAGAAAAAATAGAATGGAAGAAATGCGTTTAATGTAAATAACGTTCAAATAAACGCAATGTATTTGAAAGAGATCTAAATTTTTGTTGTGTAGTTCCAACATCAAAGTTTAATTCTGTTATATCGACATTAATAACATTTTTATGTTGTAACATGTTTAATAATAATAAAGCATCATTCAATTTTACACCTTTTTCTACAGGTGTTCCAGTTGAAGCGATTTCATCAATGTCAATACAATCAACATCAAATGAGATGTGAACAGGATCATTTCCTACAAAGTCTGAAATTGTATTAATAGAAGCGTAAAGATCCTTTTGCAAATGATCAACAGTAATGAACTTAATTTTTTTTTCTAAAATGGTGTCAACTTCGTATTGATCTACGTCACGTATTCCAATATACATTAAATTTTCGAAAGGTAATTTATTGGTAATAAATGACAATGAAGGATGTGAGTCAATACCACATAAAAAGCTCAAAGGCATACCATGCCAATTTTTCGTGAGAGAGGAAGAGTATGTATTAATATCAGCATGAGCATCAAACCATAAGACTTTAACATTAGGATATTTTTGCAAAGAAGATGATACAGAACCAATACCCATAGAATGATCACCGCCAATATTTAAAAGAGGTCCGGTATGACTGTTGTTTTCGTAATTTAGATTTCTAAGATTTTCGAATAAACATTTACCAGTTTTGACATTAACAAAATTATCAGATTTAATAAATTGTCTAAAAATATCTGGTGTATCTTGAACTCCCTTTCGTAATTGCCCTTTGCAATGTGGAAATAGTAGAATGTGTTTAAACATATTTATGCTTGTCGATTGTGTTTATATTATTTTTGTTATGAAGATTAAGATAACAAACTTATGTATAACTATTTGTATTATTTATGTCATTACAATCAATTATAGGAATAGTGATGATGTGTATGACATTTGTAATAGTAATACTATTTGGTATTATTATGTGTCAGATGCTTAATATACAACAAAACGTATACGAAGATGAAGATATAGATGAAGATATAGATGACATTTATATAGAAGTATAATGTTTAAGTATTCTCAAAAATTAAATAAAAGGAATATTAAATTAAGAAATAAGTAAATGATATATATTTTATATTGGGCGACACTTGTTAGTATTCCATATATGATGCATGGTTTAGATATGTATATATTACATAAAGGATTATGTTCTGTATTACTTGGACAAATATTAACAATCGCATATTTTTTAAAATGCTCAAATGTTATTAATAAACAATTAGTTAGTAATACACTTCCACAAATAAAAAAACATATTACACAACCCGAAGGTTTAATATTATTAGGCTCTTACCTAATTGTAAGCTGGGAGTTTGAATGGCTACCATCTTCTTACTACGATAGTTCAATGAATATTCGTTGGTCAGATGTTTTTTATCAATTACTATGTCAAGATGGGTTACAATATATTATGCATCGTATAGAACACTGGTCTGTGTTATACAAGTATACACATGTTTATCATCATAAACACATCCATCCAACTCTGTACGATGCGTTTGATGGTTCTATTAGCGATACATTAATTATGATAATTATTCCTTTGATAGTTACTTCTCGGATTATAAATACTAATGCATATTCGTATATTATGTTTGGTACTTTATATTCTTCATTATTAACATTGATTCATTCTGATCACGAATTCCCATGGGAACCTGCGTTTCAAATAATAGGAATAGGTACATCTTCAGATCATCAAATGCATCATTTATATTTCAAGTCAAATTATGGGCATATTTTTATGTATTGGGATTATATATTAGGTACATTTCGTCCAAGCCGAAAAATACAGGGTATAAATGATATAACACACGAAGTTAAGATTAGTAAGCAATAATTAATTTAATAATATTATGAATAATTACATGATATTATTAGAAAGCTTTTGTATTACACACCCTAGAACCTATAATTAATGAATGTACATCGTGTGTACCTTCATATGTAGAAACGGTTTCAAGGTTACACAAATGACGAAAAATGTCATATTCTTCAGATATACCATTACCCCCTAAAACATCCCTACATGTACGAGCGATATTTAATGCCTTTTCACATGAATTGCGTTTAACAAGGGACACCATTTCTGGATATAATTTATTAAATTCGGCGTGTTCTGCTACATATATAGAACCTAATAATGCTAAGTTATAATCAGATACCATATTGGCAACTTTCATTTGAAATAATTGTTTTTTTATTAATGGTTCTCCAAACAACATTCTATTAGAGGCGTAATTCAAAGTATTTTGTAAACATGTTTCGGCTGCACCCAACACACCGAAAGAAATTCCCAATCTGGCACTATTTAAACAAGAAAATGGACCTTTCATTCCAGAAATGTTTAATTTGTGTGTTTTTGGTACTTTCACATCATCTAGATGTATAGTTCCAGTTATAGATGTTCTTAGAGAAAGTTTTCCGTCTATTTTGTGAGTAGCAATGCCATCCATAGTTCTATCTAAAACAAAACCATGTACAATATTATTTAATTTTGCCCATATTATAAATACATCTGCAATAGGAGCATTACTAATCCATGTTTTTGACCCATTTAAAACATAATATTCGTCTTTTTCTACAGCAGTAGTAGTTATAGAAGAAGGATCAGATCCAGAATTTGGTTCAGTAAGACCGAAACATCCTATCTTGTCACCAGTACGTAGATTATCTAAATATTTATCCTTTACTACGTCTGTACCGAATGAATAGATAGGATTCATAACAAGTGATGACTGGACGCTATACATTGAACGGTAACCACTGTCTACAGCTTCTATTTCTTTCGCAATAAGCCCATATGTCATATATGATTCTCCTAAACAACCATAATTAGAAATAGTGGGACCTAAAATTCCCAATGACCCCATTTTTTTGAAAATAGTTTTACATGTATATTCGTTTTTATAGTCGCTTCTTACTCGTGGTATTAGTTCTTTTTTACAAAAGGCTTTTACTGATTCAATAATTGCAATTTGAGTTGGATTACATTTAGAGTATAATTTAAGCAAATGCATATATAATTTTACTTTAAATATTTTTCACATAATTGATCCCATTCTTTCTTATTTTTTAAGAAATAAGAACAATGCCGAATAGTAAATGAAAATGATGAACCAGAATGAAGTTGTCCTGAATTTTCCATTGCTTCAGTTATTTTTCCCAAATTTTCGTTCCAGATGATTGTATCTCCGTTAAAATTTTTGATGTATTCATCTAATTCACACTTTTTTATTGCATTCATTCCATCATGTATCATAGAAAAATTATGTTCCTCCATCTGTATAGTTACATTAATCTTTACATTAATCTTTATATTTATTCATTAAATATAGTATCACCAGAAGACTTAAAATAAGAATCCATACGTAATTTACTAGTACACTCTACCAATAATCCATTTGCGAATACACCGTAATTCATTTTTTCATCTGGATGTTCTAATGCGAAATGCCAGACTGTGGTTTTTTCATCACTCTGATATGGAATTGCACGTTCATCATTCATTGTCCATAGCCGATATTTACTATCAGTTACAAACAATCTAGACATCGTCTCGACACTTTTTTTTCTTTGTATCTCTGTTAATTCATCTTCTAATACACTATGACAACCAGTAAGGTATAAGTCTTCGTTTAAGGATGGATATTGAGAAGGAGTTAAAAGATATATCCTGTCTTTAATTCGTTCATCATGAGAAAAATTTTGAAACGAACGATGACCTATTTTGTAAATAGGTACATAACCATTACGAAAAGTCTTGACATAGTCACCTTCCTGTAGCTGTTCAATGGGTGTATACTTTTCTTTGTTATCTTGTAAAGCTAAAATACAAGTACCTTCCTTAAAGCATGGTACTTTAAATATCCCGATTTCAATATAAATACTAGTAGCTGTATTGTATATTGTGTATATTGGATTATAATTTGTTCTATATATATTTCTTGCAAAATTAAAGCCGTGCTGCATAGAGTAGTTCGGTACAGAGAGAATTTTAAAAGTTACCATATTATCATCAGACACTATAACCGGATTATTATAACCTCCAGTAATAGTATAATCAAACTGGTATGATGTCATTATCTGATAATTATGTGCATTGTTTTTAATTTTATAAACTCTGTCAGTTAACGAAGAAATATCTATATTACGTTGTAATTCAGAACTGATTGTAATATATTCTTGATATTCAGGTATTACTGGATAATCAGTACCACTAACATTATAATCAGGAAGTGAAGATAAACCTTCTATATAATTATCTATTGTATATATAATATCTGAATAATTTACCTCTAATAATAGAGGAGTATCTACTCCCTCTTTTATTTCACGATTGAATATCAATATTTTATCAAATTGGAAATGAACGTTACGATGTATACTACTAAAATAGTTACTGTTAAACCCTAATTCTCCTCCTAACCCTTGAAAATTAATCTTAAAAAAATTAAAAATTTCATTACCAGTAGTTGGTATTGTATATTTTTTTCCAACTACATAATAACCTTGATTTACTTGAAATAAAACAACATCACCATTGTAACTCATAGATACAGTGTCATGATGTATTCTTGCATGATCATTTGAAGGAAGAGACTGGTCTCGATAAAATCCAATCGTTTCGGGAAGTACATTTCGTCCAAGACTAATATCGGCTTTCACTATTTGTAAGTCTTTCATATTCCAAGTATTATTGTTCAATACTCCCATACCGACTTGGTATTTACCATCTATGGATACATCTATATGCCACATAAAATCACCATTAGCACCATTGGTAGTAGTTCCTAAACGTACACATTGTATAGCATTATTTAAATTAAAATTTTCAGGACTTTCGAAATTGTCTATAAACCATAATCCACTTTGTCTGAATACGACTAACATATATACTTTTCCACCTCGCCAATCATAGATTTCCTTCACTTCAGTATGATTATCTTCACCACCATAAGTGTTGGAAAATGAAAGTTGCTTAGTAGGAATATTGCCACCTAAAAGATTACTGCTTACAACTACATCTAATGAGTATTCAGTAAATGTCTGTCCAAAATCAATAGAACGATACAATTTATTATTAGAAACGTAATATATATTGCTTCCTTTTTGACTAACTGCTAAACTAGAGACACCATATTGTGGGGTGATGATTGCTGACATATATATAATAAATATTTATTAATATATTAATTATATGTTTTTCTTTAAGTTATCTCTAGGAACTAGAATATTGAATATTTTTGGTATTATTTTTTATTTTTCTTAAATTTGTTATGTTTTGGGGTATTATTTTTTATTTTTCTTTTGATTTTTTTTGTTTTTAATTTTGTTTTTAATTTTGTTTTTAATTTTAATTTATTAAAATTTCTTTTTCTAGTATTGTTTTTTTTTCCTCCTTTCAAAAGTTTATTACGAGCACGACTCTTAAGCGCTATATTTAAAATACTGTCGTGTACCATAAGTTTTATATCTAATTCTGTTTCTCCCACCTTTCTAGTGTTATGACTAGTACGGATGTCATTTAAAAATTTAATATTATTCTTCATATCATAAGTATTAAAAAAATTCTGCAATAGTTTCTCAAATTCATCTTTATCGATAACGTTTTGATCATCTAATATATTACTTATAGAAATTCGAGCTAAAATCTGTTGTATGTCTCCATTATTTAATTTCACGTTTGGATTTTCTAATATTTTCTGAATAATGAATAGGATATCTGCATGTGAAGAATTTCTAATATCTTGTATAAGGTTTTCTTTTTCTTCATCACTAGCTGTTGATTTTTCGATTAAATAAATAATAAAACGAAATATATTATATATAACAGCAAGTACAAAAGCATGGACAGTATACATATGCCAAACACTACTTACTAACATGTAAGTATCAGTATAAATTTCTTTAAAACTTGAAGGTATATTTGGAACAACAGCAAGTAATTGCGCAGTTGCTTTAGGTAAAGTATCTAGTATCTGGGCTGCAATTCTTAGTTTTTTCTCAACGTTTCCAACCTTGGATTCTTTTGTTTGTTTTGTAATAAATAAAATCATATCATATGCAATTTCAGATGCAGCTTCATATAACATTTCACTCGTATCCTTATTTGCAGTTCTTTGTTTTGCTTCTTCAAGATCATTTACTAATTCTTTTTTTATAACCTCTAAATCTTCAATTAAGTCATCAATGGTTTGTTTATTTTGAGTAGCAGTTTTATTTAATTTATCTATATAAATATAGAAGTTCACCATAAATTCATCAGTTACTTCATTCAATCCTTTTGTAAGGATTCTGAATAAAAAAAAAAGGTTAATAATATTATCAGAAGTAATTTCATCAATCTGTTCAAATGTTTCATTAAAACGAGGAGGTAATAATATTAGGCCACTGCTATTCTCCAAAGTATCCATTGCCATATACATATGTCCTATAGCCATAAAATTTGTATTATTATTAGTATTATTAGTATAATTTCCAAACTGATAATAATTATCCGTATTATTAGTATAATTTCCAAACTGATAATTATCCGTATTATTAATATTATCATTTCTAAACTGATAATAATGATCCTTATTAAAATTGTTAATTTCCCCATAAAGCTTTACCAACCCCCTTAAATGAGACAATTCTGGTAATTGGTTTATATTATCAACTTGTGTGCCTTTTCCAACTTTATCTATATTTCTAATAATTAAATTACTTTGAGTTCTGATACTGTCCTCAAATAAATATTTTATCATCATAGTACTGGTGTAAAGTGAAATTACGGTATATAAACACCACGTAAAAAAATATATTGAAGTATACTTTATCCAGGTCTTAGATACAGTACCATTATTTCTTGTTGTTAATTCAGTACCTCCACCTTTTTGAGTTCCATAAATATATGATTCTATATCTTCTTTATTAATATTTAATCTTTCTTCATATATTACAATTGTAAATTCATCCCGTTCCATTCGGTGACTAATATCATACCAAATAGATAAAAGCATACAGAGATGCCTCAATAATATTGGATCAATTGGATCTAATAAATCACGATGTTCTAGATGCTCATCATTTAAATAAAAGTCATGATTTGTTAAAATGTTTACTAAATTATCAGTTCTTTTTTTTAATTCATCCCTATCGTTCATATATATATATTTATATATAGATACTATTTATCCAAAATATAAATAACCGATAGATAATAAATATGTTTAAGAATATATAAATAAATTATATAGATGATTAATTTATTTATATACGCTGTTCTATTGTCTAGAAGTGTAGCACAAACGTTTGATTGTACACAGCCTCCAGTTAATTATAAAGATAATCGTAATAATATATCTGAATGGAGTCTATTACAATACAATGTGGAATGGTTATTTACAGAACCATGTTCAAGCTGTCCTGGTATTTGTACATGGAGTGATCCAAGTGATCAATATACACATTTAAATACAATACAACAAATAATTCGGACGATTGATGCAGATACGATTCACATGGTAGAAGTACAGAGTTGTACACAATTAGATGAAGTAAAACCAGACAGTATATATAACGCATATTTAATCCAAGGAAAAGACACATATACAGAACAAAATGTTGGGTTATTGACGAAAATAGATCCAATTACACCTTTGTATCGCACAGAAGAAAAGTATAGCTATCCAATTATGAACAGTCTATGCGGATACAATGGTACATCAAGTACAGAGGGGGTATCAAAAAACTTATATACAGATTTTATTATGAATGGTTTGTCAATAAGGCTGATCGGAGCACATTTGTTGTCAAATCCAAATGATCCATTAGCTTGTGCCAAAAGAGAAGCACAAGCCCAGGTATTACAATCATTAATATATGAGTCGGTTGTTAACAAAAAGGAAGTTGTTATGATAGGAGATTTAAACGATTACGATAATAATATAGAAGATATGAATGGTAACATACCCAACTCTATTGTTTTAGATATATTGAAAGGGAACAAAGGAGAATATACAAATTATACACTATATAGCGTGGGAGAAAAAGTAAAGAAAAAAGAAAGATATACAGAGTGGTATGATGTAAATGAGAATTGTGTAGATGAAAAGGAAGAGTATTCAGCAATAGATCATATATTGGTAAGTAAAGCGCTGTATAGTTTAATTTCTGAAGTGAAATACGAGCATTTATATAATGAAGAATGTGAAACGTATCAAAGTGATCATTTTCCTTTATTGGTAAAATTTATATTTACATAATTTACAAATTGATATAAATTATCATTAATTTAATATATAGTTAAAAACTTTTTTAAATATATTTTTTAAAGTATACTTTATTTACAGTATGGTGTAAAAATCATATTAATACATCTATACACCAAATATATATAGTAGAAATAGTTATAATATAAACATATATATGTAATTTATATTTATATGAAAGTATATTGGAAAAAAACGGAACCAATGGTAATTATATCAAAATTTAATTTAACACAAAGTTTAATAAACAAAATAAAAAAACGATTTAAAATCTGATTTTTATTTTTGATGTGTAGATTTCTTGACATCTGTATTTCCACAAGGACCACAATGGTCTTCATTTGCCCAATGTGCTTTTTTTTCAGTTTTCTTTGGACAGTCTTCTAAATTCCATCGTCCAAGTGATATACGTGTACGTTTGTTTAGTGTGTTAGTAATCCATGTTTTTACAGGACAAGGACGTGAAAATATATGAGATAAATAAATAGCATAACGCATCATTACATATATAATAATATTATATTTAATATGTTTCAAATATTTAATATACTATAATTGAGCAATATTTGACAAAATAAAAATCACTATATACATACTTATAAAACATTATTTTCTAATTTGTATCTTTTTGGTAAATAGATAATATAACAGAAACTACTTTACGTTCTAGTTAAATCACTACGTAAATAGGCTTCTATTGAATAAGCGTATTCTTTATAAAACTTTATATTACATTCGTAACACATTCCACATTTGTATTGACGAAAATACCATACAGGTGCTTTCATATAACATCCACCTCTTTTACAAAAAAGAAGTTTACATTTATATGCACAATATACGTTTTCAGATTTTATAAAATAATACTTTGTCGATCTACGAAAGCATTTACCAGTACCATCACAATATTTCATGTTTATTATATAAAGAAATAATATTTATATATGACAAAAAATAATAGTTTAATGATATATAATTATACTATTATTATGTATGAAAAA
>Ga0213869_10001408_pt1 | contig 18137 bp, 26 predicted proteins | sample PICome_10_FD_160083 | JGI IMG/M metagenome (GOLD analysis project Ga0213869, IMG submission 160083) | Coastal seawater microbial communities near Pivers Island, North Carolina, United States - PICO132 | ecosystem: Environmental > Aquatic > Marine > Coastal | place: USA: North Carolina...
GAAACTGATTTACTACCAGATGTAGTGACAAAAAGCATAGAAAAATATGGGATGATCAGGCAGAAAGATCTAGTACTACCGTGGCTTGATTCTAGTAACATGGATATGAGACAACAATGATAACAAAAAATGGAAATTGGTGGACACCAAGTTCTCTAAGTAATGGACGTCCTGGTGACTATATGCGTGATGATAGTTTTCCTTGTGAACGACCAATTAGTATTGCAACAGAGTTGTGTACGCATCGTAGAAATGCAATTGATGTTGGTATGTGGATAGGAGATAGCACAGTTCATATGGCATCTTTGTTTGATCGAGTAATTGGTTTTGAGCCACACCCAATGGCTTATGTTTGTTGTGAAAAAAATTTAAAAGCACGTGATATAGAAAATACAGAATTATATAATATCGCACTGAGTAATGTAAATGAAACAAAAATGTTGCTTAATGGCAAAACAACATTCTCAGGTTGGGTAACTGACAAGAAAGAATTACCAAAAGATATATATGTTCATGACCAAACCAAAGTGCAGTGTTTGTATCTCGATAGTTATCACTTTGAAGATATAGATTTTATTAAGATTGACTGCGACAGTCATGAAGGATATGTACTACAAGGAGCCGAACAGTTTTTTAAAAATAATTCGCCTGTTGTTTTACTTGAAGCGAAGGTAAGAATACACAAAGACAGACAACCTGAAGATATGCCAGACCCTTTTGAACTTCTTGAAAGTTATGGATATGTTTTACACAGTAAAGTCGATAAGGCAGACTTTCTTTATGTAAGGAGCAAGAATGCAGAATAGTGCAGAGTACACACTACAATTAGAAAAACTGCATAAGGCTAAGAGCTTTGGTACTGCAACCGGTGCGCCAAGCATACTCACAGACTTTCTTAAAAATCATCCAGTAACCAGCATACTAGATTTTGGTTGCGGCAAAGGCACACCATTAGACAGTTTAAAATCCAATACTATGGACATACACAGTTATGATCCTATTACACATCCTATTGAACTACCAGAATCTGTTGACTTGGTTTACAGTCGTGACGTGCTAGAACATATTGAACCAGAACAAATTGATAGTGTACTAGAAAATCTATTCATAATAGGTACAAAATACCAGCATCACTTTATTGCATGTCATCCTGCAAAGAAACGACTCAGTGACGGACGTAATGCACATCTTATTATTGAAGATCCACAGTGGTGGAAAGATAAAATTCAAAAGATACCGGGTTGGAAAATTATACATGAAAACATCAAAGGCCCAAAGCCGTTTGTACGAGGTAATGTAACAATCGATGTTGTAAAGTATACAGTAATATTAGAGAAAGTATAATAATGATAGAAGACTTTGATTACAACAACGCAAACTATCCAACTGCAAAAGTCGCAGATGTATTTCCGTTTGAACTTAGTGAGAACCTAGGACACACATGGATTATTGATGTTGATGGTACTATTGCAGAAGTCAACCAGCCGCCGTATGAGAATGATAAACTTTTACCTGGTGTAAAAGAAATGTGGGCACAGATACCCAAAGATGATATGATAGTTATAATGACTGCAAGACCAAAAGATATCCAAGAACAAACATTACAGTTTATAAGAGACAACAGATTGCGTTATGATCTAGCAATATTTGGCGTACATCATGGTGAACGTATTGTTGTAAATGACAACAAGCCAGGCGGACTACAAACTGCTATTGCATGGAATGTAAAAAGAAACAAAGGTTACAATTAAGTAGGTATATAATGATAGACACCGAAATGACACGTACTCAAAAACAAAAAATGGAACGTATCTTTATACTTGATGATGAAATCAAGTTTGCACAAAGTTGTTTACGTCCAACTGCTACTGGACATATCCACACTGCTATCAGTTGGATGCAGATGCGTAAAGAAGAACTTACAAAAGAGGTAGAAAATGGTTGAATTACCTAAAAGAGTTAATAATAAGAAGAATCCAGAGGATGATATACCTTATAATGATGCACACGGAAAACCTTTACCAAAAACAATAGTGTTGGTTACTGGAGGGTTTGATCCATTGCATAGTGGGCACATTGCATACTTTGAGGCTGCAAAAGCAATGGGTGATCATTTAGCAATTGGTGTAAACAGTGATGCATGGCTAAAACGCAAAAAGGGCAGGCACTTTATGCCCTTAGACGAAAGAGGAGCAATTATAAGCAAGTTAGAAATGGTTGATCAAGTTGTTGGATTTGAAGATGAATATGATGCAGATGATAGTTGCGTACAGTTTATTAAAGACATGCGTGAGTACAATCCAGAGGCAAAGATAGTATTTGCCAATGGAGGAGACAGGCAACCAGGCACTACACCAGAAGAAAAAGCAGGCATAGAAAAAGTTAGTTTTGCATTTGGTGTAGGTGGAACAGATAAGAAAAATTCAAGCAGTTGGATATTAAAAGACTGGGAAGCTCCTAAAGTTGAACGTGACTGGGGCCACTATAGAGAACTGTACAAAGGTGCTGGATTTGCAGTAAAAGAACTTGTAATAAATCCACATAGTAGTTTAAGCATGCAAAGACACAAACACAGAAGTGAAACATGGAATTTAGTTAGTGGTACTGCACATTTATTAACAAGCAACAGAACAATACCAGAAGATCCTAAACGTCAGAATTTGTCACCACCTAATCCTGTTGATATTCCAGCAAACGTTTGGCACAAAGGCGTAAATGAATCCAATGAGCCTGCACACATTATTGAAGTGTGGAAAGGTGCTGAACTTACAGAAGATGATATAGAAAGACAGGACTAATATGTTAACAGTCTACATAGGTTGGGATAGTAGAGAACCTATTGCCGCAGATGTCTGCAGATACAGTATCCTTGAACATGCTAGTATTCCAGTCAATATTGTCATGCTAAAGCAAGATGAACTACGTGATAGAGGTTTGTATTGGCGTGATGTTGATAAACTAGCAAGCACTGAGTTTACGTTCACACGCTTTTTGGTCCCTGAACTTAATGCTTTTGAAGGCACTGCTATTTTTATGGACAGTGACATGGTCCTTACAACAGACATTGCAGAACTTATTGCAGAAGTAGATCCAAAGAAAGCTGTCAGTTGTGTACAACATGACTACACTCCCCCAGAAGGTGTGAAAATGGATGGACAACAACAACTAGCCTATCCACGTAAAAACTGGAGTAGTATGGTTGTATGGAACTGTGCCCATCCTGCAAACCAGCAAGTAACAAAAGAGCTGGTAAACAATCCAGAAGTCACTGGAGCATACTTGCATAGGTTCAGTTGGCTTAAAGATCATTATATTGGATTGCTTGGTCCACAATGGAACTGGCTTGTAGATTGGTATGTTGAAGGCAGAGATGGTTCACCTTTGCTATTGCATTATACTGAAGGTGGTCCATGGTTTCCAAATCATCAAAATTGTGGTTATGCAAATGTGTGGAATGGGTATCACCAAGATTATTTGAGTTCCAAACCTCAGCCATCAGTGGGTATACTAGATCTAAGTTTACCAGAAAGTCTTAAAAGAGACATACACAAGATGTTAGAATCTGCAAAAGATCCTTATAATATCTATACAAGCACTAATGTAAAACAACATATCAAGGATATCCTATTCAAGTATGAACAACCAAACGTTGTTGGTATAATTGATGCAGGATTAGTTCCAAAGGAGGATGAGGTGGTTAAAGAACCAAAGCAAGATGCAATTCTGGATAACTTTCTCACAGGAGCCCATGGAGTATTTGCTGGAAGCAAGAAATTAAATAAATTAGACACCAACACACCTATAGTGGTTCGAGGCATTGCAAAAAAGAAAGTAATGCACAAAGCTCTTGAAGATGGCAGAGACTTTTATTATATTGACACAGGCTACTTTGGAAACGAAAAAACAAAATTGTATCACAGATGTGTAAAAAATGGATTGCAGTTTAATTTGCCAATTTGGAAAGACTGTCCAGACGACAGATTTATTAAAACAGGCACACAGATACGTAGGAAAACACCAGGCAAAAACATACTACTATGTCCACCAAGCCAAAAAGCATTGAGTTATTGGGGAGTAGATCTACAAGAATGGTTAGAATCTACCAAACAAGAAATAGCAAAACACACTGACAGACCGATTGTTGTTAGAGAAAAGCAAAAACGTCATGTACGCACAAACGACGATACAATGGAGATGGCACTACAACGTGATGTACACTGCTTGGTTACCTACAATAGCATTGCCGCCGTAGAAGCCCTTATACTTGGCAAACCAGTTTTTACAATGGGTCCAAATGCCGCGGAACCATTGGCAAATACAGATTTAAAGCGTTTAGAAAACCCGTTGATGCCTGTTGTTGACAGAGTTAGAGATCTATGTTGTAACTTAGCATATGGACAGTTTACTCCAGCAGAAATGATAGACGGTACTGCTTGGCGTATACTAAACGAATTTTACGATAGGAAGTAAATTGACAACATGGGATTATGATGTTGTAGTCTATTTAGGCACGTTGCCAAAAATTAGAAACCATAACATCAAAGTACAAGTTATGAGAGCCTTCGGCGAAGGTGCTGCCAGATGTGGTGTGCGTTGGTTAGTTGATGATAATTTACAGAATCGGCAAGTTTATAACACTCGGCTAGCAGTTATACTTGGCTGGGTTGGTATGAGCTATAGTGGCCCACATATCTATTTTCGTGATGCTATCATACATCAACAAGATCTCACTGGTGGTAAAGTAATGAGCATTGATGGCAGTTGCTTTAAGTTTCATCATAAACACGAAAACATGTGGCTTCGATATAGTCTTGATAATGTTTTCTGGAACAGTGGTAACTATGCTAATAAAAATAGCACAGATAAACATTGGAACATGATTAAAAACAGTCTTAGCCTTGTTGATACACCGTGGAGTAATGATGGCGAAAACATACTGATCTGTTTGCAACGAGACAACGGTTGGAATGCTAAAGGATTTGATCAAGAGGCATGGCTTAAGAAAACTATAAAGAAAATACGTAACCTTACTGATGAACCTATCGTTGTAAGAGCTCACCCAGGAGATTTAAATCGTACAGGTACAAAAGTAAAACGTGATTGGAGTTGGGTAAATCAATTTCAAGGTGTACAACTTATTGATAGTATGAATGTTACACTTCATCAAAGCATGAAAACGGCAAGATGTGCAGTGTATTATAATAGTTCAAGTAGTGTGCTTAGTGTGCTTCAAGGAATACCTACATTTGTAAGTGAGGCAAGTGCAGTTACTTGGGACGTGGCAAATCACAACATTAAAAATATATTAAATCCGTTGATGCCTGACCGCACACAATGGTTTAACGATTTAGCACAAGCACATTGGACACTAGAACAAAGTCAAGCAGGTGACATTTACAAACACTTTGAGCAGTACCTACCAACCTAGTATACAGTCATTCCTAACTCTACCAAGTTCTCTTGCACCCCAACTTTTCAACAAGTCCACACAACCGTATTGTGTTTCTTTTGTGATGCCAGTGTCGGTGTGTAGTTTCTGTTCTACAACTATAACTGGCTTGTGATGTTTTATAGTATTTTCTCCACCTTGAATTATATGCATCTCGTAACCTTCACAATCAATTTTAATATAATCTATACGATCAAAGTTAAAACCTAGTGTATCAAGTTTTTTCATTTGCACTTTGCCATTACCAACTGTATCTTTGTTGATATGCGAATGCCCTGTGTTTCCTTCTGTAACTATCATATCAATGGTAGTGTCGTTTGTTCCTAGTGCAATGGGCCATATTTCCATATTGTGATTATCTACATTTAAACGTAAGCATTCTTGAAATTCAACCACAGGTTCAATTGCAATCACACGGTCAAATCTCTGTGCAAGATCTCGACTCCACAATCCTACATTTGCACCAATGTCAATTGCGGATCCAAAGTTTTGCACAAACTGTAAACTTTTATGCCGTACAGGCTCTTGATATGTAGGCGGCCCGCCTTTTTTGATGTTCTTGTCAATCATGTGTGCAAAATGTGTGTCTTGGTCTGCAAACCACCATCCGTGTGCTTGATACATTAAAATATTACCTCATATCCTATAACCATACCAACATCGTCTTTAGTGGCAGCTGGTGCTACAAATACATTGCCATAGTTAACTTTTATCATTGGAGCAATGTCTATTCGTTTGTAACCATGTACTAAACCGTATTCTATATCAAGTTGTTTGTATGTTGTACGTTTACCAAAGTATATACCTGCACGTTTATCACTGTTATGGTATATACCAGTAATGTAGTTATTAGGTAACTGATATTGCACATGTGGATGACTGCTTGCAAAATCGCCACTGAGTCCAAGATGTGTACTGACTGCAAGACTAAAAATTAAATTATCTAACACCTCTAATGCCTTTCCAGTATGGTAAATCACCATGTAACTTTATATCTCTTGGCTCGCTATGTCCAAAGGTTTTTCTCTCACCTTTCATATGATCCATATACATACCAAGATCGCTGTTTACAAACGGATGTCCGGCTAGTCCTTTTAGATCTGGGTCAGGATTTAGGTTATGAAAGTGTGCACCTCGATTGTCTCTATACAGTTTTCTTTGTACATCAAAAAGATAACTGTCATGCCATTCTGGATAGTTAAACATTGTGTCGTTTTTGTACATACAAGCAAAGTCCTCAACAAAGTCTGTACACATAGGATTTGTTTTATTATATCCTACCCATCCGCACTCACTGTGGTAGCGTTCACCTCTACCTAAATGTGTTATCATACAGTCTTTTGGTGAAACACTGTCAAGGAAGTCCATTGTAATAGTACTGTGTGTTAGTGTGTCAGCATCTAACCATATAACCCATTCTGTGTCTATGTTTTGTATTGCATGATAAATGCTGAATACTTTGTAACTGAACCGTAAACCTTGCCATTTAAAGTGTTTGTTGGGTTTCCATATACGTTCATTATGTGGACCTATTCCACCATTTGCTTCAGGATTGTCTTTGTGTCGTTTGATAAAACGTTTACAGTGTTTGCTATTTGCTATTAGATCAATACACTTCACATTGGGCTTTGTTATTCGTGGAGTACATTTTTCTGTGTAAACAATTAGATCAACTTCCGCTGGCCAGAACTGTTCAAATGTACTGATACAACGTTGGCCATACTTATCAAGACCCTGCTGATTAAAGGTGGTAATTACTGTATAACGTTTCATATGAGTATTTAACCTTTGATCAATAACATAGCATATTATCCTGAGCAGTGTGCTCTGAATAGCAAACCAGTAATGGAAGCATTCTTAAACAGCTGTCGAGGTGCTGGTATAACACCTGTTGAAAACTCCCCCGACTGTGATGCTGTTGTTATATGGAGTATACTATGGAATGGACGAATGAGCAAGAACAAACGGACATATGAACACTATCGTTCGCTCGGAAAGCCAGTTGTGGTAATAGATGCAGGTGCATTAGAACGTGAAGTCACTTGGAAAATTGCAGTTAACAACATTACATCAGAAGGCTACTATGGACACACGGACAATCTTGACTGGGATCGTCCGGCAAAACTAGGTATTAGTTTAGGTCAAACAGATCTAAAAGATGCAATATTAATTGCAGGACAACACGATAAAAGTTTACAATGGGAAGGCATGCCTGATTTAGGCACATATGCCGTAGAAACCATTCGACGTGTACAAAAATATACTGATCGTCCGATACTAATGCGTTTTCATCCTCGTTGTCAACCATTTATTCCGCATCATAGGTTTAAAATGTTGTTACAGAATGAGAGTTTAAAAAACTGCGACATTGAAATACCAAAACCAGTTGTGAATACATATGATGTGTTTGATATTGATTATGCATTTCACACTGTAATTAATCATTGTAGTGGGCCTGGAATCAATGCAGTGATTGCCGGCTCTAATGTGTTGGTTGATAAAAAAAGTTTAGCATATCCAATGAGCATCAAACTCAAACAAATTGAGAATCCTCCGCAAAAACGTAACAAGGATCGATGGCTAGTTGAAATTAGCCACACAGAATACACAGTAGATGAGATAGCAGAAGGTTTATGGTTGACAAGATTAAAAAACGCACTGGAGTAGGTGAATACATAGACTGTGCATGTCTTATACACCACACATTGTATGATTGGAGTTATGTTGACAAACTTTATAACAGTTTGCAAAGAAACCTTACACCTAAAGTCCGAATGCATGTGTATACTGAAAGCAATAGATTTGTTCCTAATAACTACATACGCCACGACTTAGAAGAGTGGGATGGTGTAAGAGGGCCAAAACGCAGTTGGTGGTATAAGGTACAACTGTTCAATAGCCAACATTGGCCTAAACGTGCTACAAAAATGCTATATTTTGACTTAGACACTGTGATTGTTGGAAATATTGATTGGCTCTGGCAACTTGATAGCGGAAAATTCTGGGCGCCAAGAGACTTTAAGTATCTAATGAAAAGTTCGCGTTTCTGTATTAACAGTAGTATTATGTGGTTTGATCCCAAACAGTATCACTATGTATACAAAAATTTTGATCTAAAAAATATTGTTAACAATCCTCGATGTCCTTGGCACGGAGACCAAGATTACATTTATAGCCAGATAAAAGATGATGTTGCGTTCTATGATACCAACAGAATTTTAAGTTACCGCTGGCAGGCACGTGAAGGTGGCTATGACTTCAGATTTCGAAAACCATTGAATGCAGGTGCTGAAACAAAGGTAAATCGAGAAGTGAGTGTTTTAATATTTCACGGCAATCCAAAACCACATAATTGTAATGATCCTTTTATATTCCAACACTGGAGGTAAATATATTTGTAATTACACTTATCTAAAAGATAAACCTTAAGGAAATAAAATGGCTAACAGAACAATAAAGATATATGGCAATAATTTTGCCGCAGATACTGCACTAGTTGTATCTTTCGGCGGTGCAGAGGTATACAACGGAACATTATCAGCTTCTGTTATTGCCTATGCTGACGTTTACGGAGGAACATCAACTACTCCAGGAGAACTAGTAGAGTTCACATTCAATAATGCAGATGATACAACAGAAACCGAACATGCATTAAGTATTACATGCACTGCCGGATCATGTCACATTGGTGCAATTTATGACATTTCAAACAACGATAATACAAACTACGATGGTTATCCATCTGATGGTAAACCACAAGTATTTGATATAGGTGGTAAATGGTATTATACTGATGCAGGGTATGGTGTATACCATGATTCTAGTGTGGAGCCAAATGTGGCTAAAGACAACAGTGGACTTAACAAAAAGAATATACTGATAAACGGTAATGCTCCTACTGCAGATGAAAACGGTACCGCAATTCTTTCAGGAAGTCAAACATATGCTGGTTATTCATTTACTTTAGTTGAAAACGACGTTTTAGCATGTACATTGCGTGTTGCAAAGACATTAGAACCTCACAACGCAGGATAAACTTATAGATATTAGGCAGTTTTTTACTGCCTATTATTTTGACTAGATAAATAAAAGTAACAAAAAGAATTCGCAAGTTGGGAGAAGGCGCCAACATGTTCGCTTAGTTACTAAGCGGTTTTAATCAGATCGTCCACTAGTTGGGCGATTTTTTTATGGCCAAAACAAATAAAAAGGTTGACTTATCCTTAAACTGTGTTATTATAACAGCATAATAAGGAAAAGGAAACAAGATGACATAGCCAGCAGTAAAGTGTAAGTAGTTGATTAAGGGAGAGCGGTGCTCGACAACTACAGAGGTTTACAAGTCAGGTAGGACTCAAGGAACCATAACACTACAACTAAACACTACCCGGTACAGACTGATCATCTGTACTGATTGTAAAAAGATCAAGTTTTATAACAGGAGCAAATATGTCAGAAGAAATTAAAAAGTACGCAGATCCAATACTAGATGCTACACCAAGAATAGCAAGAGATCCAGCAGATCAAGAAGCATATGATGCTTTCTTTGCTAATGGTGGTAAAGTATCAATAGTGGATAAGAATGCACGTACTGAAAGTTTTACAAATAATCCTTGGCAACGAGGAAAAGGCCGTCCAAAAGCAACTCCGCAATCTAAGGATAAGAAATAATGTATTATGTACTAGGTGAAAGTGCCGAAACAGGCGAGTTTGAAGTATGGGAAAGTCTTAGTGCTAAAGAAGCAATGGCAGTGAGAAACGAATATATCAAGTTAGGATTGCAAACAAGATCAGGAAAAATGCCTGATAATGCATTAATAGGTTGACATATACGTATAATGTGTTAAGCTGTTTATACAGTTAGAAAACAACATTGCATAGGAGAGCTAGAATGCAAACAAATAAAAAAGATTCCAAAACTATTAATTTTGAAACTGATCAGCAGGTAATGGACCGTATTGCTACACGTTTTGATATACTACATGACATGACCAAAGCAGTTATTGCTGGTGATGTTAGAGCTATGATTGTTACTGGACCTCCAGGAGTTGGTAAGAGTTATGGTGTTGAAAAAGAATTAGACAAAGCATCAATGATGGATAACATTGCAGGTCGTCCTATCAAGTACGAAGTTGTAAAAGGTGCAATGACTGCACTAGGTTTGTATGCTACATTATATAGACATGCAGATGCTAACCATGTGTTGGTATTTGATGATTGTGATAGTGTGCTTATGGATGAACTAAGTCTTAACATACTTAAGGCCGCACTTGATTCAGGTAAAAAACGTGTTCTACATTGGAATGCAGATTCAAACAAACTTAGATCAGAAGGTATACCTGACAAATTTGAGTTCAAAGGTGGTGTAATTTTTATCACTAACGTAAAGTTTGAGAACGTTAGAAGTAGAAAACTACAAGACCATTTAGAAGCATTGCAATCAAGATGTCATTACTTGGATCTTACATTAGATACTATGAGAGACAAGTTCTTACGTATTAAACAGATTGTTGCCACAGGTGAACTGTTTAATGATTACGATCTTAGCAAGGAAATGGAAGGCGAAGTAATTGCATTCATGGACACTGTGAAAGATAAATTAAGAGAAGTAAGTTTAAGAATGGCGTTGAAGATAGCAGATCTTACAAAAGTAAGTCCTAACTGGAAACAGTTAGCAGAAAACACTGTGATGAGACGCAGATAGAACAGGTTGTCATATCAGATCTAGCTCCTGGACAACCTAAAGTGGGCAATGTTGAAAAATGTTGCCCACTTTCCTTTATGGTAATTAATGATATGCAAAAATTAATAGTCACTTTAACTAAAATCAATGACCCAAATCAAACCTATAATTTAATATTTGATCTTTTACCAAGTTTCTTCTTACCAAAGTGGATAGAACGATTTGCAGAGTCAAACCGGTGCGGGTACGATATTAGCGAGCCTTGGGCCTTGTATAACATAAATGACATCTGGACCAACCAATACACAGTAAATTTTATAAATGAGCACATTGATATTTGCAATAGTATATCACCTGATATGTTCTCACAAAAAATCTCCAGTGTAGACGATCAAGACACACTAAACTACATTCACAGTGTGTTTGAATTACATCACGGTAAACTTGATGAATGGAAAAACAATCCACTTTTTAACGGACCACATGGCAACAAACTGAGAAATAGTTTGAGCCATATAAATCAAACAGTACACCGATGCGAGGGCACAGTAGAACAGAATCCAAAAATACGGGTGGTATATTTTGATTTGCCCAAAACAGAAATATTCTCAAAAGAAGATTATAAATTGTTTACAAATAGTGTTGAGTTTGGTGGTGTGTATACGTGCTATGCAGATGTAGGCAAAAATTTAGAAGCACTTGCTATCGACGAAGATGATCACCATCACGACTTTGTTCCTAATACACATTACAGTGTTGACTTTCAAATTAAATTTTGGGATGACACTGGCATAGATAAAACAAGAATTTACAAAAATTTTTATGAGGATAACATAAATTATTTTTACAGTAAAGGTTACAAACTAAACGATTATCGTTTGACAACAGGTGCAATTAAAATTGCACAATTACAATATTCAAACAAAGCATCTGTATTAGAAGAAATATCGCATTGCAATAGCATAAAATCAGCAGTGTTAGCCTAAACACTTGACTTTTTGGCTACCTATGTTATTATTTTAATATGAAACTTGCAACACTAATAATTAACGATGAAGTAAATCTTAAGATATCAGGTTTAGAACTTGATGTTCGTAAGAAACTAGTGAATACTTTTAAGTATGATGTACCACATGCAAGATATTTGCCAGCAGTGCGACTAGGACGTTGGGATGGTAAAGTTGCATACTTTCAAATGGGCGGTAGCACATACTTAAATTTGTTGCCTGACATACTTCCTATACTTGAAGACTTCAACTACGACGTTGACATACAAGATAACAGAGAATACCAAACAGTATTCAAGTTTGATCCAGTGGCAGAAGATACTTACAGTGACATTATGTGGCCGAAGAATCATCCTGCCTCTGGCACTCCTATTAAGATGCGTGACTATCAAGTTGAGATAATAAACAGTTTCTTAAAAAATCCACAGTGTATACAAGAAGTAGCAACTGGTGCTGGTAAAACAATAATGACTGCAAGTCTAAGTGAACGTGTGGAAAACTATGGACGTAGCATTGTTATTGTACCAAACAAAAGTTTAGTTACACAAACAGAAGCAGACTATTCAAACATGCAACTAGACGTTGGTGTGTTTTATGGTGACAGAAAAGAGTTTGGACATAAGCATACAATATGCACATGGCAAAGTTTGAATGTGTTACTTAAGAACACAAAAAATCAAACAGTTGATATCACAATACATGAGTTTTTAGAAGATGTGGTTGCAGTTATAGTTGATGAAGTACACATGGCAAAAGCAGATGCACTTAAAACATTGTTAACTGGTGTGATGAGCAAGATACCATTGCGTTGGGGACTTACTGGTACAATACCCAAAGAACCATTTGAGTTTCAAGCACTGCATTGTAGTTTGGGTCCTGTGATAAATCAACTTAGTGCCAGTGAGCTACAGGAAAAAGGTGTACTTGCAAACTGTCATGTGAACGTTGTGCAGTTGATTGACCATGCAGAATTTACAAACTATCAAAGCGAATTAAAGTACCTATTTGAAGAAAAAGGGCGATTAGATACCATTGCAGGCTTGGTTATTGAAGTAAATAAAACGGGTAACACATTGGTGTTGGTTGATAGAATAAGTGCTGGCACAGAACTGCTCAATCGTATGGGAGATGAAGCTGTGTTTGTAAGTGGTGCAACCAAAGCAAAAGCAAGACAGGATGAATATGATGAAGTGGCTACTGCGACAGGTAAGATTATTATTGCTACATATGGTGTCGCGGCCGTGGGCATTAATCTGCCACGTATCTTCAATCTTGTCCTTCTTGAGCCTGGCAAAAGTTTTGTACGGGTTATACAAAGTATTGGTAGGGGTATTCGTAAAGCGGAAGACAAAGACCACGTCCAAATCTGGGACATAACATCAACTTGCAGGTTTGCAAAAAGACATTTAACCAAACGTAAAGCATTTTATAGAGAAGCAAACTATCCTTTTAGTGTAGAGAAACTGGATTGGAATGCGTAACAAAGCGGAGAAATTATGAGAATACTAACACTAGACAATACTGTGTTTGATTTAGATACATTGCCAGAAGAGATAGATGACTTACGTTTTTCAATCTTTGACAACAGTGATCCACAAAACCCAGATCACTTGTATATTCCTTTAATATTTTTAGAAACATTTAATTCGCCAGCATTGGTACTGCGTATTGGCGAACAAACAATGAAGATGCCAATTGATTGGCAAGTGTTAATTGGAGAGCCAGAAGTAGGCGACTTAGAAATGCTACAACTTACTAGCATTAACGATAGAGGATTTAAAGTATTTCAGTTTAATCCACTAACCAGTTTTAGACCTAGTTACATGGACATTGAAATTGTTGATGTGTATCAGGACGTAACATGGTATGTGCCTAAATTGAAAAATGGACAGATGTTGGCCGTTCCGGTCGAAGACAAAGACGATCCACGATGTGCGTACTTTGTGAAGGACATCAGTCGTAACTGTGAAATCGTGGACTACAATAAGGCGTGGTAATATGGAATTTACAAATGGCATATTTAATGTAATAAAAAACAAGATGAATGACAGTGCAATTCTGGCATTGATCTATACTTGCGGTCATGTTATAATAGCAATGAATGTTGTGTATTGGATGACCGGTGCAAGTATATGGGAGGCTGGACTAGTAGCACTGGTTGAACCTTGCATAAATGGTGTATGGTTTTATATATTACATAGAATATGGACAAAATACAATGAGCGAAAAACTTAGTATAGCAAATGAAATGCGGTGCTTGGATAGCAAGGATCGCAACTTCTATGACAGTTTGACTGATGAAGAACGTAAAAAGTATTCAAACTTTCTTATGATACGTTGGAGTAGTGCAGTACAAGGTCCTGCAGAACTGCAAGAATACTATTTGGTTGCGTGTAATGAAAGACTCAACAAGCATTTCTTTGATATAAACAAGCATCAAAAACTACAATGGTTGTGTGCCACAAGTATTTCACCAGGTATGGGCTCGCACAGACATCAATGGATCTCTCCCAAGAAGAAAGAAAAAGGCAACAACGAAGGCAAAAAAATACTAATGGAACTGTTTCCTGCAATGAAAGCAGATGAGGTAGAACTGTTGAGCAAGCTGATGACCAACAAAGAACTAAAGGAACACATGCGTGACAGTGGAGTCGCAGACAAAAAGTGAACTGTATAAATGCAAGTACTGCGAACGTGAGTTTAGAAAAGAAAGCACACTGGCAGTACATCTCTGTGAGCAAAAACGCAGATACCAAGAAGAGAAAGAAGTTGGTGTGCAAATTGGATTGCAAAGTTATCTAAAGTTTTACACCATGACACAGGGCAGTGCAAAACTTAAAACCTATGCCGACTTTGCCACATCACCATACTATAAAGCATTTGTAAAATTTGGCAGACACTGTGTTGGTATAAATGCAATCAACGTACCCAAGTTTGTTGAGTGGGTAATCAAAGAAAACAAGAAACTGGATCACTGGTGCAAAGAAGCAGTATATGATGAATACTTGCGTCAGTACATTCAAAGAGAAGCACTCACTGATGCACTACAACGTGGCATTGAGTATAGTATAAAGTGGAGTGAAAAAACAGGACACCCTGCACAGGACTTTTTACGTTATGGAAATGATAACAGTGTAGCATTTGCAATAAGTACTGGACGAATATCACCGTGGTTGGTATTCAACTGTGAATCAGGACAAGCATACTTGGCAGACATGAATGCAGATCAAACAAAAATAGTATGGCCATGGATTGATCCAGACTTTTGGACAAAGAAGTTTCGAGACTATCCAGCAGATCAGGCATACTGTGAAGAAATACTTAAACAAGCAGGATGGTAATGAAAGTACTTTGCCTTGGTAATAATCACAAACATACAGATGAACTAACAAGCAAACTTGGAAAGAATCACGGTTTGATTAACAACATCGATGTAGAAATCCTTGATGGGTTTTATCATACCAGTGTGCTTGATTTAACAAACAGTGAGATACTTGAACTTTCTACGCAGTTTGATCAAGTAATTGTGCTGGATCAATCTGTAGAACAATGGAATCATCCTGCTGAGTTTCATGCAACACAAGATATAGCTAAAAGAATTGGTAGCAAAGTACGTTGGCAAAATGCAGATGGAAAATTACAACTACAGTATTGGCAGAATTTAGTTGATACTAACAAAAGTTTTTGTATATTTCCTTTTATCGAACTACTTACACAGAATGGCCATACTACAGTTTGTTGTCGAAGTTTTAAACCAGTACAACGCATAGATAAATTAGAAAATTTTTCAACAGATAAAGAATATAAAAAAATTCGTAAAGCAATGCTGGCAGGAGAAAGTTTATCTGAGCATTGTCAAGCATGTTATCAATTGGAAGATCAAAATGTAATTTCTGCTAGGCAAGCAGAAACAATAGACTGGGCAATGCGACTGAACTTACAAACAGTGGATGATCTAAACAATATAAAAGAACCTGTTTATTATGAAGTCCGGCCAAGTAATACTTGCAATTTAATGTGTAGAATGTGCTCGCCTATGTTCAGTAGTCTAATAGAAAAAGAACAAAAACAATTAGGCAAGATACCACAAGAGTATACAGAAGAATACAGTAATTTTGATATAGTAAAAATAGAAAATATTGTAAAGTTGTACGTTGCAGGCGGAGAACCAACTGCTATGCCAGAATTTTATGATTTTATACGTAAATGTGTTAGACGAAAATACACTGATTTTGAATTTGTTGTGAATACAAATGGCATGAAAGTATCAACACTGTTACTCGAACTTGGATCGCATTTTAAAAATTTGCAGTATATCATAAGCATCGACGGTTATAAAAAACACAACGACTATGCTCGTTGGCGTAGCAATTGGGGAACAATTATTGCAAATGCACACAAGCTAGAAAATAACGGACACAAAATACATTTCAACACTACGTTGAGCTTGTGGACAGTATTTGACTATCATAAACTTATACATTTTCTTGACACTGAATTTCCAAATTGCTTAATACACGGACAATACGGAGATGGGTATTCGCCATTTGTTTTCAAATATTCTCAAGAACAAATTGATAATCTTGAATCTATTTGTACAACCAAGATTTACAATAATAACTCACTGTTTAAAAGTTTCATAGACGGAACCATTGCTAGTGCTAAACAGTGTTGTAACAATAAAACAGCTCTTGCTAAATTTTTTACATACAATGATGAAATTGACAATGCAAGAAAAAGCAATCTATATGAATATATACCTGCACTAGAAGATCTTAGATTGCGTATTGACAATGTGCAATAACTATAGTATAATTAATAAAAAAACAGGAGAACAAGATGGGACTAACTAGACCTAAGGTAGCACAAATGGAAAAGCCAATGAAGAAAGATGATCCGCATTTTTGGGTGAGTCTTGTAAAAAGTGCAATTAGGATCGCGGCATGTTATATGCTTTTTATTGGCAGTATCGAAATGGCCGCAGTAACACTTGCTATAGCAGAATTTGCAGGAATAGGTGAAGAACTAGTATAATGAGTGCCGATGTCGACATAGACTTTGCTGACAGGCAACACATAATGGATCTAATCCAGTGTACTCCTGCTAGACAAAATGCTGAAGGTCGTAAGCACAACAGTGGTGTTTATGTTACGCCAATACCTGTTGATGCACCAAATGGTTGTGCAAGTATAGACTATGAATATGCCGAGCAACGTGGATATTTTAAACTAGACTTACTGAACCAAAGTGTGTATACACTGATACGTGATCAAGCACACTATGATACTATGTTGGCAAAAGAACCAGAATGGCATAGATTAAATGACAAAAATTTCTGTGAACGTGTAGTGCATATAGGCAACTACCACGATTTGCAAGTAGCAATGCAACCTAACTCAATAGCTCGTATGGCAGCGTTTATAAGCATTATACGTCCAGGAAAAGCACACCTACAACACAAGCCATGGAAAGAAGTATTCGAAACTGTTTGGGACGGTGATGATAGTGCTGGTTTTGTCTTTAAGAAATCACATGCAGTAAGTTATGCACGTTTAGTTGCATTACACGTTAATCTACTTTGCGAACCAGTGTAATACTTCTACGTTTAATTTTTTTACGTGAAAGCTCTTGTAAACTAGTAGCAGGGCCAAGTATTATATCCAAATCTTTGTTGATAAAAGTTTTGAGATAAGGTCTAAACTGTTCCCAATCATGTTTTAAGAATATGTTTATTGGTATACTGCGGTTGGATTCCCACCACCATTGATTTGCAAGTTCTAAAAAATCACGTTTAAGTTGCTCTTCGACTATTCCGCCAAAATCGTAGATTGTTGTTATTTGATCGTCACGGTTTTGTATTACGCCAACGTATTCATTACTTGCATATGTGCAAAATGTAATGAATGGATACCGCTCTGCAATCTTTTCGAATAGCTCTACGCCCATAAATACCTAGTAATTGGAGTTAAAATTAATGTATTCTACCACCGTATATTTA
>Ga0213869_10001410_pt1 | contig 18125 bp, 13 predicted proteins | sample PICome_10_FD_160083 | JGI IMG/M metagenome (GOLD analysis project Ga0213869, IMG submission 160083) | Coastal seawater microbial communities near Pivers Island, North Carolina, United States - PICO132 | ecosystem: Environmental > Aquatic > Marine > Coastal | place: USA: North Carolina...
TCCAACTCATTACTACCTATAATCGCTGATAAACTACCCGTCTTATTTACTTTATCTCCACTAGCCTCTACACTAACATCTCCCTTCTTAATCACTAATGAACCTCGCTCATCCTTTAAATTTGCATAAGCTTGAAGAATTAAATCACCATTTTTAATACTAATTGATCCTTCATCAGAATTATTAGAACTTAAATCTAATTCAACAGAACTAATATTCATATGAATTGATGATGAATCTGGAGATATAATAGAATTTAAATTGCTAGAACCTAAGTCTAGGTTAACACTTCCTGAACTATTATCCTTGTCAGCAGAAATATTAAATTCAGAATTATCATCTTTATAATGAACGCTTCCTGCAGTCCCAGTGGTATTTCCAGAAATTCCAAATTCAACTGAGCCGTGCTTAACTACTAAACTACCTTGATTATTTGAATTCAAAAGAGCAGATAAGCGGGTATCACCTGTTTCAAATTTTAAATGTCCAGTATTTGTAGATAAATCTGTAGCTACGTCAAACTTGGTATTACCATATTCAAGTAAAAAAGAACCACCAATATTATATTGACCAGTAACATCGAGTTTCATCCCAGATGTATTAAGATTAAAGGCAGCACTTTTTTGTGAAGTATTGAAAGATGTAGTCATGGCTACACCATTTATATCTAAATCTAACAACCCAGTTCCAGTGGATTTATCACCAGAAATATTAAAAATATTATTGTCAATGTTAAGACCTAAGTAAGCAGAGCCAACAGTATTAAATCCTGCATTAAAATTATTATTTTGATCTATTTGTAAATTAAAACTACCACCATTACTCAAAACTTCAAATGATAGAGCCTTATCTTCAAAAGAAAAATCTAGACTCCCCGTTTGATTATCTCTGTCAATAGTTGAATTGAAAGAAATATCATCAAAATTCATATTAAAAAATCCACTCTTAGTTCCTGAAATTCCCATAGCAAGAGATTTCCCATCAGAAAGAGAAAGACCTAAATTAAAATTTCCATCTGCAGAAGCACCAAAGTTAAAATCATCATTATTATTTTTATAACTAAAATCTACAGATGGAGTTGAACTGACATCAGCAGAAAGACCAAATTCAAGACTATTTTTAGTGTAATTTAAGGAACCACTTTTAGTTCCTTCAGCAGAAACATTCATATTACCACCAGCAATTGGAATATCAAGTGAGATAGGTCCAATAGCTGAAATAACTTCATCTGCAATTTCTGTGCCTACAGCTTTTATTACCCCACCTTTTCCACCAGTTGGACTTCTACCATCATCATTAATCATTTTTAGATCCCCCTGAATGTTAACTTCAAAATCATTTCCTGAAACTTCAACTTCTGCTGCAATATCAGCAGCTAGCATTCTTCCTCCTTGAGGATCGATAATCTGAAGATAAAGACCTGCACCAAAATCAATATTAGGGTCAACAGTATATTCTAAATCAACTGTATCATAAGACATGTGTCTATAAATTCTACCCTCCAAAGCTGTTAAATTAAAAGCTCCAAAAACTGAAAGACCCATTCCCTCTTTGTCGTTGAAATAGGCATCAAAATACCAATAATCCAAATCATTAAGATTTCCAGCTATCATGTTTGCACCTAAATCTACTTCAGATGGGATTTTAAGTTTCCCATTAATCCCCCCTTTGAAACAAGTTCCCCATTTAGGATCATTTTGTTTTAAATTTAAATATCCATCTAATTCAACAATAGGATTGTTTACAGAAATTTTCATATCTGCTATAGTTAATTCTTGGGCACCAACTGCACTATCTGGAATTTCGATATCTGGCTCAGGAAGTGAAGCTCCTACAGGAGATTCGTAGGCAATGTCTCCTGCAGGTTCCAAAGAAGAAATTGCTAGTACTGGGGGGCCATTATCTCCATTTATATCAGAACCCATGTCAATGGTTGCTTTATAAGAAAAAGCATAATTTCCATCTACAAAAGCAGCTCCTACTTCTTGAATGAAAGTGCTGTACTGTTTATAAGTACCAGCTACTTGATTTGTTAATGCTAAAGATTTATTAATTCCACCAAATCCAATAAGACCATCGCCATATACTCTTAAATCATCAACTCCTGTAACAGTTGTAGATAGAGCAGGAACCTCAAAATCGATTTCAAACTTCAAGTGATCGTTATCGGAAAAAATCGCTCTATTAAATGAAATGTTAACAGCATTTTCACCACCATAAGGATTAAAATTGAGAACTCTTTGTGTTAAATCTTCATCCAAAAATCCATCCTGCAAACCATTATCTGCTATTGGTATTTTAAAAGAAAAGGTTTCAGTTTTGCTAACCAAAGGTATTTTAATTGCTCCCGTAATAAAACTAGTATTTGACTCAACATGATTATCTAGAATATTAATTGTGGTATATAAATCGGTATTAAATTTATTGAAAAAAGTACTTTCGTCATTTACGATGGAATTTGAATATTTAAAATGTAAACCTTGAGAATTAACCCATAATTCATTATTCCCTGATAAATCCTCATCAAAATCAAAAACACTAAGTAGTATTATCTGATTACTTAAATCAAAATCACTCTTATACATTCTTACCTTAAAATTTTCAACAAATACTCCTTTCCAGAAAATATCACCTGATAATTTACCTGGAGATTTAGTTTCTGAAAAATCAATAATTGCATCTTTAAAAAGCAAACCCATATTGAAGTTATCAATAGGAGTTATTATGTTGGTTGGTGAATTAGAAGAACTTTGAATATCCTTAGCAATTAGATAATATAATTGATCAGCAGGAGATGGATATCCGAAATAAAATCTGTATTGAGAATTGTCACTAGTCTTAACATCACTATTGATGAAAATATTTCCCAAAAATCTTAAATCATAGTTATTATCATTAATTGTAATTTTTGAGCTGTTGGATAAATCTATCCTGAAATTCATTGGATCAATTAAATCAAAAATATTTGAAGAATCTAGGTTTGCTTGACCAAAAATTGTATAATTAGATTTGACACCAAACCAGTTTTTCTTTGTAGAAACTAAACTTTTACTATCATTTGAAACAGGGTGAGGTAATGGCCAATTAATACTACCATAAAGGTTAAATCCATCTCTATTAACTCTTCCTTTGTCATATATAAAATAAGAGTTCCCATTTTCGAAAACATTGGGGGATAGTGATAAACTGTCTTTATCACTTAAATCAAACGTTATTTGTCCTGCATCTAAAATATAATCAGAAGAACCCATAACAATCTTTAGATTATTAAAATCTGTTTCAATATAATCTTGAGGGTCTGAAGAAAGCATAACTCTAGCAACACCCCTTAAACTATCTAAATTATTATTAGCCAATGAGACAACTTTAACCACTGTATTTCCGGCTAAAAATGAGGCTATTAAAGGGGACGAATTAAATGAAAGTGTATCACTACTAGCAACTAACTGACCAGATGTTGAAGATTGCACAAACCAAGCATACTTTTTCCCAACATCGAGCGATTTTGTTAAATTATAAACTTCTCCACTTGGATTCTGAGACGGAGGAAGGGTTTCAGAAAGCCAGAAATTATTACTTTCAGTAGCTTCTTTTGGGGTTTGATCTGAATTAACTTCGTAAATTTTAATTTCATAATTAAATTGCTGCCCAGAAGAGGCTTTATCAGATGCTTCGAAAGTTAAGTAAGGCATATCCATTTTCCCAAAAATATGATTGTCTTCAGGGAATTTTATATTAATAACACCATCGTCAGGATAACCGTAATAAAACCAGCACCACTCGGTGTAGCCGTTATTATTATAAATATTATTTTGTTGCGCATCTAAAGCTCGAACTCTAAAAACATATCTTTCACCAGTTTGTAAATTTGCAAATGCAGGATTAGTTGAATTTAAAATAAAATTAGGAACTGTTAAATAGTCTGTCTCTAAAATTAATATTGCCTTATTATTCTGGACTGCACTTTGGTAATCTGTATTTTCATCTGTGATTTGATAAAGAAACAATTTATAAGTTGAATTAAAAGTAGTAGTAGGAGAACTACCACCTGCCATTTGCCAATTAAAGAAAATATTTGGATTAGCTGAAGGCTCAACGGCAGATTCACAGTTTGGAGAAATAATAATTGGAGGCGTTTCTAAAGTTAAATATGCCGAATTGCAAGATGTACTGGAAATAGGAATACCAGATTTGTAATCCAAAACAGTAATACAAAAAGTATAAAAACCCTCGGGCAAATTACCTGTTGAGTTAATAGTTGCGGCATCAATATTTTGAAAAACAACATTATTAAAATCAAAATATTCATAAAAATCAGAACCTTTTAGAATTTTAGGAACTCCAGAATATAGCGTAACAGGAAGAGATGGTTTAAAGTTTGGGTTTGTTGAAATTTTGATATCTTGACTTTCGATACTTATAGACAAGTAAACATCCCAGCTAGGTTCATTAAGATCCACAAAACTTAAATTAGCTTGAATAGAATTGGATCCAATATCGGTATATTTAGAATAAGTTATGGGATGAGGAGGTGTAAGAATTAAATTAGAGTTTACTGGGAATACTTGAGCTAAGAAATCACTACAATTTAAAATTGAAAGTAAAGACAAAACAATTATTATATGTTTTTTAAAACTCAAAATCTGTAATTATAATTAAAAGTTATTATTGCTTCTTGAACAGTCTCACCTTGATTAGCCATTCTTTTAGACAAAGAAGTATTGAGGCCAATAGTTTGTTTTTTAGTCACTTGATAGTTTGCAGTAACAAATCCGTTTAATATTGTACCGGAAGAAACAAAATCAAGAAATGATTTTAGAGTGGAAAAAGAAAAATTACACCTTATTGGATTTTTTTTAGTTTCAAAGCTTTTAGAAACATTTAAAGATGGGCCTAATGCACTTGTACTAAAATCATTATTAATATTATTAATTCCATTTACCATAATACTTATTGTTCCATTAAAACTTGGGATTATTAAACTTGAACCAATGGAAGTATTATAAAATTTAGTTTCTGTTTTTTGTTGATTTTGCTCACCAATGTTACTACCAACTTCTGCATTTTGAAAATTAAAAGAGATGAAAGTACTCAAACTATTCTTTTTTAGTTTTCCATTTATACTGTATTGCGCATTTATACTTTTGGTAACCTGGGCGAATCTCATGGTATCAGAAACTCCAAGATTTACTGCTGTCATTGTGCTTTTAGAATTAAAATTTGAATAACCAACATTTAAGTTCCATTTATTGCTTTTTGGTGAATAAGTAGAATTTATAGAGCTTATTAATCTTAAAGTTTCTGAGGCTTTGTCATCATTTAAATTATTTCTTTGAAGACCACTAGTATAAGAAAAACCCATTTTTCCTTTGAAAAACTTATATTTAATATTTCCAGTTAAATCTTCAAAATCATTATTTAAATAAACAGAGCCCATAGTTCTATAACCAGGATCAACTCTTCTGTATCCAAACTTTAGATTTAATTTGTCTTTTTTATAATTTAAATTCCAAAACATTGCCTTAGAAAGTAAAGAAGAATTGTTAGCATAAAATAAAAACCCTAGGTTATTAAGATAAGTATATCCTTCTAATCTGGTATCTGTTTTTCTAGTGTCGTAGGTATAAGCACTCCAATCAATCTCTCCCTCAAAAGTTAAACTTTTACTAATCTTTTGTTTTGTAGTAATTCCCAAAATTAAATTATCTGCAGGTTTAGATGTTACTAAAGTATCAAAACCAGAAACTGATGTTTTTCTGTCTTTTGCTTTAAAAAGTAAAAACCCCAAATTATTTTTATCTGTACCAATAATTGTATTTATACCATACCCCCATCTTTCAAATGTTTTTGAAAAACTTCCAGGAACTATGGTGTCAATAGCTTTAGCAAATCTTCCATAAACAAGTTTAAGTTTTAAAAGTTTATCTTTTGGGTTAATATCTAGGCCCAAACCCATAAACTGATTTCCGCTAAGAGAAAATTCTGAAAACTTCAAAGATCTGTAACCAATATGAGAAGTAATACTTTTATATTTTGGACTCATCCCAAACTGATTAAATGGCTGAGCAGCAGCTTTTGATTGAGAATCAAAAAAATCATTGAAAGAAAATTTTTGTTGTTGACTAAGAGTTAACGAAATTGGAATTGTAAAAAGAGGCGTTACAATATTTAAATTTCCAGACATTTGCCAAAAAAAAGGAGGTCTCTCAGCTGAACCTAAATAAAATGTGGAATTTAATCCTAAGGAGCCTCCTACTTTGACCAAATCTTTTTTCTTTAGATTACCCAAATCTTGGGTAAAAAAAGAATTAGCATTTAAAATAAAAAACAAGAAGACTATTCTTAAAAACATATACCGAGAAATATACAAAATTTATCTAAATAACAGATATAAATAAAACAATAATTAAAATATTTGGACATCTCTTTTTTTTTAAAACAGCTGGTTTGGTTGTTCCATCAATGTCAACTTCAGCTAAATGACACTTATTATAACTAGATCCATTACCATAATTTAATATTGCATAAGTTGATTTGACTGGTCCATAAAATGGAATGGGCTGATCCATATATTTCAAGAAGTCCTGTATCAGGATTTGCTCCAAAAAAATTCTGGTATCCATAGTTTTTTAAATCTCCATCTAATTTAATAAATCTGTTATTTTTTGTGGAGATTGTATTAGCTACTCATGTAACAACCGTGTCGATGAGATTTCCAATTATAACTACATTCACATTGGTATCAATCATGAAGTTTTTTCCAACGTGACGCGTATGAATTTCTCCCGACTGACTAAAAAGAAAATTAGAACAACCAATAGCTGTAAACAGAACTATTATTTTAATATATGTAAGGTTATTAATCATAGCGGTAAAATAAATTTATAATTTCATTATAAATGCTAATGCAAAGTAAGGTGGTCTATTTTCATAGTTTGTAGCTTCTTTAGATTCTGTGTCACCAACTTTTATAGTATGCTGATGTTTGCCTTGCGTACCCGCGGTTGAAAAAGTATGGGTATGGGTACTTTTAGCGACCCAGTCCCTATCACAACACGTAGTTGTTTTCTCTATTCTTCCTGAACCAGCTGCAGTAGTTCCAGAATGAGCATGGGCTCCTTCAGTATTGAGCGTTACAAAGTCATCAGGATCCACATAATGCTTGTGTTTCATATTAATATCGCCCCCAACTGCTTTTTCTGAATATTTTGGGCCAGGTACGGTAGCATTATCATTCTCTCCAGCCCCAACAATAAAACGTTCTCTTAAATCAGGTGTTTTTTCAGTATAGGGTGGTGTAGACGTTGCTTTTGACACTGGATCGGAAAAATCAGTTGGGTTGTAAAATTTTCCATTACAAAGTGCCCATCCTTTTGGGATATCAGCTATAACTCCTGACCACATTACAATTACTCTTTTAGGTATTAAATCATAGCCTCCCTCTTTGATTTTAACTGACGAGTTGATATCACCACTAACATCTAATTTTTGAGTTTGTATATACAAATTAGATAGGGTTGACCCGTCACTCTTTGAAAAAATATTTTGATTGTCAAAGACTAAATGTTGGGCATTACCATTACCAAGTTTGAAATAACCACCTCCACCTAAAATCGAAGCTTGAGAAGATGAAACAACGTGTAATTTCACTTCTGGAGCACTTTTTCCTATTCCAACATTAACTCCATTAATATAAGTTTTTGAAGGTGAAGTTGCATCATAATTCCAAGGAGATAAAAGATTAACCTTACCATTAGTATCTACCAAAGAAAGCATATTATAGTTTTTATCAAAATAAATATTTCCAACTGGAGCTATTGGACCATTAAGTGTTTTATTTAACAATAAACCCCTGTTTTCACCATTTGTTAAATCTAGAATAACATTAGAATTTACTGTAGTTGATGAGCCAATTGCTACTTGCCCGTAATATGTAATTGGAAATAAAAATAGTATAATTAAATATCTCATATTTTAAATTTTATTATTTGAATTTACAAAAAAAAAGCTCTTCATTTGAAGAGCTTAAGCGGACCGGACGGGACTCGAACCCGCGACCCCCTGCGTGACAGGCAGGTATTCTAACCAACTGAACTACCGGTCCTAATAGATGGCAAATTTAATTTTTTTGAATAGAGATACAAGAAAATAAATACTTTTTTAATTTATTTTTTTTCTTTTTAGTAAATATTGCAATAAAATTTGCTCAAAACCACTTTCAATATCGGCACTAACTAAGTCCACTTTTTGGTGCTTTAGCATTTTATGAATCTCATTTATTCGTAAACTTCTTTCCTCAATGTAATTATCTTTAATTTCTTTAGGATGCATTTTAATAGACTCTCCCGTTTCTACATCTACTACATTATAATATTTATTTTTAAGATCTAGCTGGTTCTCTAAATTATTATGAGATACATCAAAGACTACAATCTCATGTAAATGATGTCTTAAATGTTTTATAGAATTGGCAAATTCTTCAGAATTATTAATAGCCATGAAATCTGAGAAAATAAAGACCAAAGAGCGTTTATGAATTTTAGAGGCTAATGAATTAATCATTGAAGCAATATCTGTTTTTTGATTTTTAAAATCACCTTTCTTTTTTTCTAATTCTTTTTCTAAATTAGAGAGTAAAAAATGCTGATGGATTAAGGAAGATTTACTAGGGGCATAAAAATCTAATTGATCGCTACAAAGTGAAAGACCAAATGCATCTCTTTGTTTTCTCATTAAAAAAATAAGAGCCGCTGCTGCATCAACAGAAAAAGAAAATTTATTGTAGGGTTGATCAATTGGAAACATCATAGAAGATGAAGCATCGATTAAAATATGACACCTTAAATTAGTTTCTTCTTCATATCTTTTTATAAAAAGCTTATCCGTCCTAGCTAATAATTTCCAATCTAAATGTTTAACAGATTCTCCACTATTGTACAATCTATGTTCGGCAAACTCAACCGAAAAACCATGAAATGGACTTTGGTGCAACCCAGTTATAAAACCCTCCACCACTTGTTTTGCCAACAGTTCAAGAGTTCCAAACTTTCTAGCTTTTTTATAATCAATCACTTATAATAATTCATTTGATAAATTAGCTAACTCTGATCTTTCTCCTTTTTCTAAAGTAATATGAGCAAACAAATCGTTTCCTTTTAACCTATCTATTAAATAAGAAAGTCCATTACTTTGTTCATCCAAATAAGGTGTGTCTATTTGAAAAACATCACCTGTAAATATGATTTTTGTGTTTTCCCCAGCTCTTGAAATAATTGTTTTTACTTCATGAGGTGTTAAATTCTGTGCTTCGTCTACAATAAAAATTACATTGGAAAGGCTTCTTCCTCGGATAAATGCAAGAGCTGAAATTTTAAGCTTACCCTTCTCTTCCATTTCAACAATTTTTTTAAACTTCTTTTCGTTTTCTCCAAATTGACTTTTAATGAATTTTAAATTGTCAAATAGTGGCTGCATATATGGGTTGATTTTCTCATCAGCATTGCCTGGTAAATACCCAATATCATTATTACTTAAAGGAACAATTGGTCTAGCTAAAACAATTTGCTGATATAAATTATGCTGTTCTAAAGCACTAGCTAAAGCCAATAATGTTTTTCCTGTTCCAGCTACGCCCTGCAAAGAAACTAGTTTTATGTCTGGATTTAATAGAGCATGTAATGCAAATGTTTGTTCCGCGTTTTTTGGCTTAATTCCATAAACATATTGTTTATCTACTTTCTCTAACTGGTGTTCAAAAGGATTGTAATATGCTAAAGCAGAGCTTTTACCATTTTTCATAATATAAAACCCGTTGGAAACAACTCTATTTTTGAGAACACTTAGGTCTTGTAATTGACCTTGTTTATGAAGTTTATTTATAAAGTCATATTCAATTTCCTCAATTAATTGTTTACCATTATATAAAGTGCTATCTCTGTCAATTTTGCCTGTCTGAAAATCCTCTGCAATTATATTTAGAGATTTCGCCTTTAACCTTAAATTAATATCTTTCGAGACTAATATTACTTTATCTTTTTTATTAGAAATTTTTAAACTTAAAGCAGCATTTAAAATTTTGTGGTCATTTTTATTTCCGAAAATTTTAACTGCATCTATAGTAAGATTTTCATCTTCCATTATAATTTTAAAATTCCCTTTGCCAGGGCCATTTATTGGAATCCAGTCCAAGAGTGTAGAGTCTTTACTTAACCTGTCTAAAATTCTAATAAATTCTCTTGCTTCAAAATTTTTAATGTCATTGCCTCTTTTAAAATTATCTAATTCTTCTAAAACAGTAATGGGTATAGCAATGTCATTCTCTTCAAAACAATGCAAAGAGTTATGATCGTGTAAAATCACAGAAGTATCCAGAACAAATATTTTATTTTGCTTAGTAGGTTTAGGCATATACAATAAAGAAAAACATTTTATTATTAATAAAGTCGGAAATTATAATCAATTTTTAGATTGTTAATATTTAGTTAAGTAAGAATTCAAATTCTAAAAATGATTTATTTTTAAGTTCGTCTAAAGCCTCTATCCTACAGCGATGTTTGCCAGGTAAAATGTTTGAATATTTATCTAGTTGGACTTTTAGCTTATTATTTTTATGACTGAATTTGGAAAGCACCCAATTATCATCAATAAATACATTGTAAACATCAACACCACTTTTAGAATCTGTTATTGTGAAAATTAATTCTTGATTATTATTTTTTTGCATGTTATTTATAGCATGCTTAATTATTGGTGGAGAATTGTCCAAAAATATTTTATAATCTCTAAAACTATTTAATTCTGCACTAATAAACCCATTAGAAACAAAACCATTTTTATTGATGACGTTTCCATTTTTTTTGAAATAACCAATGAATAATTGATCAGCATTATTTAACTGGCTATCGTTTAATTTCATTGCCAAAATAAAATTAGACTTAACTGGGATAATTTTATTTTTAAAAGTATAAACGTCTCCTTTAATAACAGGTTCTAATGCTACGTTATCAAATAAAGAGTTAGAATCGATAGTAATTACCATTTGACTGTCCAAAGAGTAAAATTTATTAATAAATGGCTTTGAATTTTCTAAATAATTATCACAAGGGTTAGGCAATTCGTTTTGAACATAAAAATTTAATTCTGAGCTATTATTATTTAAATCCTTAACTAAGATTTTAATTTTATGTAATAAAGTATCTTTAAAACAAAGCAATCCATTTCCTAATTCCCTATTATAAATTTGCAAATCATTCTTGGGATGAATAAATAACTTGTGCGTTTTCTCTCTTTTATTTTGGTAAGCTTTAAAGTCTTTATGAATGTTTATTTCTCTATTAGTCTCAAAATCAATTTCATCAAAAAATAATTCATGGTTTAATTTTCCATCAACTAGCATTTCTATTGAATATATTCCACATTTATTATTACTATTATCATAATTGTCAAAAGCTTTAAGACCAAAAGCAAAAAAACCTTTATTTAAAGTTATAACACTATCATATTTCAAAATAAACTGGTTTTCCTTTCTAATTAAATTGAAGTATTTTTCTTTAAAGTTTGGTGAAAAATCTTTATTGTCAAATAAATAAAGTTTTAATTTCTCTATGACTGGACTTTTATTGTCTGAAATATCAAAATTAAACAATTGAGGATTTACAGGATGTTCAGAAATAGTTTCTCTAATTTCAAAATGAAGATGGGGTCCAGATGATCCACCTGTATTTCCAGAGTATGCAATTACTTCACCTTCTTCAACCTTAATTGCCAAACTATCTAAATAATAAGTTAAAGTTTCTGTTTTTAAATTATATTGTTTTTTTCTTATTATTTTTTCAATCTTTTCGGGAAAATGATCTAAGTGTGCATATACACTTGTATAACCATTTGGATGGTCTATATAAATAGCTTTTCCATATCCCCAATGAGAAATATTTATTCTTGATACATATCCACTTTCTATTGAATAAACTTTATAATTTATAGTCCCATTAGTTTTAATGTCTATGCCCGTATGAAAATGATTTGATCTTAATTCACCAAAGTTTCCAGAAAGTGTAATTGGAATACCAATTGGTGATCTAAAATTATTATCAATCTTTACTTGGGAAAAAATTGATTTGGAGAAAAATAAAATTAAAATTAGGGTAAGAACTTTAATATTGAAGTGCATTTGACAAATCTTATGATAATTATAGAAAATAGATAGTATAAATTTGATTTTTTATTCACAATTAATTTTAAATTTGAGAATATCAATATAGATTTAACTTTGTGAAAATATTTTAATACATGGATAAAGAAATTTCTGCAATTAATGACATTAGAGTTTTTATCAATAATTTGAAAGATGAATTAAATCTTAAAAATCATGAAAACTCAAAAATTAAAGAAAATATCTTGTCTAAAGAACAAGAAATAAGTGCTCTAAATTCTAATATAACTGTATTAAATGATCAGCTAAAAATGCTGAAATTAGCGAGCCAATTAGATGGAAATGAAGTGGGTTCAACAACTGATGTTAAGTTAATGATTAATGAAATGGTTAGAGAAATTGATAAATGTATTGACTTAATTAATAAATAAAAGATGAGTGAACTTTCTATAAAAGTAATTGTTGGAGGAAGAACGTATCCTTTGACTATTAAAAGAGAAGAGGAAGAAAAAATAAGAAAAGCTGTTTCCGAAATTGAGAATAACATTAAAAATTTAAAAGATAATTATGCTGTTGTTGATATGCAGGATCTATTAGCTATGACCTCCTTAGAATATGCGACAGAATCTATAAGAAAAAACAGTTCTGTGGAGTTTGATCATCTTAGTGAGGAAATCATTAAACTCAAAGAAGAATTAGAAAACTGAATACTTTATATTTAATTTATGTCATTAGAGAATAAAAAAGTACTTGTTACTGGTGGAGCTGGATTTATTGGTTCTAACATTATAGAATACTTAATTCAAAAAAATAATAAAATTACCTGTTTAGATAACTTTTCAACTGGGAAAAAAGAAAATATTGAGATCTTTTTAGATAATCCTAATTTTAAGCTTATTAATGGAGACATCACAAAAATTGAAGATTGCCAAAAAGCTACTGAAAACATCGACATTATTCTTCACCAAGCTGCTTTAGGGTCAGTACCTAGATCAATTGAGAACCCTTTAAAAACTAACGAAGTAAATATTAATGGTTTTTTAAATATTTTATGGGCAGCTAAAAATAATAATGTATCTAGAGTAGTATATGCAGCAAGTTCTTCAACATATGGAGATTCTAAAAAGCTTCCTAAGATAGAAAGTGAAATAGGTTTACCATTGTCTCCATATGCAGTAACTAAATATGTCAATGAATTGTATGCAGGAGTATTTTCAAATTTATACGGTCTGGAACTAATTGGATTAAGATATTTTAATGTATTTGGAAGAAAGCAGGATCCTGATGGAGCATATGCTGCTGCTATTCCAAAATTTATTAAATCTTTTATAAATCATCAATCTCCAATTCTACATGGAGATGGTTCTCAAAGTAGAGATTTTACATATATTGATAATGTTATTCAGGCAAATGAACTTGCAGCAACAACAAACAATACTGACGCTTTAAATCAAGTTTATAATGTTGCTTGTGGTAGTCAGTCTTTACTCATTGAATTAATTGAGAATTTAAAATCATTACTCTCTAATTTTGACTCAGAAATTAAAAATATTCCTGTAATTAATGGTCCTGAGAGAATTGGAGATGTTAAACATTCACTGGCCTCAATAGATAAGGCAAAAAAATTACTTGGTTACAAGCCTACTCACAGCTTAAAAGAAGGTCTCACTTCAGCTATAGAATGGTATTGGAACTATTTTAAAATTAAATATTAATTGAATATAATAAAGAATATATTTCCTGGAAAACATTTGGTTAATAAAAAACTAAATAGATTTCTTTTTTATGGAATAGCTTTTTTTATCCCTTTATTAAAAACATTTCAAATTCAATTATTTGATAATACCTACATAATTAAATCAATGGGGGTTATCATTATTTTATTTACAATTTCTGGGATAATTGCAGGTAACTATTCTGTTTTTAAAAAAAAAAATGTTTGGATTAAACTTACAACTGTTTTACTATGGTTAATCCCCATCTTTCATTTACTGTTTTTAAATTCTGTTAATACTTATTGGTATAAACTAGAAGTAAAATTATCTCTAATTTTTATACCAATTATTGTGTTAATTGCAATAGAATTTAAAAAAGAAATATTTTATACATTTTTAAAAGTATTTATTATTGGTGGGATTGTTGCAGTAATAATTTGCCTTATTATATCAATTTATAATTTTTACTTTTTAGAAAATATAAAGGCTATTACGTATCAAAATCTATCTTACTTTCATCATCCAAGTTATTTTGCAATGTATTTAAACTTCATAGTTGGAATATTATATTATCATTCAATAAACCCGATTAAGAGCTTTAATATTAATAGACCCTTGACATATATTTTAATTTTACTTCTTACTTTTTTTATAATACTACTTTCGTCAAGAACAGGATGGGTATCAAATATTTTAATTACTACTTTATTTGTAATTTATTCAATAAAAAGAAAGTCTTTTAACAAAATTAATTTTGGCTTTTTATTGGCTATTATTTTATCTTTTTTAATAATTTTCAAAACAGTCCCTTCTGTAAAATCCAGATCAAATTCACTAATTAATTATATCAGTCATAATATTTTTGAAACTGAAAAAGGATCAAGTTATTTTTCATCATCAGCTACTAGAATTATTGTATGGAAATGTTCTTTAGAGTTGATTAATCAAAAAATTATATTTGGATATGGAGAAGGATTGAGTGGTGTTGAATTAAATAAACTATATAAAAATAAAGACTATAAACAATTAGAAAATAAAAATTTAAATAGCCACAACCAATTTTTACAATGTTTTCTTGATCATGGGCTAATCGGAGGCTGCATAATTATTTTTTTTACAATTATAATGCTTTTTAAAAGTTTAAAAACCAAAGATTATCTTTACTCATTATTTCTAATACTAATTACAATTAATTTCCTTACTGAGTCAATGCTTGAAACCCAAAGTGGTGTTGTTTTTTTTGCTGTATTTAACACGTTATTTTTCTTCCAATGGGTAGATAAAAATATTTCTTAGAATTGACTAAAACTGAAACATACAATTTTTTAAAAAATGTAGGTAATTTATTTTCTGGGGCTTGGTTAGCTCAAATAATTAATTTCATAGCTTTAGTTATACTTCAGCGCTACTTTTATTCCCCAGAAGAATACGCTCCTTTTAGGTTATTTTTTGAATTTTCTTTAGTATTTAGCAGCGTTAGCTCCCTAAGACTAGAAAGTGGATTAATTTTAGAAAGGGAAGATAAACCTGCATTGACTTTACTTAGAATATGTATTAAATATTGTATATATACATCTATAATTGGTGGATTACTATTTACTATTTATTATTATAATGAAATTGAGGTTTTTAAACATGAATGGATGCTTCTACTATTAATGCCTATAGGAATTCTTGCAAACGGTATGATTCAGATTTCTCAATCGTTTTTCACAAGATCAAAGCAGTTTTCAACTATTAGCTTATCAAAAATAACTCACAGCTTCACTGGAGGTTTAACTCAAGTATTAAATGGAATCATTGGATTTAATTATACTGGACTAATAATTGGAAGAATTATTGGCTTATTTTCTGCCAATTTAATTTATTTTAAACAATTTTTTAAATCTTTTAAATGGCTAAAAAAACATGATTTAGAAGAAAAAAGATTGCTTAAAAAACATAAAAAATTTATTTCATTTACTTCTCCTGGTTTTTTTATTGGAAGTTCTATTAATCTTGTCATTCTAGTTATGCTAACACGATTTTATGGTGAAGAATTTGGCGGTCTTACTGCAGCTGGGATTCAATATCTAGGTTTAATTTGCATGATTTTTTCTACATCTTTTGCACAAGTTTACTACAATGAAATCGCTCAAATAGATAATCCTGAAAAATTAATCTCATCGTATAATTATTGGGTGAAAAGACTAATATTGGTAGCTATATTAGGTTGGATCATATTATATTTTATCCCACCATCCTTAGTTGAATATATACTTGGAGAGAAATGGTCTGGATTACTTTATATTATTAAAATAATATCTCCATGGATGGGAATAATGTTTGTTACATCATCACTTTCCTACATATTTATTAGACTTGGTAGACAAAAAGAAATTTTCTTTTTTGATTTATTTCATTTATTAATAATACTAATCGCTTTGTACCTGGGACATAATTTGTTTGGTAATAATATAAAGATACTTTATGTTATTTCCTTTACGCAATGTGTTTTTTATATACTTTCTTTAACGTTAGCATATGTTTTTTTAAAAAACAATATTCGAAAATCTTTAAAAAAAGATTATGTTAATAAAAATGAATAATTTAGAAAAACAGTTCTGCCATCATACATCTTGCACTTCCTCCACCATAGGTTTCAATAGTTTCAAGTGATGGAACAATTAGCTCTCCATACTTTTCTAATTTACTAAGCTCTGCTTTTTCCATTGAGTTAAAAGCAGTTTTAGAAATCACGATTAATGGAGTTTCGTTAGAGCCCATTACTTGTAATATATTTCCAGCAAAATTATTCATTTGGGAAACAGAAATTTCAACAACTTCTTTACCTGAAATTTCAAAAGATTCAAATAATTTAAACTTTTCAATTCTATCACTTATAGTGTTAGAACAAACAACAGCAAAGTGATTGCCAACACTTAACATGACATTTGTATGATAAATTGGACTTTTTTTGTCTTTAGAATCATGAAAAGAATCAAAATAAACCAATTTATATCTCATTGTTTTTGAAAAATCTCTTAGTACCTTCAAAGAAGTTCTTTGAGAAAGAGTAGCATAAGCAATTTTATTAACTCGGTCTAAAACCATACTACCAGTCCCTTCAAGAAACAAATTTTCATCTTCATAAAAAGTGAGATCAATATTCTTTTTAAAATTAAATAAGATGTTCTTTTCAAGACTTTTAAAAATATCTAAGTTTCTTTCCTTTCTTCTACTTTTAGCAAACATAGGATAGATAATTCTAGTTCCATCTTCATGTATTGAAAACCAGTTATTAGGAAAAACTGCATCTGGGTTATTTTTATTCCCTTTTGGATCTACAACATGTACACTCACTCCTTTATTATCTAATAAAGCAACCATTTCATCAAATTCTTTGATGGCATTTTCTGTAACTTTTTTTGAATTAATATTCTTGATTGGATTTTGAAAATGGTTATTAACAGCAGTCTCCTCGTTATATGTAAACCCAGTAGGCCGTACCATTAAAATATTATTAGTTATCTGGCTCATATTTCTCGTTTTAAAGGAAGTGTAGAACATCTAAATAATCCTCCCATTTTAGATATTTCAGAATAATTAATTTCTTCTACAAAGATATTATTTTGTTTTAACCAATTGTTTAGTCTAGTAAATCTTACATCTGAAACTACAACTTTATTAGAAATGGAGAAAATATTAGAAAACATTTTATTTTTCTCAAAATCATCAAGATAAAACAAATTAGACTTTCCAAATAAATTTTCTAAATATTCGACATCACTTTTGTTTTTAAAAGAACTAGGAGCAATAATTGCCAAGTTGTTTCCAACAGGCTGAAAACAACAGTCTAAATGTAAAGTATTATCGTCTTTATTTTCATCAGATTTAAAGAGCTCAAATCCCATAACTTTCATTTCCGGAAAAAGATCTTGAATATTTTTCACTGCTTCAAAATTTGTTCTTGCGACTTTGAATTTTTTAAAATCTTCTGCATTAGAAGCTCCAATAAAAATATGATTTTTAAAAATTGAAATATCTCCACCTTCAATTTTAGAATTTCTTGAGATTTTTAAAACTTTATCATTTGAAAAAAGGTTAATTATATTATTAAGAGCAGGAATTTCTTGAGATCTTTCTGTAATAATATTAGAAATAATAAATTTATCCATTATCACAAAACCAAGATCTCTTGCAAAAACTTGATTAAGATTTTGAATATTCTCTGGTCTTAAAACCTCAACATTATATTTATTTAGGATATTTAAAAAGCC